>ERZ1026963.564-NODE-564-length-21296-cov-15.556094_pt1 | contig 21296 bp, 20 predicted proteins | sample MGYA00519566_ERZ1026963 | MGnify/ENA primary metagenome ERZ1026963 (study PRJEB26926, sample SAMN06164512) | human gut metagenome | biome: ENVO:00009003; feature: ENVO:2100002; material: ENVO:00002003 | host: Homo sapiens | place: USA | collected 2012 ... | reverse complement strand
ACGAGATGTAGCTCCGTCTCGTGGGCTCGGAGATGTGTATAAGAGACAGCTCACCAACCGTGCATTTTCCACAAAATAACAGGATTTGAGGGGCTGAAAGCAAAAAAATGCAGCCCCGGGGCCGCTTTTGGGGCGGCAGCCCGGGGCTGCAGGTGCAGTATTTTTTTTTTTTTTCAGTCTCCCGCCGGGGGGCAGGGGGCTTTACTGGTACAGGGGGAAAGCCTTGGTCAGGGCCAGCACGCGGGCGGAGATGTCGTCCTTCTTCTCGTCGTAGTGCCAGATGCAGTCGGCGATGCAGTCCGCAATGACCTTCATCTCGGCCTCGCCCATGCCCCGGGTGGTGACAGCCGGAGTACCCAGACGGACGCCGGAAGTCACGAAGGGGCTGCGGGTCTCGCCGGGGACGGTGTTCTTGTTGGCGGTGATGTGGACGCTGTCGAGGCGGGCTTCCAGCTCCTTGCCGGTGCATTCCTCGTCCCGCAGGTCGAGGAGCATCAGGTGGTTGTCGGTGCCGCCGGACACCAGCTTGACGCCGCGGGCCTGCAGTTCAGCGGCCATGGCCTGTGCGTTCTCCACGATCTTGCGGGCGTAGTCCTTGAACTCGGGCTTGAGTGCCTCGCCAAAGCAGACGGCCTTGGCCGCGATGACGTGCTCCAGCGGGCCGCCTTGGGTGCCGGGGAAGACGGCGGAGTTGATGCGCTTGGCCAGCACGGCGTTGTTGGTCAGGATGAGGCCGCCGCGGGGGCCGCGCAGGGTCTTGTGGGTGGTGGTGGTCACGACGTCGGCGTAAGGCACCGGGCTCTGGTGCATCCCGCCGGCCACGAGGCCCGCGATGTGGGCCATATCCACCATCAGGAAGGCCCCGTAGCCGTGGGCGATCTCAGCCAGCTTTTCGAAGTCGATGGCGCGGGGGTAGGCCGAAGCGCCTGCCACGATCATCCTGGGACGGACCTTTTTGACCTGCTTTTCCAGCTCGGCATAGTCGATGCGGCCATCTTCGCCGACGCCGTAGGAGACAAAGTGGTAGTTCTTGCCGGACATATTCACCGGAGAGCCGTGGGTCAGATGACCGCCCTGAGACAGGTCCATGCCCATAACGGTATCGCCCAGATCGAGCAGGGCGAAGTAGACGGCCAGATTGGCCTGTGCGCCGGAGTGGGGCTGGACGTTGGCGTACTTTGCGCCGAACAGCTTGCAGGCGCGCTGGATGGCGATGTTCTCCACCTCATCCACATAGGCACAGCCGCCGTAGTAGCGCTTGCCGGGCAGGCCCTCGGCGTACTTGTTGGTGAGGATGCTGCCCATGGCGGCCATGACGGCGGGCGAGACGATGTTCTCGCTGGCGATGAGCTCGATATTTTCCCGCTGGCGGGTCAGCTCACGGTCCATGGCCGCAGCCAGCTCCGGGTCGGCCTTTTCCACGAGGCCGATGGTATCCATCATATCGTTGTACATACGATTTACCCCTCTCTCTCTGATGCAAAAAATCAGTTTGCACGGGCGTCCGCTCATTCCGGCCCCGCCTGTTTCCATGATACCAGACATCGTGGATTTCTTCAACAGCATTTCGCACAAACCGATACAGTTTGATTCGTTTCTTTTCGGTTGGATGAAGATATTTCACCCATCCTGCCAAAGCCTTGCTTTTTCTGCGCCCAGCGCTTATTATTATAACAAAAATCCGTTCCGGTTTTTGTGCAGATTTGCCCACCGGGTGCAGAAAGGAGCCCATTGCCATGACCATCACGGAGCAAAAAGCCGCACAGCGCAAAGCGGGCATTGCGGCCCGCCGGGCGTTGTCGGACACCGAGCGCACCCGTTCCAACGCCGCTCTCTGCGCCCGCATCATGGCTCTGGACTGCTTCAAAAAGGCAGAAAACATCCTGCTCTACGCGGCCTTCGGCGGCGAAGCCGACCTCTCGGCGCTGGCTGTGGAAGCGGCCCGGCAGGGCAAAACGCTGGCCTACCCCGTCTGCGGCGAGGGCTTTTCGCTGACAGCCGCTGTGCCGGGGCCGGACGGCTGGGAAGTGGGGCTCTACGGCATCCGCACGCCCATTTTAAGCCGGTCGGAGGTTTTACGGCCAGACCAGCTCGACCTCGTGCTGGTACCCTGTACGGCTTTTGACACCGCCTGCCGCCGGGTGGGGATGGGGAAAGGCTATTATGACCGCTACCTCCCCCGCTGCACCCGGGCTGTGAAACTGGGCGTGGCCTTTGAGGCCCAGCGGGTGGATAAAGCGGCAGTGGATGCCCATGACGAAAAACTGGACGGATTCGTGACAGAGGGAGGACTTTACTTTGGATCTGACACAACTGAGCTGTGAGGACTTTCTGAGCCAGCTTGCCAGCAAAGCCCCCACCCCGGGCGGCGGCGGCGCAGCGGCCCTCGTGGGCGCGGCAGGCGTCGCGCTGGGCAACATGGTGGGGAATCTCACCACCGGCAAAAAGAAATATGCCGCTGTGGAAGAAGAGATCCTGGCGCTGAATGCCCGTGCTGAAGCCCTGCGCAAACGGCTGGAAGCCCTCGTGCAGGCGGACGCCGACGCATTCACGCCTCTGGCGGCGGCCTACGGTCTGCCCAGAGAGACGCCCGAACAGCAGGCCCGCAAGGCCGCTGTGCTGGCCGAGGCGCTGGACGGGGCCTGCGCCGTGCCGCTGGACCTCATGGACGCCTGCTGTGAGGGCATCCGTCTTGCGGCCGATTACGCCGAAAAGGGCAGCGTGCTGGCTGTCTCAGACGCAGGCTGTGCGGCGCTGTTCTGCAAGGCCGCACTTCAGGCGTCGGCTCTGAATGTCGCCATCAACACAAAGCTCATGACCGACCGCGCCCATGCCGCCGCGCTGGACGAAAAAGCGGCCCGGATGCTGGCGGAATATCTGCCGCTGGCCGACGAAGTCTACCAGTCCGTGGCAAACCGCCTGCGGGCCTGATGCAGAGAAAGGGAACGTATATGTCTACCATTTTGAAGGGCGCGCCCGTCGTGGCCGCCATGAACGAAGCAAATGCCGCCCGCTGTGCCGCACTGCAGGAAAAGGGCGTTGTCCCCACGCTGGCCGTCGTGCGGGTGGGTGCGCGCGAAGATGACCTCTCCTACGAGAAAGGCGTCATGGCCCGCTGTGCGAAAGTGGGCGTCGAGGTGAAGCAGTTCCTTCTGCCCGCCAACGCTTCGCAGGAAGAGCTGCTGCGCGTCATTGCCGGCATCAACGCAGACGCCGCCATCCACGGCTGTCTGCTCTTCCGCCCCCTGCCCAAACAATTTGATGACAGGACCATCCGCGCCGCACTCTCGCCCGAAAAGGACATTGACGGCATCACCGACGGCTCGCTGGCCGGTGTCTTCACCAACACTGCCGTCGGCTACCCGCCCTGCACGGCGCAGGCCTGTCTTGAGATCCTGAAATTCTACAACATCCCCCTCTCCGGCAGGCGGGCCGTCGTCGTGGGACGCAGCCTCGTGGTGGGCAAGCCCGCAGCCATGATGCTGGACCGGGAAAACGCCACCGTCACCCTCTGCAACTCCCGCACCCAGAACCTGCCCGATGTCTGCCGTGAGGCCGATGTTGTGGTGGTGGCCATGGGCAGGATGGGCTTCATCGGCGCAGAGCATCTGCGGGCCGGTCAGGTCGTCGTGGATGTGGGCATCCATGTCAACGAAGAAGGCAGACTCTGCGGTGACGTCCGCTTTGGCGAGGCAGAGCCGGTGGTGGAGGCCATCACTCCCGTCCCCGGCGGCGTCGGCACCGTGACGACTTCCGTGCTCGTGAGCCATGTGGTGGAGGCGGCAGAGAAAGCTGCATCATAATAACCTCTCCGTCACGCCTGCGGCGTGCCACTGCCCGGGTTGCGGCTCCCAGCGTCTGCTTCGGCCCTTGGTGCGGGCCTCGCATCCTGCTGGCCGCGGCCCCAACAGCTCCTCCCTGTTTCCGCCGCTGGCGGCGGTCGTCGTTGTTGCTCCCAAGGGGAGAGGCTTTGGCATATTGAAAAGCTTCTATTTTTATCTCTATACACCAAAAGCGCCCGGCGGATGACCCGCCGGGCGCTTTTGGCATTGACAGAACAATGACAGGGGAATAATTGGGAATTGGGAAATTGGAATAGGTCTTAGTTTATGCGGCCTTTGCCGGGGCAAAGACCAGAGCCTTCCTGCGGCGGTTCTGCATTGCGCGCACCACACAGCTCAGGGTGAAGTTGATGATGAAGTAGATGACGCAGGCTGTGCCGAACAGCACCATAACGTCGGAGACGTTCACCGTGCCGAGACCGTTGTAAGTACCGGCGGCGCTCAGCAGCTGGCGGATGCGGGCCATCAGCTCGATGGTGGCCACATTTGCCAGATAGGAGGAGTCCTTGATGGTGGTGATGACCTGGCTGAGCAGGGTCGGCACGATGTTGCGGTAGGCCTGCGGCAGGACGATGTAGAGCAGCACCTCAGCGGTGTTGAAGCCCTGTGCATAGCCGGCCTCAAACTGGCCCTTGGACACGCCGTTCAGACCGCCGCGGACGATCTCGGCGATGACGGAGGAGTTGAAGAGGATGAGGGCCAGAGCGGCCTTGAACAGAAGCTTCATCTCCACGCTGGTCAGGCCGAACATCTTGCGGGCGAAAAAGCCCGGGCAGGGACAGAACACCACACAGATGAAGATCCAGAGCAGGTAGGGCGTGTTGCGGAACAGCTCGATGTAGGCGGTAGCGAACCAGCCGAGGATGCGGGCCGGACCCTTTTTGCAGTAGGTGCGGGCCAGCGCCAGCAGAGAGCCCACGATGAGGCCCATGATGACGCCCAGCACCGAGATGATGCAGGTGAAGGCCACGCCGCGCAGCAGGTAGAGCATGACGCCTTCTCTTGTCAGGATGGAAAGGCTTGCAGCAAGCGTCTTCATATCAGGCAGCCTCCTTCAGCTCTACTTTCTTGGCAGCGGTCTTGAGACCCGGGTTCACGCGGCCCTTGCGCTCCTTGAGGGAAGCCTCCCAGCGGGCTGCCAGCGTGGACAGCGGGAAGCAGACCACGAAGAAGATGAGGCCGCAGACGATATAAGCGGGGGCGTATGCGCCGCCGGTGGAAGCACCGGTGACGAAGCTGTAGGTCACGCTGATGAGGTCAGCGCCGCCCACGATGTAGAGGCAGGAGGTGTTCTTGAAGAGGTTGACCACCTGGTTGACCATCGGAGGGAGCATCACGGGGATGCTCTGGGGCAGGATGATGTAGCCCATCCGCTGCAGATAGTTGAAGCCCTGCGCCTGTGCGGCCTCGAACTGGCCCTTCGGCACAGACTCGATGGCGGCGCGGACGACCTCGCCCATGTAAGCGCCGGTGTAAACGCCCAGTGCAATGATGCCGGTGCGGATGACGCCGAGGCTCACGCCTGCAAATGCCAGCGCATAATACAGGAAGCACAGCTGCAGCAGTAGCGGGGTGTTCTGGACGAACTCGACGTAAATGCGGGCGATGATGCGCAGCAGCTTACTGCCGCTGGTGGACATCAGGCCCAGCGCAGCGCCGATGATGAAGGCCAGCGCCAGTGCGCAGACGGCGGTCTGCAGCGTGTTGCCCAGACCCAGCAGAAAACTCTCACGATGCGTCCAGACGGTGGACCAGGACTCTAACGAAAACAAGCCAGACATGGCAAACTCCCCTTTCCCTACGCTCTCTTGGTTCTGAAAAGTCTGGGCTTAATCCAGACCGTTGTCTTTGATGAGCTGCTCGATGGTGCCATCTGCCAGCCAGCCCTTGACGAGGTCGTCGCACAGGGTGGAGAAGTCGCTGCCCTTCTTGGTGGCGACGCCATACTCCTGCGGGCTGAACTCAGCGTCAATGTAGCTGCGGCCCTCGGTCTTGTAGATGGCGAGGATGGACTTATCGACGCAGAAGCCCTGCACTTCGCCTGCGCTCAGTGCGGTGCTGATGGCGGGATAGTCGTCGTACTGACGGAAGGAGACGCCATCCTTCCAGGTGTCGGCGTTGAAGGTGTCGGCGTCGAAGTTTGCGCCGTCCAGCACACCCTCGTCGATCATGGCCTTGACCAGAGCACGAGCGGAGGTGGAGCCGGAGGAGACGCCCACGACCTTGTCCTTCAGGTCAGCCAGACCCTTGATGCCGGTGGAGTCCTCCACCAGAACGGAAACGTAGTCGGTATAGTAGGGGGTGGAGAAGTCCCAGGTCTTCTTGCGCTCTTCGGTGATGGTGAAGGTAGCCAGAACGGCGTCGATGTCGCCGGAGTCCAGCAGCTCGCCGCGGGTGGCGGCGGTGACTGTGGTAAACTCAACGTCCACGCCGAGGTGCTCTGCGATCATCTCTGCGAGGCTGTCCTCGAGGCCCTTGTACTCGCCGGTGAGGGTATCCTGGAAGCTGAAGCCCTGAACTGCGTTCTTGACGCCCACTTTCAGGACACCGCGGTCCACGATGGCCTGAGTGTCAGCGCCCAGTGCTGCGGTGGAAGCGGCTGCGCTGCCGGCGGCAGAAGATGCCGTGGAGGCTGCGGTGGAGCTTGCAGAGCCGCCGCAGGCGGTCAGGGCAGCAGCAGCGCCCACCAAACCAGTGACTTTCAGGAAATCACGACGCGAGATCTTTTTCATAATAAACCACTCCTCTTTGTTTTTTCGGCCCGAGCGGCTTTCCCTGTCCGCTCCGAAAACGGCCTGTTATCAACAACGGCGTCTCACCACAACTTGTGAGCCCCTGCCGTGTCAACCTTTGTTGTTCGTCCTCTCAGCGGACGATCTTGCTCAGGAACTGCCGGACGCGCTCGTTCTTGGGGTTGGTGAAGAAGTGCTCCGGCGTGCCTTCCTCAATGATCTGGCCGTCCGCCATAAAGACGATGCGGTCGGCCACGTTTCGTGCAAAGCCCATCTCGTGGGTGACGACCACCATCGTGATGTTCTTCTCGTGTGCCAGCTTTACCATGACATCCAGCACTTCCTGGATGGTCTCAGGGTCGAGGGCCGAAGTCGGCTCGTCGAACAGGATGATCTTGGTCTGTGCGCAGAGGGCGCGTGCAATGGCGATGCGCTGCTGCTGGCCGCCGGACAGCTGCGGAGGGTAGACATCCGCTTTGTCCCGGAGGCCGACGACCTCAAGATAATGATATGCCAGCTCTTCGGCCTCTGCCTTGGTCTTGTGATGGAGCTTCATGGGTGCCAGCGTCAGGTTTTTGAGCACTGTCATGTGGGGGTAGAGGTTGAACTGCTGGAAGACCATGCTCATGTTGTCGCGGACGATTCTGGTCTTGTTCTTGTTGGTCAGCTCCTGACCGTCGATGTAGACGTGGCCGCTGGTCGGCTCTTCCAGAAAGTTCATGCAGCGGACGGTGGTAGATTTGCCGCTGCCGGACGGTCCGATAATGACCAGCTTTTCGCCCTCGGCGACCTCGAGGTTCACGTCTTTGAGGACGTGCAGGTCTCCGAAGTACTTGTCAACGTGTTCGAGTTTGATCACTGTGATCCCCGCCTTTCCCTATCCTGTTCTGTCGTCCGTGCTCCAGCGCCGCGGACAGCGCATCCTGTGCGGCTTTCCCGAACCGCACACAAAAACGGAAAAACAAAAAAGGCGCAAAGTGAATCCATCCACTTAAGCGCCTTTGCTTTCGTTGGTTAAAGTATAGTCTTTTTCCGCTTGACTTTCAATCCATAAAGTGCAACAAAAATCAGAGCGGGTCAATCTGCATTTTGGAAAGCTGCACAAACATCGTACTTAAAATCCGTAAATCAGCGGGTCATCAGCAGGAGCAGCGCCGATGCGACGGCCTGCAGGATGAGCCAGCGGGCCACCACCTGCTCGTCGCTCCAGCCCATGCGCTTGCGCACATGGTCGTGCAGCGGGGTGAGGGTGTTCTTGAGGATGCTGATGTGGAGGAAGCGCTTGAAGCTGATCTTCAGGATGCCGAGGCTGCCGTCCACGATGAACACCAGCGCCGCCAGCAGGAAGGCGAACGGGTGGCCGCACTTGAGGGCCAGGATGGCGAGGAAGAAGCCCATGGCGCGGCTGCCGGCGTCGCCCATCAGGAGGCTGGAGGGCTTTGCGTTGGACCACAGGTAGGCCAGCAGTGCGCCGATAAAGACGATGGCAGCGGTGGAGTAGTCCCCCAGCTCCTCGCCGTAAGCCAGCAGGAAGGTGCCGATGCTCACCACCGCGAGGCTGGCGGACAGGCCGTCCACGCCGTCGGTGCAGTTGACCACGTTGATGCTGGCCCAGATGAGGATGACGATGAGCAGCAGGTAGAGCGGATAGGCAATGGTGAAGGTGGTGCTCAGGAAGTTGACGCTCGTGCCGTTGAAGTTCAGATAGGTAACACCTGCCACCACGGCAATGACGAAGTCGATGAGACCCTTCTTGTACTCGTTCCACGCCGTCTCGGAGGCGTCGTCAAAGTAGCCCGACAGCATGGAGGCGATGAGCAGAACGGTATAAATAAGGTACTCTACCTTAAAAGGCACCACCGCCAGCGTCACCAGCGCGATGCAGAGCACGAAGATGAGTCCGGAACCCCGGGCCTTGCCCTTGGAAAGCTCGCCGTTGACGGCGAAGGCACGGCCATGATCGTGGGGGAGCTTGTCGTGGAAGACCGAGTCCATCAGAGCGGTCAGGGCAAACGCCAGCAGGAACGCCAGCGCGTCCACGGTCTGCTGGCCGGTAGCTGAAATAAGCTGCAGCATATTTTGAACCTCTTTCAATGATATTCTTCTTACTCCGAGAGTGTATCACGCCAGAGCCAAAAAATCAATCGCCCGGTTTGACAATTTTCCTCCCCGTGCCTATAATAGTAGGACAGCTTATCAACACAGAAAACAGGAGACGACATGACACTTTCTTTGGAGCAGCTCTCGGCCCGGATGCGGCAGGGCGAGGACATCCCGCTGTCCGACACGGCCCGCATCGCGCTGGCGCTGAGCATCCCTTCCATTCTGGAGCAGCTGGTGGTCACGGCGATGGAGTACATCGACGCCGCCATGGTGGGCCACATCGGCGCAGAGGCCACCGCCGCCATCGGCATCGTCAGCTCGAGCACCTGGCTGCTCCACGGCATCCTTGTGGGACTGTACACCGCGTTTTCGATCCAAATCGCCCAGTACCTCGGGGCTGACCGACAGCAGGACGCCCGGGGCGTGCTGCGGCAGTCCATGCTCTTCAACCTCATCCTGGGTCTGGGCGCTGCTGCTTTCGGCGTCGGCATCAGCCGCTTCCTGCCCGGGTGGCTGGGGGCGGACATCTCGCTCCAGGCCAATTCCAGCGCCTACTTCGCCATCTGGTCGGCGGCCCTCCCCTTCACGATGGCCATGGGAATGTACACAGCCATGCTCCGCGCCACCGGCGACGCCCTGACGCCCAGCCTGATCAGCGTGCTGGTCTGTATGCTGGACGTGGTGTTCAACTTCTTCCTCATCAACCCCACCCGGCAGATCCAGCTCTTCGGCCAGAGCGTCACAGTCTGGGGCGCCGGCCTCGAAGTCCCGGGTGCGGCGCTTGGCACAGCGCTTTCCACGACCATCGGCGGTCTGCTGGCGCTGGGCGTCCTGCTGCTGCGGGACGGCCAGCTTTGCATCCGAAAACCCGGCAGCTGGCGCATCACCTCCGCCTGCCTGCGCAATCTCTGGCGGGTGGGTACACCGCTGGCCGCTGAGCGTGCGGCCCTCTCGTCGGCGCAGGTGCTGCTCGTCCGGATCGTCTCGGGCCTCGGCACGGTGGCCATCGCGGCCAACAGCCTCGGCGTCAGCGCCGAGGGCCTCTGCTACATGGCAGGCTACGGCATTCAGGACGCCTCCATCGCCCTCATCGGGCAGGCCGTCGGCGCACACCGCCGGGACATGGCGAAGCGGTTCGCCTGGCTCTGCACCATGATGGGCATCGGCATCATGGCACTGTCCGGCGTGGGGCTCTGGCTCTTCGCCCCGGCCCTTATGGGCATCTTCACGGCAGACGCCGCCGTCATCGCGCTGGGTGCGCAGGTCCTCCGCATCGAGGCTTTTGCAGAGCCGATGTTCGGAGCCAGCATCGTAGCAAGCGGCGCGATGCAGGGCGCAGGCGACAGCACAGGCTGCTTTGTGCTGAACCTGTTCAGCATGTGGGGCGTCCGGCTCACCCTCGCCTTCCTGCTGGCTCCCCGGCTGGGCCTCGTGGGCGTCTGGGCCGCCATGTGCATCGAGCTCTGCATCCGGGGCGCGCTGTTCCTCATTCGGCTTGCAAGGGGCAAGTGGCTCGATAAAGGAGCGTTACAATAAACAAAATGGGCATGTGCCGGCGGCACATGCCCATTTTGTTTATTCAAATTTACTTCCGGCCATGCAGGATGGGAGACAGGGGCTTATAGATGACCATGCAGAGCACGGCGTCCAGCAGACCCTTGACCAGCGTGAAGGGCAGGTTGAAGATAACGAGGCACTTCATGAGGCTGTCGGCAGAGGGCAGGATGGCCTGATACATGCCGAGGATGGCTTCCAGCGGCATATGGTAGAACTCCACATAGGCCGGGTAGGTGATGAAGTAGTTGGAGGGCACACTGAAGACAGCCATGGCGGCGGCACCCGCTACCGCGCCGAGGATGGCGGTCTTGCGGCTCTTATGATGCTTATAGATAAAGCCCGCCACAGCGGAGAAGACAGCGCCCAGCATAAAGTTGCACAGCTCGCCGACACAGGCAGTGCTGGTACCCTTGACGACGATGTGGAGCAGGTTCTTCATGAAGCTGATGGCCACGCCGTACACCGGGCCGAGGGCGAACGCGCCCAGCAGGGCGGGCAGGTCGGAGAAGTCCATCTTGACGAAGGACGGGATGAGCATCGGGACGGGGAACTCGATGAACATCAGGATGAACGCCACTGCGCTGAGCATGGCGGCAACGGTCAGGTTGTGGGTCGTATCTTTTCTCATAATTTTCCTCCCGGGGCGGCTGCCCCATTCAAATAAAGACTGGAAAGCCCTTTTCTCGCTCGCCGGAACCGGGAAGACAAATGAAAACGCGCCCTGCCATAGCTTACACTATAACAGGGCGCGCACAAACAAATCAAATTGCCTGCCGTTTCTTGCATCCGGACTATACCGTTGGCCCCGGAGTCTCACCGGGTCAGCACTCTTTGGGAGTGGTCGCGGGCTGTACCGCCAGTGGGGAATCGCACCCCGCCCTGAAACGAACTTTCTTCGCAGAGTATAACGCGGCAGGTTTGTCTTGTCAAGCCCTTTTATGCATTTTTTTAACAAGCCTCTCCCGATTTGCACCGCTGGCTGTAATATGATATACTGATTTTATTATTCGTCAGGAAGGTATCTGTTTCTATGCTTTTCACCATCAACGATCTCGGCTTTTCCATCGCCGGACTGCTGCTGGAAGGCTGGCTGGCCTTTGCAGCCCGGTGCGTCTGTGCGCTGGCCCTGCTGTTCATCGGCTGGGTCGTCAGCCGCTGGATGCAAAAAAAACTCTTTCCCCGCCTGCTGAAGCGCAGCTGGCACTTTGCCTTTACGCACCCCCTGCTGGAAAGCTTTGCCCGCCCAGCGGCCCGCATCGCGTGGTACACCGGCATGTATCTGGCCCTGCGCAGCCTGCCCTGGGCCATCCCCGGCCTTGCGGCCCTGCTGCTCAAAGCCTATCGGATGATGCTGGTCTTCCTCATCGGCACCGGCTTCTACCACGCTTCCGGCATCGCGGCTCTGCTGCTGGCCTCGTCCAGCGAAGAAGTCCGCACCAACCGCACCCTGCTCACCCTGCTGGATAAAGTCTACAAAGTAGCCGTCGTGGTGCTCTGCGGCGCGACCATCGCACAGGAAAGCGGCCTGCCCGTGGGCAGCGTCGTGGCCAGTGCCGGTCTTATCGGCCTTACGATCTCTCTGGCCGCACAGGATATGGCCAAGAATTTCTTCAGCGGCGTGGTCATCCTGCTGGACAAGCCCTTCTCCATCGGCGACTGGATCACCGTCGGCGACGTGGAGGGCGAAGTGGTGGACATCAACTTCCGCTCCACGAAAGTCCGGGCCGTGGATAACTCCATCTACATCCTCACCAACAGCACCGTCAGCAGTGCCACCATCAACAACGCTACCCTCCGCAACAAGCGGCTCTACCGCTTCACGCTGGGCGTCACCTACGACACCACCCGACCCCAGCTGGAAAAGCTGATGGCCGACCTCGACGCCATGCTCAAGGCCAGCCCCGACACCTACGAGGACACCGCCTTTGTCCGGATGACCGGCTTCGGCGACTCGAGCATCAACCTGATGGTCTCTGCCTATCTGCGCACCGCCGACCTCGGCGTGTTTTTGCGGATGCAGAACGATCTGAACCTCAACATCATGGACGTGATGAAGGCCGACGGCGTGGATTTCGCATTTCCCTCCACGACGGTCTACCTCGCAAAAGAGAACTGACAGCAAAAAAGCCGATGCAGCTGCATCGGCTTTTTTTGCTACAGCGCAATATCCAGCGCCATCATGAGGGCGAACCCCAGCACCACGCTGATGACGCCCGCCGGTTCGTCCTGCTCCACGGCTTCCGGTATCATCTCCTGAGCCGTCACACAGACCATGCACCCGGCGGCGGCGCTCATGAGCCACGGCAGAGCCGCGCTCACCCAGCCCGCGAGAGCCAGCGCCAGCAATGCTCCCAGCGGCTCCACGAGGCCCGACGCCGCACCGGCGCAGAAGGCTTTCCGCCTCCCCTGCCCGGCCTGCGCCAGCGGCAGGCTCACCGCCGCGCCTTCCGGGATATTCTGCAAGCCGATGCCCAGCGCAAGGGCCAGCGCCCCGCTGACGGCCTCCGGCTCACCCTGCAGGGCCAGCGCCGCCGCAAGTCCCACCACCATGCCCTCGGGCAGATTGTGGAGAGTCACGGCCAGCACCACCCGGCCCATCCGGCCATCCTCTTTTGACCCGGTGTGCATCAGCCTCCCGGCAGCCTCTTCCAGCCGCAGCAGGCCCACAGCCCCAAGCACCAGCCCCGCCGCCGGGGCCAGCCAGACCGGCAGGATCCCGGCCTCCGCCCGCTCGATGGCAGGCAGCAGCAGGCTCCACACGCTGGCGGCCAGCATGATGCCCGCCGCCATGCCGCAGAGCATCCGCCGGGTGCGGGGCTCGTCGGCCCGACGCACTAAGAAGACCCCCGCCGCCCCCAGCGCCGTACAGAGCGCCGGCAGCAGCAGGATGACCGCCGCAAACAGATAGACGTTCACATTGCATTCCCCCTTCCCACCGATGTATGCGAAGGGAGGGGGGAATGTTCAGCTCTCCTCAAAAATCGCTGTCGTCTGCGCTGTCATCCGAGAAGTCGCTCTCGAAAGCATCTTCATATCCGGGGAGAATTTAGGCCGGGAGAGGGTGCGGCCTGTCCGTTTCTGACGCACAAAAAGACTGCCGTGCATCGTCTTTCTGCACGGCAGTCTTGTCAGATCGGATCTTCAGTTGCGGTAGCAGCGGTCCTGGCCTACCAGCCAGTCCTCGCACAGGCGCTCGGCCTCTTCCCGGCTGCGGCTCACACAGCGGAACAGCCGCCCTTTCAGCGAGCAGTAAGAATAGCGAACCTTCGGCACTCCATTTGCATCCCGGAATGATTCCCATCGTTCCTGTCCCGGCATCAAATAGCTTTGTTCCATAGCTTTCGCGCTTCCTTTCCGGCTGCTCCGGCAGCACAACGTGTTTATTTTATCACGTTTTGGCCGGAAGGGCTATTCGCTCTTTCCACAAAAAGCGCTCTGCATTTTATGGGAGAATGTGCATTGACAAACCGCGATTCAACAGCGTTTCTTTTTCTTCCAGACAAAATACCCGGCGTATAGGGCGAATGCCGCCAGCGCTGCCAGCGAGACTTTGCTGGCTAGGGAATAGCCGTCGGCCTGATAGACGAAGTCGATGGTGTTCTCCCCTGCCGGGGCCAGGACGGCCATCAGCCCCTCGTCCACCCGGATGACATCAGTCTCTTCGCCGTTGACGTAGGCCGTGAATCCATCGTCGTACGGTACGGAGAAGAAGACAAGGTCGTCCTTCTTCAGCGTGATCTCCGCATGGAAGCCGGAGTTGGTCATCTGGAAGCTGCTGCAGGCCGAGGCGCGGCGGTCGGCGCAGTCCGAGACGTAGGTGTCATACCACAGGTCGTCCAGCTTTGCTTCAGGCAGCTTCTCGAGGTACTTGCCGTAGGTTTCGGCGTCCTCTTCGCTGAGCACCAGCGCCCGCATCAGGAGGTTCGCGCGGGTATTTTTAACGGTCGTCTCGTAGGACTCCTCCGTAATATAGTAGTCGTAGGTAAAGCCCATGGGAACGTAGTTCTCGTTCTCGTAGAGCATGAAGCCGTCTTTGGTGTCGTAGTAGCTCCATCCGTCGTCCGCAGCGGCGAGGAAATCTTCCTGCTTTTCGGGCGTGGTGATGAGGTACTTGACGCTCAGCAGACCCCGCAGGGCGTAGTTGGAGAGGTCCGGCTCACTGCGGACATCCCGCTTGACGCCCAGTGCCGGGTAGAAGCTGAGGATGCTGGGCGCGGCCGTGCTGCCGAAGTATTGCAGGCTGCTCTTGTCGAGCCAGAGGCCGAGGTTGTCGTGGGTCTTGTAGGTGTCCACGCGCCAATCTCCCTCGGGCAGGTCATCCTTGAGCTTGATGGCAGAGGTGTACTGCTCCACAAGGTCGCTGTCGGTGTGCCACTGGCCGAACTTGCCGATGCCGATGTGTACCATGCTGAACGCGCAGGCAAAGGCCAGCACCACTGCCGTCATCCGACGTGCAAAGGCCTGGCTCCCCCGCCAGCGGCGGCAGAGCAGGCGGTACAGGATAAGACCGCCGATGCCGAAGCTCAGGACGGCGGCATACTGGCCGGGATTCTGCAGCACACCCAGCGACCATTCTTTGGTGTCGCCGTCCTGCACCGGCACCAGGGCAAACGCCAGCGTCGCGACCATCAGCCAGCCGATGCCGCGCACTGGGGCGTCCAGCTCGTCGGCAGAGATGTCGGGGCTTTCCAGCGCACTGGCCGTCATGGCGCAGAGGATGAGCACCGGCATATAGTACCACCGGGCGTAGTAGCTGGAATTGAGGGCGTAGAAGGCGCTGTTGAGCACCGGCACCAGCGCAAAGATGGCGCAGGTGGCGACGATGCGCTTTTTGCTGTCGCCCTTCCGGGCCCGCCAGTAGGCCATCGCACCGGCCAGACTGCACAGGGGCAGATAGGCCGACATGCTTGTCCACTTGATGATGCCCTCCGACCAGATGGAGGTGATGTAGGGCGAATCGGGCGGTAAGATCCAGCTCAGCAGGATGGCCAGATACTGCTGTACCTTCGAGTAGGTCAGAAAACCCCAGCCCGACGACAGGTCGATGGTGCGGGGGTTCTGCAAAATGCTGAGCACCGCCGGCCAGAGCAGGACGAAGCCCAGAGCCGCACCCAGCAGGCTCTCAAACGCCAGCCGGACGAAGAGGCGGACATTCATCGGGAAATCTTTCGTCGTCAGCTTGCAGATGAAGTAGATGACGAGGAAGAGGACCTGTCCGATGAAGAAGAAGTAGTTGTTGAGCAGGTTGACGCCCACCCAGAACGCGAAGAGGCCGTAGTGCTCTTCCTGCTCGTAGAGCGTTTCGTCCAGCGCCCAGAGCATCCACGGGAAGAGGGCCACCACGTCGATAAAGTGGTTGAAGAAGACATTGTAGATGCTGAAACCCGAGAAGGCATACAGGCAGGCACCCAGCACCGCGTGGTCGGAGCGGCGGACATAGCGGCAGAGGTAGCGGTAAGCGCCGCCGCCCGCCACGGCAAATTTCAGCACCAGCAGCGGCACCATGAGGTAGGGCAGCCAGTTCTGGGGGAAGATGAGGGACAGCCAGAAGAAGGGCGAACCGTACAGGTAGAATGAGTAGGCGTTCATCGCGCCGCTGCCCAGGTCGGTGGCCCAGGAGAAGGTGCTGCGGGCCGCACCGGCCATGCCATCCGGGTAGCCTGCCCCCTTGATAAAGCCGTTCATGTAGCGGTAGAAGCTGATCTGCTGGCTGTTGAAATCGCCCGCGTAGTGGAAAAATCCGCCGTCGATGATATAGAACGGCAGGAAGAATATCGCCGCCGTCAGCGCACAGAGCAGCATGGTGCGGAGCATCTGGTCCCGCCGCCCCGGCATATTGAGCAGCCGGGCATTTCCGGTCTGATTTTTTGAATCGTCCATTGTCTATCCTCTTTCCCCGCCCGGAGGGGCGGCACAGGCCCATCGCCTGCATCGTTCTCGCGTTCCAGTATAGCACGCGGCTGTGTGGAAAAAAAGAATTTTTGTGTTTTGCTTGACATTCGCCCGCCGGGCGGGTATAACCCTCTCAAAGACACTTCAAGGAGGCCGACATGAAGCTATACCCGTTCAGCGCCCTTCTGGCGCGGATGAAGTACATCACCCGGTGGAGTCTGATGCACTCCACCCGCCCGGAATCCCTCAGCGAGCACACCTGCGACACTGCCCTGCTGGCCCATACCCTCTGCCTCATCGCGCGGCGGTACACCGGCACGCCCTGCCGCCCCAAGACGGTGGCGGTGGCGGCGCTCTATCACGATGCACCCGAGATCATCACCGGCGATATGCCCACGCCGGTCAAGTACAGCAGCCCCGGCCTGCGGGACGCCTACAAGGCGCTGGAGACCGAGAGCGTGGATTCCATGACCCGCCTGCTGCCGCCGGAGCTGGCCGAGGAGGTCAGCCCCTTCATCACCGGCAGCCTGCTGACCGCCGAGGAAAAGCGGCTCCTGAAAGCCGCTGACCGGCTCTCAGCCCTCGTCAAGTGCATGGAGGAGCAGCGCAGCGGCAACCACGAGTTCGATGCCGCGCTTCGTCAGCAGCGGGAGGCACTGGAAGGGATGCACTGCCCTGAGGCCGACTGGTTCATGGCGCACTGCCTCCCCTGCTTCACCCAGAACCTCGACGAGCTGACCCGCAGCGAATGATCACGGGAAGGGGACTTCCCGCACGTCGTCCGGGTCCAGCCCGGCCTTGCGCTGCTCTTCGAACACCGCCGCAATAAGCTCGTCCAGGTCTTCCAGACGGGACAGGGTGCAGCAGCAGCGGCGGAGGGCGGCAGCGCCCTTGAGGCCCTTCATATAGTGCATCGTCTGGGCGCGGGCCTGAGGCATGGCGGTGTACTCGCCCTTCTGCTCCACCATCTCTTCCACCTGACGGCGGAGGGCGTTCATCCGGGCCTGCAGGTTCGGCTCCTTGGGAGTCGGCAGGCCCTCGATGGCGGCGTTCACCCGCTCGAACAGCCACGGGTCGCCCAGCGCGGCACGGGCGATCATGACGCCGTCGCAGCCAGTGCGCTGCATCATCTCCACGGCATCTTCTGCCGTGTGGATGTCGCCGTTGCCCAGCACAGGCACCTTCACCGCCGCCTTGACTTTGGCGATGATGTCCGGGTCGATGCCCGGGGTGTACATCTGCTCCCGGGTGCGGGCGTGGACGGCGATGAGTTCAGCCCCCGCCTGCTCGCAGGCTTTGGCGCACTCCACCGCCGTGATGTGGTCGGCGTCCCAGCCTTTCCGCATCTTGACCGTTACCGGGCGGGTGGTGTGGGCCTTGACCTGCTCGACGATGCGGCCGCAGAGGTCGGGGTCCAGCATCAGCTTGCTGCCTGCACCGCCCGAGACGATCTTCGGGGCCGGGCAGCCCATGTTGATGTCCAGAAAGTCGAACTGATATTCTTCAATGGCCGCTGCGGCCTCGCCCATGATCTGGGGCACCTCGCCGAAGATCTGCACGCCGTAGGGTGCGCCGTTGGGTTCGGCTTTGAGCAGGCTGACCGTTTTGTGGTCGTGGTAGACCAGCGCCCGGCTGGACACCATCTCGCTGACCGTAAATCCTGCGCCGTGCTGGGCCATCAGCCGACGGCAGGGCGCGTCCGTAAAGCCCGCCATCGGGCCAAAAACTGCCCGGTGGGGCAGGGTGATATTTCCGATTTTCAGAGAATCCATCTTATCCCTCGTTTTGCTTGACAATGGCTTGCAAAAGCTCTATACTATAAACACGAAAGGCACTGTCTGCGAATGGTCAGCGTCCTTCCAGCGTTAGATCAAAAAGAATGACCGCAGCTTGTCAGGGCTTGGGCGGTCATTTCTTTTTGCTGTTAAAAATGGTCCAGGTGATTTGAAACGTGATGTAGATCGCTCCGCCAAGAAGCGAGAGCAGCAATACGACCTGTTCAAACGTCATAGAACATCCCCCCTTTCGCACCATGCGTCAGGGGATAGCAAAAAGTTCACCTCCCCGGCGCAGGGCCGGAAGGGCGTGACCACCTACATTGCAGACAGTACCTTGCTGCATCGGCAGCACCTATAGAATATCATATTTCCCGCACGAATACAACACCCCGGCTGTCTGCAGGCCGGGGTGTTCGTCTTGTCTATCGCAATTTCTCCTGCTATACTTAGGGCAGAGGAGCGGCGGGCAGACCCCCGCCGGAGAAATGGCTATGGAGTATCGTGATTGGACAAAAAAAGACGGCAGCGGGCGGGACATCTCCACCTCGCTGCTGGGCTACGGGTGTATGCGCTTCCCCACCCTGCCGGATGGCCGCATCGACGAAGTACGGGCCGAAAAGCTGCTGAACACTGCCCGAGAGGCGGGTGTCAACTACTTTGACACCGCTTTCCCCTACCACGGCGGTGAGAGCGAACCTTTCGTGGGCCGGGTCATTGCCAAGTGGCCTCGGGAGAGCTTCTACCTCGCCACCAAGCTGCCTCTGTGGAGCTGCAAGACCCTCGACGAGGCCAAAGCCATCTTCGAGAAGCAGTTCGAGCGGCTGGGTGTGGACTACATCGACTTCTATCTGCTGCATTCCCTGCACAAAGCCCGCTACGATGCGGCCAAAGAGATGGGCATTGTGGACTGGCTCTGGGAGCAGAAGGCTGCCGGGCGCATCCGGAATTTTGGCTTCTCCTGCCACGACAACGCGGCGGGCTTCGAGCATATCCTGCGCGACCAGCCGTGGGACTTCTGCCAGCTGCAGTACAACTACCTCGACACCGACGACCGTGCCGAGGAGATCGCAGGCGACCGGGGCTATGCTCTTACCGAAGAACTGAATGTTCCCCTCATCATCATGGAGCCCATCAAGGGCGGTACGCTGGCACAGCTGCCGCCGGACGCTGCCGCGCCGCTGAATGCACTGGACGCAGACGCCAGTGCAGCCTCGTGGGCGCTGCGCTGGGTGGCCAGCCACAAAAATGTGAAGGTCGTCCTCTCCGGCATGAGTGCAGAAGACCAGCTGGACGACAACCTCGCCACCTTCGGAGATTTCTGCCCCATGACCGACGCCGAGAACGCCGCCATCCGGCAGACTGCCGACGTCCTGCGCAGCCACATCAAAATCGGCTGCACCGGCTGCCGCTACTGTATGCCCTGCCCCATGGGCGTGGACATTCCCGACAACTTCAGCATCTGGAACAAGCTCGGGATGTTCGGCAATAAGGACGCCATCCGCCAGCAGTGGACAGCCTGCTTCCCGGATGCCGAAAAGGCCATTCACTGCGTCCGCTGCGGCAAGTGTGAGGCCGTCTGCCCCCAGCATCTGCCGATTCGGGACTCTCTTGCAAAGCTCCAGACGGAACTGGACAATTTATAATGAGTGAAAGCGGGCGCTCCTCTGTCTCTCCGGACAGGTAGAGCGCCCGCTTTTTGTTTAACCTACGTTGATGTGACCCACCGGGAGGACTTTGCGCTTGTTGTCGTCGGGCTTTGCCGTCAGGCTGATCGCCAGCGACACCGGGCCGACGCGGCCCATGAACATACAGGCCATATACAGCAGCTTTGCGCCGGTGTTCAGCTGCCCCGTGACACCCACCGACAGGCCCACCGTACCGAACGCCGAGCAGGACTCGAAGATGCAGTCGATGACCGACACCGTCTCTGCGGTGTTGTAGTACACCACGACGGCAGAGCCGAACGCCGCCACCGCGCCGATTACGATGATGGTCAGAGCGCGGTAGACCGTCTTGGACTCGATGTGGTGACCGCCGATAACGCAGTCATCGCGGCCCTGTGCCACGCTGCGGATGGTCAGGATGAGCACCGCGAAGGTCGTCACCTTGACGCCGCCGCCCGTCGAACCGGGGGCCGCACCGATGAACTGCAGCACGCTCATCAGCAGCTTGCTGATGGGGCTGCAGGCCGCGAGGTCGATAGTGTTCATACCCGCAGTACGGGTGGATACCGACTGGAACAGCGCCGCCATGATCTTGCCCGGGACGGACAGGCCGCCCATCGTCCTGGGGTTCGACCACTCGAGCAGGGCCAGCAGCACCGCGCCGCCCACCCAGAAGATGACCGAGAACTGCAGCACGACTTTCGCGTGGAGAGAGAGCCGCCGCTTTTTGCGGTACTCCGCCAGCTCCACCCAGACCATGAAGCCCAGACCACCGGCCATGATCATGAACATGATGACAGCCTGCACATAGTAGTTGTTGACGTACGGCACCAGCGAGGAGTAGGCGCCAAACCGTCCGAAGAGGTCAAAGCCTGCGTTGCAGAAAGCCGAGATGGCCGTGAACACGCTGACCCACACACCCTCTGCGCCGAACTGTGGCACGAATGCGAAGAGCAGCAGCACGATGCCCACGGCCTCGAAAGCCGCCGCCAGCTTGATGACGATCTTCAGCACTTCAGTGGCCTTGGACAGGCCGTCTGCCGAGACGCTCTCGCCCAGCAGCCGCAGGTCGCGGAAGCCCATCCGCCGCCGGGCCGCCAGCGCGAAGAAGCTGGTGAGGGTGACAAGGCCGAGGCCGCCCACCTGAATGAGCATCAGGATGATTACCTGCCCGAACAGCGAAAACTGGCTCCATGTATCCCGCACGACGAGGCCCGTCACACAGGTGGCACTGGTGGCGGTGAACAGGGCGTCGATGACGCCCAGCCGCCCCGTCCTGCTGGAAATGGGCAGGGTGAGCAACAGCGTCCCCACCGCGATGACCAGCAGAAAGCTGCTGCAGATGGTCTGCGTCGCACTGCTGCCCGCCAGCCAGCCCTTATTGGGCCGGCGTGTCCGCTTTTTGGTTTTGTTTTTTCCCATTGCAACCTCCCGGGGCTCCCCCGGCCAGCAGCCAGAGGGGCGAGTCGTTCTGCCGCCCCTGCGCAAAGTTTCCCGGCGCAGGAGCCTCTCTTTATAGGATACACCTTTTTTCTCTCCGATTCAACTTGATTTTGTGCGCTGTTTGCGGTATCATATCTGTAATGTGTCTCAGTAGCTCAGTTGGATAGAGCGTCCCCCTCCTAAGGTTATGCTCTACCGGCCGCCTTACGATGAAAAGTGATCGTTACCAATTTTAATTGAATAGATGTCTCTGTAGCTCAGCAGGATAGAGCGTTCGCCTCCTAA
>ERZ1026963.519-NODE-519-length-22746-cov-7.077608_pt1 | contig 22746 bp, 16 predicted proteins | sample MGYA00519566_ERZ1026963 | MGnify/ENA primary metagenome ERZ1026963 (study PRJEB26926, sample SAMN06164512) | human gut metagenome | biome: ENVO:00009003; feature: ENVO:2100002; material: ENVO:00002003 | host: Homo sapiens | place: USA | collected 2012 ... | reverse complement strand
TCAGGTCCTCTCTAGATGTTAGCTTTTCGTCACCCACTACAGTTGACAAGGAGCCTTTTAAATCAATTAGTTTAGCACTCTAGGTGGGTAAGCAAGACCATTCTTATCAAAGTAAACGTAAACTCCTGGTTGAATTTCTACCCATGTGCTAACAGCTCTCTTACCACTATCACCATAGTAATAGCTGATTCGACCATTGCCAGCACTTACTGTTTGCCCTTTTACTTGTTTACCATCTTTAGCAAAGTAATAAGTATCGTCACCAATTTTAACTTCACCAGTTACTGTCTTACCATTAGAACCAATATAATACCAATTGTTATCACCTGTTGTGAAGAATTCATTAGTCAAACGTTCACCTGTTGCAGCATCGTACTTGCTATAGGTACCATCTGCATTCTTAACAACGCCACCTTTAACTTGGCTTCCATCTTCTTTAAAGTAGAGGTGTTGTCCATTGATAACTTGAGCACCTGTAACAGTCTTACCGTCAGCGCCTGCATAGTACCATACATTTCCATCAGTTGTGAAGAATTCGTTAGTAACTAATTCTCCAGAACCTTCTTTGTACTTACTATAAGTACCATCTGCATTCTTAACAACGCCACCTTTAACTTGACTTCCATCTTCATTAAAGTAAAGTTTTTGACCATTGATAACTTGAGCACCTGTAGCGGCAACACCATTTTCATCGAAGTGGTACCATTTACCATCGATGTTCCTCCAAGTGTTCTTGATAGCATTACCAGTATGAGCTTCGAAGTAATAAGTCTTACCTTTATAGGTTGCTAACTTATCTTTAGTTTGGAAACCATCTTCACCAAAGTATTGTGTGGAACCATCGATAACAGTAAGACCTTTAGCCATGACACCTTCATTAGTGAAGTAACGGAATTTCACAACCTTAGATTCATTACCATCTTTATCAGTTTCAGTTACATCAAATTTAGTGTAACCACCCTTGTACATTTGACCTTTATAGTTATAAAGGTAAGTATTACCGTTAGCATCAACATAGAAGGCATTGCTCAACATGATACCATTTGGCAAGAAACGATAAACATCTTTACCATTTGGTGAGTATTCACCATTTGTAACCATGTGACCACGTGCATCAAAGTAATAGGTATTTCCATTGAAAGTAACAAAGGCAGATTTAGCTTGATTACCACTTGTACCGAAGTAAGTGATTCCCTTACCATCATTTGAGAACCCAGTAACAGCCTTTTCATTTCCTGTCAATTGAAGAGGAATGAAGTTACCTTCTTTAGTGACAGTGAAATATTTACCAGTTGCTTCATCGCTAAGTACATAGCCAACACCGCGGTCAAGAACGTTTGTTCCGTTGAAGTATTTAGCCTTCCATTGTTTCAATTTAACAGAATCATCAATTGGTTTACCAGTTGAGATCATGTTTTCCGTGAACATTTTAGGGTACTTAGCTTTAAGTTCAGCTAAGAATTCGCCACCATATTGAGCTTGGTAATCCCTACCTGATGACTTAGAGTTAGCTACATAAAGTGAGTGATCAATGATAGCATCTGCAATCTTACGTCCTGCACCGTCAGTACGAGTCGCTGTTACGACTTCTTTACCTGGCAATTGGTAAATTTGGTCTGGAACCCAGTCAGCGATTGCTTGGATACCCGCTTTGTGAAGGGCTTTAAGAGCATCACGAAGATCTTCTTTAGAACCATATTTATTGTTCTTACTCATGGCAAGATCATAACGATCTGCAAAGGCATAACCATTTTGGATAACTGAGTCAAGGAAGGTACCGTCATCGGCAGATACAAATTGTGGTGCCATTTCAAATGATGTTACGCCCCATGATTTGAACAAATCAACATTTTCAGCAATCTTACGGTTAGTATAGACTGAAGGATCTGAACCATCCGGGATAGTTTGGAAGTTTGAGAATCCTTCGTAGATCAATTGTGAATCATAAGCCTCAGTCGCTTTAAGGGTCAATTCGCCTTCTTTTTTAGCTTCTGTTGAAGGTGCTACACGGATATCTTGATCATCTGAAGCTCCGACTGGAACCCAAACTGCTACGAAACCTGACATATCAAATGTTTCATAACCCTTGATGTCATTAGCGCCGAAAGTCAAGACACCATTGCTGTCTGTTTCTTTCACGTAACCTGCTGCGATTGCCTCTGCATCAGATGTAAAGTTCTTGATACCATCAGCTGTACCAACAATCAAAGCACGGTATTTCTGGTTGGCATGGATTTTACCCATTTCAACATTAAGTTTAGCTGACTCATGCAAAGTCAATTTTGGATTATTCACTACAAGAGTTACCTGACCAGAGGTACGGCTGTATTTAGAACCTTCTGTATCGTCAGCTGTCATGATGTCTTTACCATAACGTACTGAAGTGTAGACTTCACTTGTGCGGTAAAGTTCAACATCTGAATTGTCCATCTTACCATCAGTTGGCAACCAGTAAGAACGTTGCGCTTGTCCACCAGATACATACTTGATACGGTTCTTCATCAAGTTAACGATGGTGTCGTGATATGGTGATTTAGTTTCCATATAGTGACCGTCATCTGTATAAAGGTCTCCATAGTAGACACGAGTGATCGTTTCCATGTTCTGCAACATTACAGCATAAGCTGCAGGGATGTTATTCAAGGTATATTTCTTATTGCTGCTGAGCATGTCTTTGTTGTAAATTTCAAATGCTTGCTTCATTTCAGAATCAGAGATAGTGAAACCATCTGATTTTTTATTGATTTCTTTCTTAATGATTTCAGCAATAATATCTTGAACGTTGTTATCATGGGCACGGATAAAGACGTAGTTTCCTGACGCGTCTCCGTATTTCTCATTGTATTTACCAATTGTAGACTGTTTAGCTGTACCGTCTTCGTTGTAGGCAGTGCTTCCATCTTTGTTAATCCAGTCAGTCTTAAAATCGCGTTGAGTCGTATTGAAAGTATTGTTATACAAAGGACTTACAGCTGGTGTACGATCCTTAATTGGTTTAGCCAATGAGAAAAGGAGGGCCAAACGTTGTTTATTTTCCATGGCAAGCGCAGCACCATCAGTCTTGTCATTGTAATGGTTGTCGTTAAGACTCCACGCTTCAAGAACTGAGATATGAGCAAGAGCTTGCGCCTCAGATTTATTTACACCATAGTACTCACGGAAATAGTTTGTGTAGAGTTGAAGCATGTCAGCATTGACATTATCTACCGCATCGACACGGATACCATCGAAGTTAGCATCCTTGTCACCCATAACAATTGAACCCCAGTTCATAAGGTAGTGAATTTGGTTCAATTGTTCCGCTTGAACAACTGGGTTAGATAAGTCTACGTCATTAGCAAGCAAGAAGTCGAAGCCACCCATGTGGTTTGGGTCAGACTGCTCATCAAGAACTGACTTATTAATCGTACCAGTCTGGTTAGTAGCCGTACGGTTCAAAAGACGATAGTTAGAATTTGCCCATGGTGTACGTGAGTCATTCACATAAAGAAGGGCTCCACCTTGAAGGTGATCCTCTCCTCCACCTTTTGAATAGTTTTCAGTTTCTTTGTTCCACTGTGGTTGTGTCTTAACAAAGGCAGAGATAGTTTCACGCAACCATTGTGTTGATTTTTCAGCCTGAATCTTTTGTTCAATCTTAACTTGGATATCCTTAGCAGCACGATTTAAGTCTGCTTGCTTATCTGTGCTTGTGTACTTAGCCTCCAAGTTGAAGACTTTAGACATGTAGTTCAAGTAATTAACTTGCGTATCTACATTTGGCCACCAAGCCATCAAAAGTGGACGGAAATCTTCTGCAGTTGATGCTTGCCAAGTCACACCATCTTTGATGATAGAAACTGGACGGTACCAGCTATCAGCAGTCAAATAACCATTAATCAATTCAAAACTTGCTTCAGATGAATCGTAGGCACGGTTATTGATTGAGAAACCATCAACAATATTTGTTGTTCCAGGTGTGAAAGAGTGTGTTGATGAACTTGTAAGGGCGCCATCTTTGCCGAAGTAAAGCAATTGACCATTTACAGTAATGGCAAAGTTTTCTTTGTGTGAACCATCTTCATTAACATAGTAATATTTACCATCAGTGTATTTGATGTTTTTCAAAGAAAGTGCTGCTTCCACTTCTGAATCTTTCAAAGCAGCTTGAGGAGCTTTAACTTCTGTATTGACGACTTCAGCCTTAACTGTAGCTGGTTGTTCTTCTGCTTTTTCAGTAGTAACAGCTGGTGCATCTGTTGTCACAACTGCTTCTTTATTTGGAACAGCTGCCACTGCTACATCAGCAGTAGTTGCTGTTTTAGCTGCTTCAGCTGTTGCTTGTGTATTCGTTGTAGCTGCTGTTTCGACAGTATTTGTTTCTTTAGCAGGTGTCAAAACATCTGCTTCTTTTGTATTTGTACGTTTATCGACTTCTTTGGTTGCTTCAGTAGAAGTAACTAAATCGGCTGTTGTATCTGAATTTGGTTGAGTTACTGTCTTAACTTGAGTTTCATCCGCTGAAACTGAAGATGTTGTTGCAGACAATCCTCCTACGACAGTAGCAAGTGCTGCAGAGGCAACTGCAATTGTAACCCATTGCTTCTTAACTTTATGAAGCTTATAGTGTACCTTATTTTCCATTATAATTTTCCCCGTGATTTTATTTGTCAAAATCAGACTGAAATCTATCCGATTTCAAACAATTACATTATATCATTATTTTCTAACTATTTCTCGAATTAATTGTTTTTTTTATAAAATATATGTAACATAATATTAATATTAGAAAGGTTTTGTAACACACCTATTTCATAGGCTTTCAATTCTCATTTTTATATCATTTGATAAGTAAAACTATTTTTTATAAAAACCACTAAAACCCTTGATACAATGGCTTTTACAACGATTCTGACTCAAAATTGATATTTGTCAGATTTTTTTCTTTAAGGAGCAAAAAAAGGCAAAATTTCTTTAAACGATTCTCGTTTTCAAGAAATTTCACCTATAAATTCATGTCAAATCATATCGTTTTTCACTTAATCTCTCAGATTAAGATTAGATTGATTGATTATTTATCAAAATCAGCATAACCATTTTCATCGAAGAAGACAGTCTTACCGTCTTGGAAAGTGATCCATGTGTTTGTCACACGTTCTCCAAGAACTGATTCGTAGTATTCCACTCCTTTTGGTGTGCTGATTGGGCTACCTTTAACTTGACGTCCCAAATGATCAAAGTAATACTCTTTACCATCGATATTTTGGCGTCCTGTTACAGCCTTACCATCTTTGAAGTAGTACCAAACATTGTTACCAGTTGTCAAGAAACGGTTATTGATACGTTCACCTGAATCTTTATCATAGTATGAAAGTGAACCGTCAGCATTCTTCACAAAGTCACCTTTAACTTGGCTACCATCTTCTTTGAAGTAATAGTTTTTACCGCCAATGCTATAGGCACCTGTCACGATTTCACCATTATCTTTGGCATAGTACCATGTCTTACCACCATCAAGAGTGAAGAAATCAGATTTGACTTGGCTTCCATCAGCATTGAAGTAATAGTTAAGGTGGTCAATTGTTTGACGACCTGTGGCGAGGTTACCATCCTTATCAGCATGGTACCACTTGCCGTTTACTTCGAAGAACTTGTCTTTAACCTTGTAACCATTATCTACAGTGTAGTAGCTAATCTTGCCATTTTCAGTAACAAATTCACCTTTAACTTGGGCACCATTTGCACGGAAGTAGTATTCGTGACCATCCAAAGTAAGGGCACCTGTCACATTTTTACCAGCTGCATCACGGTAGAACCATGTTGAGCCATCTGTTGTGTAGAATTCACCCTTCTTAGCTTGTGCATAGCCTTGATCATTGAATTCATACCAGATACCATCAATTTCAGCCCAACGATTTGTGTAGGCATTACCTGAATTTTTATCGAAGAAGTAGAGTTTTCCGTCTGGAGTAACATACTTAGTACCTTTAGCTTGGAAGCCATTTTCATCAAAGTATTGCAATCCTCCACCAGCATGAGTCAAGCCAACAGCCATTTCTCCAGTTGGTGAGAAATAACGGAATTTAGCTTCTGTTTCTGAAGTACCTTCTTTCGGTACATCGAATACAAAGTAACCATCTTTGTACTGCTCACCAAAGCTACCAAAGTAATAATATTTACCATCCTGTTGATAAATAGAATCACGAAGCTGGATACCGTTTGGCAAGAAGAAATAAGTCTTACCATCGATATCTTGACGACCAGTTAACATATAACCTTCTTTATCGAAGTAATAGTAATTTCCAGCATATTTAATGAAGGCATTCTTAGCTTGGAAACCACTATTATCAAAGTAGGCCATACCCTTACCATCATAGTAGAAACCTGTCTTACCACCTTGATCTGTCAAAGGTTTTGGCAAGAAGATGCCATTATCAGTAACTTGATAGTAGCGACCAGTAGCATCGTTACTGAGAACATAACGACTACCACGACCAAGGATATTAGTACCATTCATGTACTTAGCAGACCATTGCTTGATTTTAACAGATGGATCAATCTTCTTACCAGTTGATATCATCACATCTTCAAACAACTGTGGATATTTCTTTTGGAGCTCATCAAGGAACTCACCACCATATTGAGCTTGGAAGTCCTTACCTGATGATTTAGAATTTGCAACATATAAAGTGTTATTGATATAAGCATTGGCCTTTGGAGTACCATAACTATTAGCACGTGTTGCTGTTACAACTTCTTGTCCTGGTAATTGGTAAAGTTGATCTGGTACCCAGTCAGCAATTGCTTGAATACCTTGCTTGTGAAGGGCTTTAAGTGCATCACGAAGATCTTCTTTAGAACCGTATTTGTTATTCTTGCTCATGGCAAGGTCATATCGGTCAGTAAAGGCATAACCATTTTGGATAACAGAATCAAGGAAGGTACGGTCATCAGCCGATACAAATTGAGGAGCCATCTCGAATGATGTGATTCCCCATGACTTGAAGAGTTCTGCATTTTCTGCAATCAATTTATTAGTATATTGGCTATCTTTTTCAACAAAATCTTGGAAGTTTGAGAAACCTTCATAGATAACTTGTGAGTCCAATGCTTCAGTAGCAGAAAATGTCTTGTCAAGTTTCTTATCTGAACCTTTAACACGGATATCTTGGTTATCAGGTGCACCTACTGGTACCCAAACACCAAGATAACCTCTCATATCAACAGTTCGATACCCCTTGATTTCATCTCCACTGAAAGACAAGTTTCCTTCAGCATCGGTGTATTTAATTTTTCCAGCTGCTGCTGCATCATTTTCGTAAGTGACAATTCCCTTATCAGTACCAAGAAGTAATGGACGGTAGGCTTGGTTAGCATGAAGTTTACCCATGTTAACTTTCAAAGTACCATCACCCAGTGAGAAATCCTGATTATTGGCAATAAGGGTCAACATACCAGAATGTTTACTTGTTTCTGCTACACCCGTAGTTTGGTCAGCAGTCATAATATCTTTACCGTAACGAACAGATGACAAGATTTCTTTTCCATTGAACGTGTCGACTTTCATCGATTGTCCACCTGAAACATATTTCATACGGTTCTTCAAGAGCGTTGTGATAGCATCGTAGTAAGGAGACTTGGTAGCCATATATTGGCCGTTATCCGTATAAAGATCTCCATAATAAACACGAGTTACCTGCTCCATATTTTGAAGAATCAAAGCATAGGCAGCTGGAATATTGTTAATAGTATAACGTTTTTCTGCCTTCTTCATATCTTCATTATAGATTTCAAAGGCACGTTTCAATTCAGCATCAGTCATGGTATAACCATCTGATTTTTGATTGATCTCTTTTTGAACGATATCACGAATGATATCTTGAACAAGGTTATCATGAGCACGCGCAAAGATGTAGTTAGCTTGTGTATCTCCATACTTACTATTATTTGTACGGTCTGTCAAACTGCTAGTAATCAAATCTTTCAATGAAGAGCCTGATCCATAAAGTGCACCCATAATTGCATAACGAAGGTTATTATCCATGGCAAGGGCTGCACCATCATGTTTTTGATTATAAGCATTATCATTTAAATCCCAAGCTTCAAGGATAGAAATGTGAGCGAGTGCATTGGCTTCAGATTTATCCACACCAAAGGCTGCTCGGAAGTAGTTTGTATAAACTTGGAGAAGGTCTGCATCAACATTATCAACTGCATCAACACGGATACCATCAAAGTTAGCATCCTTATCACCCATAACAATTGATCCCCAGTTCACAAGATAGTGAATTTGGTTCAACTGCTCAGCTTGCACAACTGGATTTGAGTTATCAACGTCATTGGCAAGTAGGAATTCATAACCACCCAAATATCTTCCTGTACCATTTAGAGAACCATCTTGGTTACTTGGTGTACGGTTAAGCAAACGGTAATCAGAATTTGCCCAAGGTGTCTTGTCATTATTGACATAAAGAAGAGCTCCCCCTTGAAGGTGGTCAGCAAGGGTATAGTTTTCAGTTGTAGTATTCCACTGGTCTTGTTCTTTTACAAAAGACTCAATTGCTTGACGAAGCCATTCAGTTGATTTTTTAGCTGAAATTTCTTGTTCAATCTTAATTTGAATTGTCTTAGCAGCTGCATTCAATTCAGATTGACTTTGGCTGGTTGAATAAGTTGCGTTAAGGTTAAAGTGTTTAGAGAAAGTATTGAGGTAGGCAACTTGTGTATCTACATCAGGCCACCATGCCATCAAAAGTGGACGAAAGTCTTTCTCAGTTGATACACGCCATTTTTCACCATTTTCCAAAATAGTGACTGGACGATACCAGCTGTTTGGTGTCAAGTATCCATCTACCAACTCGAAGCTTTCTTTCTTAGAATCGTAAGCACGATTATGTGAAGAGAAAGCATCAACTAGATTAGTTGTACCTGGTGTGAATGAGTGTGTTGATGTGCTTGTCAAAGCACCGTCTTTACCGAAGTAAAGCAACTGGCCATTAACTGAAACAGCAAAATTTGTTTTGTATGAACCATCTTCCTTGACATAATAGTATTTACCATCAACTTGTTTGATGTTGTCCAAAGAGAGTGCTGCTGTTTCTTCTTTTTCAGTAACACCAGATTTTGGTTTTTCAGCTACTGTAAGCGTTGTATCTGTCGCAGTCCAAGTTGCAGCTGGTGTTTCTGTTGTCGCACCATTTGCTACTGCTGCACGATCAGTTGCTGCTGGTGCTGCCGTATTAGTAGTGGTGTCTGCTGCAGTGGTTACTGCCGCAGGAGTTTCGACTGTTGTAGTATCAGCAGCCTTGTCAGTTGTTACTGCTGTCGCATCTGTCGTAGCAGTTGCTTCAGGAGCGGCTACTTCATGCGTTTCTACCACAACATCGCTTTCAGCTGTCGTAGAGGCAACTGGTTTCGTTGTTTCATCGGCTGAAACCTTTTGATTAGCTACTGTAGCACCACCTACGATAGAGGCAAGTGCTGCCGAAGTGACGGCAATCGTCACCCACTGCTTCTTAACTTTGTGAAGCTTATAATGTACCTTTTTTCCCATTTTCGGTCCTCATTTCATTTTCCTCGTTTGAATAAAAATCTACATAATTCAAACAATTTCATTATAGCATATTTTTTTTAAGCATTTGGAAACTTTATCAGCCCTTTTAACTTTTTAATCATAATGTAAATTGAACAACATTTCGATAAATATTAAAAACTACCGAATGTCGAAAACGGTAGTTTTTTCTATTTTTTAGGAAAATTTTTAGAAGTAATCGAGAGGTGAATAAGCTATCTCTATTCAATCACTTAGCGATTTTCAAGTCAGCTATTAAGCAAAAACCACATTATGTTGGACCCTGTAGCTAACTAAAAAGAGCAAGGTTTCTGTAACTAGTTTTGCCAGAACCAAGCCTAAACCAATAGCAACTAGACTACTAAGTAAGAAATAGTTACAGGCCAAGAGGACCAGGACCAACATAAAGTAGCGAACACTCGACCTAAAGAGGGAGCTTGTCGGATTAAAGACCACATTGGCGTTCAGTAGACACTGGCTGGAAGCCGAAATCACACGAGCTAGCACGACCGAAAGGAGCAGATTCTTCGTCAAGGCAAAGAGCACAAATAAGGCTGTTGCATCAATGACTGAGGCCAAAACGGCCGTGCCAGAGAACTTTAAAAAAGGGCTGTAAATACGGATGGAATCACGAATGGGCCGAAAGTGCGAACTTTTATTTTCCTCCAGATAAACGGTCTCGATAGGGACTTCAGAGATTTGATGGCCTGACTTTTTGGCTTCAAGCAACATATTAAACTCGTACTCAAAACGATTGCCATCTAGATTAAGCAACCATGGAATCAGGTCCGTTGACATGCCTCTAAGCCCCGTCTGGGTATCCGTTACCTTCTGACCAGTTACTAGACGAAAGAGCCCCGCAGTCACTTTATTTCCAAAGCGGCTTCGTGCTGGCACTTTACCAACAAAGGCACGCGCACCCAAGATAAGATGGCTTGGATTTTCCTCAGTCGCCTTGACTACACGGACAATATCCTTAATCAGATGCTGACCATCACTGTCAACTGTTACTATAGGTTGAGCTGACAGATGTTGGCTGACCACTTCTTCTTGGATATAAGCGAAAGCAGTCTTTAGAGCAGCTCCTTTTCCTTTATTAATCGGGTGTTTAAGGACCGTAGCTCCAAAAAGAGCTGTTTCATCGTAATAGTCGTTATAGCGTGGACCACTCCCATCATTGACAACAATAATGCGTGATTTAAGGAGTTTTAAAGTAATATCTTGAACCACCTGAATCAGGCGAGTATCTGGTTCATAAGCTGGAATAATAATATACATAGGCACTTCCTTTCTGTTTCATCCTATGATTCTTTAGTGACCTCCGCTAAAGCCACCTGGTTGCCCACCACCTTGGGGACCACCATCACCTTGGGGACCACCATCACCTTGAGGGCCACCCCCACCAGGCATTGAGTTTTCAATCTTAGTTTGTTTTTCACCATTGATAGTAATGTCACCACCGGTATAGGTCGCTGTACCATCAAAGTCAAAGCCAGACTGACCAGTCAAATTGATCGTTCCTCCCGATACAATAATATCGCCGTTAGAGTCAATTGGGTCTGTATCGCCCTCGCCAACCTCAACATTTAGGGTTCCACCAGTCATCTTGAAGAAAACCTCACTTTGACTGGCATTACTATTAGCAGCATTGATACCGTCATCTGTCGCATAGACATCGATATTTCCGCCATTAATAGTCACAGATTTTCCTTGGATACCTTCGGTTGATTTTTCAACTTTGTAAGTACCGCTATCAATAATCAGGTCACCTGAGGCATGAATACCGTCGTCACCAGCCTTGATAGTCATGGTATTGTCAGACAGATACATGGTACCTACTGATGTGTCGTCATCATTGTCGACCTTAACGGCATCTTCTTTCGCTTCAATGGTCATGGTTGTTCCTGTGATATTAAGTTCATCGTTGACATTGAAGGCATCACCGACTGAGGTAATCTTATAGGTACCCCCATTCATATGAAGACTGTCATTTGCTTTAATACCATTGTTTTTCTTGGCATCAATGTTTAGAGTACCTGACCCATTAATGGTCAAATCTCCCTTAGAGAAAATCACGGCATCCGCATCTTCATCACTATTAGAACTTGAATCAGAGAGGGTGCTAGTGGTTCCATCTTTAAGCGTTAGGTAGACATGCCCGGCTTTTGTAGCGTTGATTGGTGCATTTGTATTTGTCATGGTAGCACCATCTAGAACAATATGGACATCATCTGAATCCCCAGCATCCACCTTGATTTGCACACCATCAGATTTTCCAGAAATGACGTAAGTCCCAGCTTTGGAGATGGTTACGGTTGAATCTGATACCGTTACGCCATCACCTGAAACATCCGCAGATGAGCCTGATAACTTAATCTTAGAGGCAGAACTTTCATCATAAGATGTGTCCGGGTCTTTTGAAGTGAAATAGTTGCTGTTGTTATTAGTCGTTTTCTTACTAGTTGTTGCGGTTACAGCACTTGTTTTTGATGTCGTGCTTGACGTCGTCCCCGTTGCTTGACTGTTTGATTGGCTACAAGCTGCCATGACTGTTAGGGCTGTCGCACAGGTTACTAAAGTTGTCCATTTTTTTAGTTTTTTTGATTTCATATATTTTTCCTCTCGGGTTCGTTTTGATGATTACAGTTTACGGAACTTCCCTAAAACATTTCTGAAGGTTAACTAAAACTTTTCTTAAGTTAAGTTTGGTGAAAGTTTAGCTTAGGACTTCTTTCAGAAAAGTTCCATAGACTAATAGGCGAGCAAGTAAGTGCTTTATAGAAATAATACATTTGCTCTCAACTTTTCTACTATAAAAAAAGAATTAAAACAATAAGTCGACTGTTTGGAAATAGATGTTCCTGCAACAGATTCCCTATTTTCCTGGGAGTTGCTTTACGGCTTTGTATCTTATCTATAAAAGGAGTTTTTTCATGGTTAAACAATTGGAAACACGTTTTAAACGTATTGAAACAAAATATGTGGTCTCAAAGGACAATCTTGAAGACCTGCTCGCTGATCTCAAGGAGTATTTGGTAGAAGATGATTATCCGACATCTACCATTTCAAATATTTACTTTGATACGGATAATTTTGATGTCATCCAAGATGCCCTTGATGGTAATCATCGTCAAGAGAAAATCCGCATGCGTACCTACCTAGCCAATCCCCAAATTGATAGCAAGGTCTTTCTAGAGGTCAAAGCTAAAGATGAGGAGGGAATCGGTCATAAGTTTCGTCTCGTTTCAACACCGCTTGCCATCACTAACTTGATGACAGACGGTAAGAATCATAGCCAAATCACCGATCGTCAGCTCTTGCAAGACATTCATCAGTTACGCCAGCGTTATGATGAAGGTCTCAAACCTCGTATGTATATCTACTACGACCGTTTTTCAATGAAAGAAAAAGAGACTATCCAAGGCTATGCCTACAATAAAGTTCGTGTTACTCTTGACCAAAATTTGACTTACCGTGATGAAGACGTCAGTCTCTTCAAGGGAAATCATGGGTTTCCCCTTCTTGATGAAGATACGATTATCATGGAAATCAAGGCACCTGGTCAAAAGCCAGACTGGCTTCAAGCTATCTTAGACAAACATGGTTTGGAAGAGCAGAAATTCTCAAAATACAGCTGTGCCTATCATAAGTCTCAAGGTCTAGATTACGGGCCACATCCAGTTCAAGAAAAAGGAGCTGCTGCCTATGTCTAATCTCTTCAATTCTATCTTTAATGATGCGACTGCAACTGCCAGTCCTCTTCAACTCATGCTGGCCTTACTGGTCAGCCTTGTTTTAGGCTTGGCCTTGACCTGGACTTACAAATATCGAACCCTCTACACCAGAGAATTTGTCATCAGTTTGACCCTACTTCCATGCTTGATGACCCTAGTTATCTTCCTTGTCAATGGTAGTTTGGGGACCTCTATCGCCGTGGCGGGGACCTTTAGTCTCATTCGTTTTCGTTCAGCGACTAGTGGTTCCAGGGAGCTAATCGCCGTCTTCATGGCCATGATTATCGGTCTGGCATCTGGAACAGGCTATCTGCTACTGGCCGTCCTCTTTACCGTCTTTCTTTTAGCTGTTTGGCTTCTTTTGGAAAATCGTCAAAGTCGTACCGACAACCAACGTCGTAGGCTCCTGACCATTAACGTCTCCTACCAAGACTTGATTGATCAAAAAATCACTAAAACATTGCTCAATTTCACCAGCGAATGTGACTTGATTTCTCTTAACACCACTGGTGGGGGCGAGAGCATGCAACTGGTCTACGAAGTGGACTTGAATCCCCAAGTGGATGACTTCCAATTGACGAATCACCTTATCTCAAGTATTGAAAATTGTGACCTTGCCCTAACCAAAAAAGCTAAAAAGAAAAAGAATTTGTAAGATAAAAAACATCTCCAACTAGTTTTTGGAGATGTTTTTGCATGTTTTGAGGTTAGTGTTTTCACTTAGCTATTACCTATACTTCTATGCCGCCAGTATGGAGTGCGAGATTATCGGCAGAAAGTAAAATATCTGCTAATCATCTTCATCTTGGACAACCTTACCATCTTGTATATTAAAGGTATAGCTAATGTGATTGTAATTATCTTCATCAGTTGTGAAAAAATAAAATTCGTACTCTCCGTCTGGAAACTTGCTAGCATCCAGTTTAGTTGCTGCCTCTTTTAAATCTTTCTTGCTAATATTTTTTGAGTCATGTACTTTTATTTCCATAGTGACAAGGTGTTCTTCAATCATTGTTTGGTATGGAATTTGATAATATCCATAAAAATCATGCTTGCCATTTTTACGGTTTTCCTCAGCTAGATGCTTTTTACGATTACCAGCCTCTTGATCTATCGTAGTATGATCTCTGAAGGAGAAATCTTCGATATCAAGGCCTAAAGATTGCTTCTTAAGCTCCTTAAAGAGTTTCTGCTCTTCTTTTTTTACAGATTTTTGTTGTAAGTAGCTTTCCCAATAATGACTTGGGGTCACATATTCTTCACCATTAACTGTCCAGTCAAGATTAAAAGTAATTTTTGAATCTAATGATATAGTTTGATTGTCGTAGGTTTCCTCTGAATAGGTATAATCGACATAAATGCCTGCACTATCTAGAATCACCTTTTTGATATTCTTAACTTGGACCTTTCCCTTAAAACCATTATGAGCCAAGATTTTTTGCGTTTTTTCCCTGGCTTTTGAGTAAGCATTTGGAAGTAGCACTGTGCAACGAACTAAAAGAATAGAACAAAGGAGAAGAATAGCTAAGCGAGAAAGCTTTAAAATATTAGGAGTATTTTTCTTCATAGGACATCTTTCCTTTCCTCAATGATTTGTATAAATAAGCACACCAAATCCTTCAAATAAAACGAGCTTTCTTCACTCCTATTATAGCATTTTAAAGCGCTTTCTCATGGTAGTTAGAGGGACAAAATCATTAGAATTCCTCTAGCAAAAAAGCCTGAATCATCACTTCAGGCATTTCTTTTTAGTCTCAATCAGTTGAGATAATCCTCAATAATCCGTTACTTCTTTTCGGTCATGGACATTGCTTTGCTTGCCCTGACGTGCTTTAAGTACGGCTTCAACGTCTTCAGGGCTGACCCCTGTTTCAACGAGCATAACGGCTAGGTGATAGAGGACGTCTGCTGTCTCGTTGGCAATTTCTTCTTTATCAGCATTTTTGGCCCCAATCACAACTTCTGTCGCTTCTTCGCCAACCTTTTTAAGAATCTTGTCTAGCCCCTTGTCAAAAAGATAATTGGTATAAGACCCTTCTTTGGGATTCTTTTTACGATCTAAGGCTTCCTTATAAAGTGTTTCTAACATAGCTACTCCTATCTGTCTTGTCTGTCATTATATATATCCGTAAAGAAACAGCTGTAGGCTCCTGTATGACAGGCTGCTCCTTCTTGTTCCACGGCGATAAGCAAGGTGTCCTGATCACAGTCAGTCTTGATGCTTTTAACATGTTGGAAATGACCAGATGTGGCTCCCTTATGCCAAAGCTCATTTCTAGAACGGCTCCAGTAATGCATTTGTTTGGTCTCTAGGGTCAACTGATAGGACACCTCATTCATATAGGCCAACATGAGCACCTGTCCCGTCTTGTAGTCTGTCACAATGACTGGTACAAGTCCCCCTTGTTTATCAAAATCAAGTTTAACCTCTGTCATCGTCTCACCTCAATTCCTGCATTTGCCAAGACTTGTTTGGTTTCGCCTATATTTACCTCACCAAAGTGGAAGATAGAGGCTGCTAGTGCACCAGTCGCTGTTGTCATTTCAAAGACCTCTACAATGTCCTCAATATTTCCCGCACCACCAGAAGCGATAATCGGAACATCAACGACTTCCGCCACACGATTTAGCATTTCCAAATCAAAACCAGACTTAGTGCCGTCCTTGTCCATGCTGGTTAAGAGAATTTCTCCAGCCCCCAAGGCGACGACTTCTTGAGCCCATTGGATGAGGTCCCTACCTGTATCCTTACGGCCACCCGCCACAAAAACATGCCAGCTCCCATCAGCCATCTTTTTAGCATCAATCGCAGCCACTACACACTGATTCCCAAATTTTTGGGCACAATCAGCGATTAGCTGCGGGTTGGCAAGGGCTGAGGAATTGACCGCAACCTTGTCAGCACCGGCTTTGAGCATCTTGTTCATGTCTTCAACTGAACGGATACCACCACCAACTGTGAAGGGGATAAAGACCTGATCGGCAACGCGTCGCACCATGTCAACCGTTGTTTCACGATTGTCTGAAGTCGCTGTGATATCTAGGAAAACGAGTTCATCACAGCCAGCCTCATAGTAAGCACGTGCAGAATCAACAGGATCACCAACATCTGTCAGATTCACAAAATTAACCCCCTTAACGACACGACCGTCCTTGACATCCAAACAAGGAATAATACGTTTTTTAAGCATATTAACCTCCGAAAGACTTGAGTTGGTCTAATGTGATATTGCCGTTATAGTAAGCTTTACCGACAATGGTTCCTGCCACACCAATCTCTTGTAGGTGATCTAAGTCGGCTACTTCTGCAATCCCACCGGAAGCGATGACTTTGGCGGTTGTGAGTTCAGATACCAAACGTTTGTAGTGATCAAGATTGGGTCCTGTCAGTGTGCCATCTCGATCAACATCAGTATAGACAAAGAGGGTTACGCCCATCTTTTCCATTTCCTTGGCCAAGGTAATATAGTCCACATTGCTGGTTTCCAACCAGCCTTCAGTAGCGACAAATCCTGCCTTAGCATCAATACCTACGACAATTTTATCAGCACCAAATTCCTCTAAAGCTGCTCTAACGAAGTCAGGATTTTTAACGGCCATTGAACCGATAATGATACGGTCGATGCCAACTGCCAAATAATCACGAATCTGCTCCAAGGTACGGATACCGCCACCAACTTCGATGCCAAGTCCAGAAACCTTCTTGACATTTGCAATCAAGTCACGGTTAGTGGCACGACCATCAAGGGCACCGTCCAAGTCGACGACGTGAATAAATTGAATGCCCGCATCCTTAAAGGTCTTTGCTTGCTCAATAACGTCTGGATTAACAATGGTTTGTTGGTTGAAATCTCCTTTGAAGAGACGAACTGCCTGTCCATCCTTTATATCAATTGCTGGTAGAATTTGCATCTCCCCTACCATCCTTTCTAAGTGAAAAACTTTGCTCTCAAGAGCTTTTAGGCTTTGCATAAACCTACAAATTGTTCAATAATACCTAAACCAATATCACCTGATTTTTCGGGATGAAATTGAGCTCCATAAACATTGTCTTTATGAATCATGGCTGGCACCTCGATACTATAATCTGCGGTAACATCAATATATTGGCTAGGGACATCCGTGAAATAACTGTGAACGAAGTAGACAGCTTGGCCGTCTAAACCATCTGTCAAAGGGCTGGCTTGCTTAACAGCCAAATCATTCCACCCCATATGTGGGACAGGTTGCTCCTTGCTGGCTGGAATAGCACGGCAAACACCTGGAATAAAGCCAAGACCATTTGTTTCCTCATGTTCCAGTCCTTTTTCCGTTAAAATCTGCATGCCTAAGCAGATTCCTAAAAGTGGAACTCCCTGTGCGACGGCCTCTTTGATAACAGCTACCAAGCCTCTTCGCTCAAGCTCTGCCATGGCTGTTGGATAAGCACCCACACCAGGCAAAATCAAACCATCTGCAGCTAGGATTTTTTCTTTATCGGCAGACAATTCTGCAGTCACACCGATCTTTTCAAGGGCACGCAAAACATTGGCGGTATTCCCCGCATCGTAATCAATGACGATAATCATAGCATCCCCTTTGTTGAGTTTACACCATGAATATCAGGATTAACTGTGATAGCCTCACGCAAGGCACGTCCTGTTGCCTTGAAGAGACTTTCTGACTTGTGGTGATTGTTTTTTCCGTGGAGAATCTTGAGGTGGAGATTCATCTGAACATTGAAAGCCAAGGCTTGAAAAAATTCTTCTACCAATTCTGTGTCAAAATTACCCAATTTTGGATTATCAAAACTAGCATCAAAGACCAAGTAGCTACGTCCAGACAAGTCTAAACTTGCCATTCCAAGGGTTTCATCCATAGGTACAAAAGCCGTTCCATAACGATTGATACCTGCTTTATCGCCCAAGGCCTCTTTAAGAGCTTGACCAAGGACAATACCGACATCTTCAACGGTGTGGTGACTATCAACCCAAAGGTCGCCATCAGCCTTCACCACCAAAGACATACGGCCGTGACGGGCAAACAAGGTCAACATGTGGTCAAAAAATCCGACACCTGTTTGAATATCTACCGGTTCTTGAGCATCCAAATTGAGGCTTAACTTAATTTTGGTTTCAAAGGTATTACGTTCAATTTCTGCTTGTCTCATAACTTCTTCCTCTACTCTCTCAATTATTGTCGTTTCTGACTTCAATAGCCTTAGCGTGGGCCTGCAAACCTTCCGCGTAAGCCAAGGTTGTGATATCGTGTTGAGCCTTATTGACTGCTGCTTTGTCATACTGCGTATATTGGATACGTTTGACAAAATCGTGCACACCTAAAGCTGATGAAAATCGGCTGGTTGCTGTCGTTGGAAGAACGTGATTGGCACCAGCATAGTAGTCACCAATTGGTTCACTGGTAAAGTGACCAAGAAAGACGGAACCAGCATTCTCCACTTTTTCTAGGTAATCATAGGCCTTGTCCATAGCAATTTCCAAATGTTCTGGCGCAACCAAGTTCATGAGTTCAAACATAGCATCTGTATCATTGGCAATAATAATTCGGCCGTTATTTTCGATAGATGGACGAGCAATCGCCTCACGTGGCAAAAGCTTGAGTTGACGTTCAATCTCACTTTCAACTGCATCAGCCAAGGCTTGAGAATCTGTTACCAAAATGGCGCGTGCACGTGTATCGTGCTCTGCTTGAGACAAGAGATCGGCTGCCACATAGGTTGGATTAGCACTACTATCAGCAATAACACCGATTTCTGATGGTCCTGCAATCATATCAATACCGACAATACCGTAAACTTGCTTCTTAGCAGTCGCTACGAAAATATTTCCGGGACCTGTAATCTTGTCAACCTTTGGAATCGTTTCTGTACCAAAAGCCAAGGCCGCAACCCCTTGAGCCCCACCGACTTGGTAAATGCTATCCACACCAGCCAATTTTGCGGCTACTAGAATTGCAGGAACAAAGTGTTCTTGTGGCGGCGTAATCATAATAATCTCTTTAACCCCAGCAATTTTAGCAGGGATGACATTCATAAGAACTGATGATGGATAAGCCGCAGTTCCTCCAGGCACATAAACACCTACACGATTGATGGGACGAATCAATTGACCACGAATAACACCCTCACTTGGTTGGTCCTCAAAACCAGCCTCCAACTGATGCTTGTGGTAAGATTCAATGTTTTCTTTGGCATTAACTAGGGCTTGGTAAACCTCTGGATCAATCTCTTTAAAGGCTTGATCAATCAAATCCTGTCCAACCTCAAAATCAGTCAAGTCAACCTTATCAAATTTAGCTGAATAGTCACGAAGGGCCTCGTCTCCTCGTTTTTTGACATCCTCAATAATGGCTTGAACCGTGCTTTCAACGTCTCTATTTTCTTTTGAAAGTTCCAATTGCTCCTGATAAAGAAGCTCAGCAATTTCTTTATTTGTTCCAGTTAATCGTTTCATTCGAACGGTACCTCCTCGTTCCCTACAAGTGATTCAATCTTGCGAATGAATGGCAGGACTTCCTTGTTATTTTTCAAAGAAGCCTTGTTCACAATCATTCGTGCTGAAATACGGCAAATATCTTCATAAACTTTTAGGCCATTTGCAACAAGGGTATTCCCAGTTTCTACAATATCGACAATGGCATCTGCTAGACCAATGACGGGGGCAATCTCAACGCTCCCTTGAATCGAAATGATCTCGACATCCTCACCCTTTTGATTAAAATAATCCGTAGCAATGGTTGGATACTTGGTCGCAATACGTTTACGTTTATGGTCATCAGGGTTATAGTCTCCTGTTGATGCTACAGAGAATTTACAAAGACCAAAATTAAGGTCTAACATTTCCAAATAGCCTGTCGGATGTTCGACCAAAACATCCTTACCGACAATCCCAATATCTGCGACGCCGTGTCTAACATAGGTAGTCACATCTGGAGCTTTGACCAAGAGAAAACGGAACCGGTTGTCAGGACTCTCGAAAATCAAATTACGTCCTTTATCGGCCATGAAAGACATATCAAAGCCAGCTTTTTCCAGTAATTTAACCGTATCTTTCTCAATACGTCCCTTGGTCAAGGCAATTGTGATTTGATTGCTAGTCATCCAAGTCACCTCCAAATTCCACATCGTCATGTACTGCTTGATAAACTGAGTCGATATCAATGGCCCAGCCAACCGCTGTTAACTCGGTAGCTCCAAAGCGTTCAAATAGTTTATCGTAACGGCCACCTGATACAAAGGCATCTGGTACCTTGTCACCGAAGACCTTAAACATCATGCCCGTGTAGTAAGGCACTGCTGGCAATTGAGCCAAATCAAGCGTCGTCTCTGGGAGACTATCTGATAAACGATTAGTTAAAACTTCCAAACTATCCAAGGCCGTCAAAAAGGCTTCACTGTCTGTTAACTGTCTAGCCTTGGTCAAGACAGCATTTGTCTCACCAAACAAGAAGGGTAACTGCTCCAAGACCTTGTCATATTGACTTGGATTTTCTTTGGTGAACTCCTTAAGACCGGTGATCGATTTGTCACGGATATAGGCCGCCAACTCTGCTTCTTTTACAGCTGGAAGGTTTAATTCTTCAAAAATGAGTTGTAGGAGGCGGGCATGTGAAAATTCAAACTTGTAATTTTTGACCCCTGCAGCATCTAGAGCCTCTTTAGCAGAAGCTATTGCTTCTTCCAATGCCTGATGAACTGGAAAACCAATGATTTCCACACCAGCCTGCGTATGCTCATTGGACAAGCCACGCATCTCCTCATTGTAGTTAAAGACTTTTCCAGAGTAAGAAAATTTGATCGGTGTATGAACTTGAGTCGAAGCAATCACACGCCCAATTTGGCTGGTAATATCAGGACGTAAACTAACAAGATCTCCATTTTTGTCAAAAAAATTATAGTTTCCATTGTCCACAAAATCACTAAAGACTTCGAAATGCTCTAAGGTTGGTGTCTCAATCCGAAGAAAGCCCTTTGTCATCAACAAGTCACAGATACGGTGTTCAATCTGATACATGGTACGGGCACGTTTGAAAAGTTTATCGTGCATTCCTAAGGCTAATGTCGTTTTTTTCATGCTTGTAACTCCTGTATTGTCATTAATACGTGCTCCATCTCATCCTGCGTCCCAATAGAAATGCGTAGTCTGTCTGAAATACGCTCCACTTTTGGAAAATAACGGACATAAATTTTCTTACTTTGGAGGTAGTCAAACAATTGACCTGCAGTCACTCCGTGAGGTTTGACCAAAACAAAATTAGTTTTTGAAGGTAGGATATCAAAACCAATCGCCTGCAATTCTTGGCTAAACCAGTCACGTGTTGCCATAATCTTTGCGCAAGTGTCCTCATAGTAGTCCCAGGACTTAACCGCTGCAGTCGCCAAGACTTCCGCAATGCTATCCACATTATAGGGGTTGACTGAATTCTTGACAGCATTGATCACAGCCATTAGTTTAGGACTTCCTATGCCGTAACCTACACGCAAACCAGCAAGGGAGGCATCCTTAGAAAAGGTCCTAGTGATAAACACATTGTCATACTTTTCTAGGAGCGGTAAGGCCGTCTCCCCACCGAAGTTAATATAGGCTTCGTCAATAATCACAACTACCGACTGGTTGGCTTTTACAATCTCCTCAATTTGATCAAGCGGTTTATAAATACCTGTTGGCGCATTAGGATTGGTAATGACAATCCCACCATTTTCAACCAGATAATCTTGAGTATTAACCTCAAATGAAGAACTCAAGGGCACTTCTCTAAAAGGAATATGGTACAAATCTGCCCAAACCTTGTAAAAACCATAGGTCAAATCTGGAAACAAAACTTCTTCCTCGCTATTAAAGAAAGCTAGGAAAGCCATTGACAGGATATCGTCTGAGCCATTTCCGATAATCACTTGATCGGCAGGCACACCCAACTGTTCAGACAAAGCCTGACGTAAAGCTGCTTGATCCAAAGTCGAATACTTTCGTAACTGATGGGCATCAAAGGATGCTAAAGCTTGATGAACTGCTGGACTTGGTCCATAAGCATTTTCATTAGTATTCAACTTAATGATATTTTTCTCACTGGGCTGACTACCCGCCACATAGGGTTCAATCTTTCGTAATCCTTTGATTTCCATAGTTTTTCCTTTCTGTTCAACTCTAACCAAGTGTACCTCTCGCTACACACTCTAAAAAAGAGTAACAAAAAACGTCCTCGCAAAAATAACTTTTGCAAGGACGTTGGCACGTGGTTCCACCTTAATTCGAACAGGGGTCACCCCCTCTTCCTCATGAAGTCACAAAGACGCACTTGTAACTCCCAGTCTCTAACGGAACCACCCGTCGTACACTACTGTCATTCAGAGTTCGCATACGCTCTCAAGAATGTGTCGTCTTTGATCTCATGCGTTCTCAGCTTCCCGCACTCTCTGTGAAACGATCTGACTTTTTCTCTCAACGATTTTATTTGAGATTATTC
>ERZ1026963.491-NODE-491-length-23937-cov-4.554811_pt1 | contig 23937 bp, 17 predicted proteins | sample MGYA00519566_ERZ1026963 | MGnify/ENA primary metagenome ERZ1026963 (study PRJEB26926, sample SAMN06164512) | human gut metagenome | biome: ENVO:00009003; feature: ENVO:2100002; material: ENVO:00002003 | host: Homo sapiens | place: USA | collected 2012 ... | reverse complement strand
GATGTAGCTCCGTCTCGTGGGCTCGGAGATGTGTATAAGAGACAGGATCCATGGGAAGGTGATCGGGTCAAATTTCACTATTTCAATGCCCCGGTCACGGATTGCTTTCAGGTGATGTTTCTTTAATGGTTTGTTATTAGACCAGTTACCGAAAGCGTCGAAGAGAGCACGGACTTCCACACCTTCCTGTACTTTTTCAGCCAGTAAGTCGAATAGGGCATTGGCTATGGAGTCATTGCGGAAATTGAAGTATTCCAGATGAATGTGATGTTTGGCGTGGCGTATTTCTTCGAAGAGATCCAGAAACTTCTCCCGTCCGCTCATCAGAAGCTTTACTTCATTGTTGGCGGTAACCGGAATGCCTTGTTGTTGTAGATAATGCATCACGAGCGAGTCACTGGTGGCGACTTGCGCGTGAATATTTCCTATAAAGAATAATGCGGATGATAATATGATGAATAATATTCTTCTCAAAACTTCTTACGCTTAGTTAGTTTTTCTAATTGAGTCGACAAAGATACAATTTATTGATGAGAAATGTTTGCTCAGTTAAAAAAAATTAGCCCTTGACCTGCAAAATGCAGGCAAGGGCTAACTAAATTATTGTAAGGGCAAACGGATTTATTGCAAGAATAAATGAGCTTTATGCTAAAGAACAAATCTTGCGATATCCTAAGTAGACCAATACTACTGCCACTATAATCAGTGATTTGGGATCGAGTTCCGCTGCACCGCTTTGTATGGCGCTGGTGAAAGTTTCGCGTAAGGCCCCCAGCACAAGCTGCAAGCCGTCGAGAACAAAGAACAACACTACGGCAAGCGTAAAACAGAACAAGCTCCACAACTGCGAAATCCGGTAATACCGGTTGGGTAGGTGGTGCATCACGCGGCGGCTGAAGCCGTTATCTTCTATCTCTTTCCGATTGTCAGAGAAGAACTGCTGCAAAAGTTTATCATCAGTTGTTTCCGTCATAACCATTTTGTTTTAAGTAGGTAGCCATTTTTTCTTTCGCCCGCGAGAGGTGGCTTTTGACTGTTCCCGCCGGGCATCCCGTGATACCTGCAATCTTTTCGATGCTCTGATCTTCCATGTAGAACAAGGTGATACAGGTTCGTTCCATTTCTTTTAGTGTCGCTAGCGCCCGGTAAACGTCCATCTGTTGTCCTACGTCATCTTGGCTGGTGTTCCAGCGGGTATCCACTTCCCGGGTGTCGAGGTCGGCTGTCTCTTTCCGACTGCGAAGATAATCATAAAATACATTATATGCAATACGGTAGAGCCAGGTGGAGAAATTGGACAGGTTTTTGAATGAAGCCAGGTTGGTGTAGGCTTTGATAAACGTGTCCTGCGCCAGGTCGTCACTCAACTCGTTGTCGCCGCAAGTCAGGTTGAGGAAGAACCGTCGCACGGGCGACTGGTACTTTTTCACCAACTGGTCGAAGGCCCTGGTGTTGCGAAACACCACGACCTGTGCGACTAACGATATGTCATTGAGTTGGCTCATCTCTCCCGGTTGTTCTTTTTATTAGAGTCTTGCGTATAATAGATAACTAATTGTCCGAATCCGGTGAACATGATCAGCAGCCCGACACAACCTACTCCAAAGTTCTCGGTAATGGCCCAGAGGAAGATGAATAATCCGATGCCGATGAAGATGTTTTTGATACCTTTGGTACGGATATCTTCTGTTTTCTCCGCATTCTTGAAGAAGTCTTCAGGCAGTTGTTGCCCACTCGAAAGTGCTTGTTCTGCAAGGCGGTATTTGGCTTTTCGATTTTTGTAATTGAAGAAGAATACCGTAAAGACGATGAGTAGCGGCAGACCGAAGATGAAGACGATGGCAGTAACTGAAATGATGGTTTCAGAGGTTTTGCCATCTAAATCGAAGTCCCAGTCCCAACCACTGCCGTTGTGGCGTTTCCATCCTTTATCACTTTTGCTGTCTGAACTACTGCCTTCGTAGGTCATGATGCTGAGCGTATCGATTACTGTCTTTCCGTCGATGGTAGTATCGCGCAGTTCGATTACGCGCTTTTTGTTCCCCAGACTGTCGTTTTCTGTAACCGTTCTGTTTTTTGCCTGTACCAGTGAACATAATGTCATGGCGGCGATGAGTGCTAAAATTATCCGTTTCATAATCATATTTTGTTTTATCTTTTATTGTTTCTTTGTGTATTAGACGTATCATGCCAGCTAGAAAGTTGCAAAGAGACGATATTTTTTTTAGAAAATCGGTATTATCTGAAAATATTTGCAGATATTTTAGATGTAAAGGGGGATGGTGGGATTGATTCTTTCCGGAAAAGGAATGAATAAGACTCACCACAGATTGACACAGAATTATTAATCTAATAATCAGTAAAATAGAATCTGTGTCAATCTGTGTAATCTGTGGTGAATTCATTCATAACCGAAAAAAATGGATCACTTTTATTTAATAATAATGTAATATCAGACTTCTTGTACTCATAAGATGTAGGTATTTTGCTCTATATCCGGTTAAAACAACTAAATCCGGTTGCTTCTTATTGTAATTAGTGCTACTTTCGCAAATCTATATTAAAACGCTTTTGGAGAAGTTACGGAATATATTGAAATGGTTCCTTCCTTTATTATTTATCGCATATTTAGGAGGTATTACACTATTTACTCACTCGCATGTGGTAAATGGGGTAATTATTGTACATTCCCACCCGTTCAAAGGTGAACATAGCCATACGGAAGCACAGGTTGAAACGATATTCTTCCTTTCTTCTTTTGTAGCTTCTTCTCTACCGGCTATTCTTTTTGTCGCATCGGCTTTCCTTATTTTATTGCGTGTACTGAGTGTTCCAGCTGTAGAACATACCAAGTGCGTGCGAGTTCGTTGCGGCATCAGTCTGCGTGCACCACCTGTAGTTCATTGACAATAGGAATTCCCCTTATTAAAATCCATTAAAAATTAGAACTACATGAAAAAATATATCTTTTTCGTGGTGGGAGTGATGTGTACATTGCTCTCCCACACCGCTTATGCAATTGATTTAAATAAATCTGACGCCAATATCATTGGCCACGTATTAGAGAAAAAAACAGGAGAACACCTTCCTTATATGACAGTAGCCCTGAAAGGGACCACTATCGGAACTATGACCGATGGTACCGGACATTATTTTCTGAAGAACCTTCCGGAAGGTGAGTTCATACTCTCCGTCAGTGCGGTAGGTTATAAACCACAAGAACGAAAAGTAACCCTTAAACGAGGCAAGACGCTGGAAGAAAACTTCGAACTGGAAGAAGATATGGTAGCCTTGGACGGCGTAGTTGTTACAGCCAATCGTAATGAAACCGCTCGCCGACTGGCACCTACCTTGGTAAAAGTTGTTACTCCGAAACTATTCGACATGACCAATTCGCATACCTTGTCGCAAGGTCTCGTCTTCCAGCCGGGCGTGCGTGTAGAAAATGATTGCCAGAATTGTGGTTACTCACAGGTACGTATCAATGGTATGGACGGGAAATATACACAGATACTGATTGATTCCCGTCCCATTTTTTCTGCACTGGCGGGTGTTTACGGTTTGGAGCAGATTCCCGCTAATATGATAGAGCGTGTGGAAGTGGTACGTGGAGGCGGTTCGGCTCTTTTCGGCTCTTCGGCCATTGCCGGAACAGTGAATATCATTACGAAAGAACCTCTCCGCAACTCAGGTTCGTTTGCCCACTCTATCTCCAATTTTGATGGCTCCGGTTCGTTTGACAATAATACTACGCTTAACCTTTCCCTGGTATCTTCGGATAACAAAATGGGAGCTTACATCTACGGGCAGAACCGCCACCGTTCGGCATGGGATTCCAACGGTGACGGTTTTTCCGAATTACCCAAATTGAAGAACCAGACAGTAGGCGTGAACGCTTATTATAGGCTGAGCCCCTATTCCAAGTTGAATCTGGAATATCATCACATGGAAGAATTCCGTCGTGGCGGTAACCGCTTTGATCTGCCGCCTCACATTGCCGAAGATGCCAATCTGAATGGTTCCGGCGAACCCGGGCTGGTGGAGCAGATTGAACATTCCATCAATACGGGCGGCTTGAAGTTCAGTGCCTTCTCCAAGGATCAGAAGCATGCGTTCAATGCATACGCCTCTGCCCAGCATATCGTGCGCGACAGTTATTACAGTGCCTATGGGCATACCACCGATTTCACCGGTGTATTGGGCGTTCAGTATATCTATCATTTTGATAAGCTCTTTTTTATGCCTTCCGACTTGACGGGTGGGGTAGAATTTAATCATGATAATCTGGACGACAAAGCAACGGATATGCAAAAATACCGGGATGCCGCTTTGGCGGAAGATCCCACCGCAACAGGAGACCGTCTGCAACAGTTGATTGATAAATATACACCCGATCCCTTGAAACAGATTGTGAACATTGCGAGTGCCTATGTGCAGAATGAATGGAAAAGCGAGCAGTGGAGTTTTCTGATAGGCGGACGTCTGGACAAGAATAGCATTATGAGCAAAGCCATTTTCAGTCCCCGTGCCAATATCCGCTACAACCCTACGCAGGACATAAATATCCGTTTCAGTTATGCTGAGGGTTTCCGTGCTCCGCAGGCTTTCGACGAAGACTTACATATAAGTAATGTGGGAGGCGAGTTGATTTCCATCGTTCGTGCTAAGGATCTGAAAGAAGAACGTTCGCGCAGTGTGAACGCTTCGATGGACTGGTATCATTACTTCGGTGATTTCCAGGCAAATTTGCTGATAGAAGGTTTCTTCACGAAACTCTCCGATCCATTTGTACTGACAGCACCGGTAGAAGATCCGAAAGGTAGTGGATATCTGATACAAACCCGTGTCAACGGTTCCGGTGCAAAGGTGTATGGTGGTACATTGGAAGGAAAGATCGCCTGGCGTGATAAAATCCAGTTGCAGGCGGGACTGACCGTGCAACGCAGTCTGTACGATTCTCCCGAGGAGTGGAGTGCAGACAAGGAACATTTGTCGGATGAAGAACGCCATAGCGACCGGATATTGCGTACTCCCGATGTTTATGGTTACTTTACTGCCACTTTCAATCCTACAAAAGCATTGTCAGTAGCCCTGAACGGTAATTATACCGGGCGAATGTATGTGCCTCATCTGATGTCTGAAGTAGATGGTACGGCAGACCTGTTGGTGAAGAGCCCGGATTTCTTCGAACTGGGTGCCAAGGTAGCTTATGATATAGATTTTTCCGGTATGTGCCTGCAATTCAATGTGGGAGTACAGAATATCTTCAACTCCTATCAGAAAGATTTTGATAAAGGAGCCACCCGCGATTCCGGTTACATTTATGGTCCGGGAGCGCCTCGTTCCTACTTTGCGGGAGTCAAGCTTAGTTTTTAGTGCCCGGCGGGTTTGCCTTGTATTGCCTTTTTATGTTACCTTTGAAGAAGATAAGCTGCATCTCAGCATAACTTTTTCATGCAAGCATGAAAGTTATGCATTCGATTTGCATTACCTTTGCGGACATAAAATAATTTGGCACATGGATTTACCCGTATCTTTTGCAGACCGTACCCGTCTCCTCCTGGGAGATGAAGAATATAATAAACTGGCTGACGCCTTAAATGGCGAACAGCCCGTAAGCATACGACTGAATGAAGAAAAACTACCCGATTCTTCATTCAGTCTTTTTCATACCTCTTCCGGGCGTGTGCCCTGGTCTTCCACAGGATTTTATCTCGACCGTCGGTTGACGTTTACCTTCGATCCGTTGTTTCATGCCGGATGCTATTATGTACAGGAGGCATCTTCCATGTTTGTGGAGCAAGCATTAAAGCAATATATCGGTGAAACGCCTTCCGTGATGCTTGACCTTTGCGCCGCTCCCGGTGGAAAATCTACCCATGCCCGCAGTATATTGCCTGCAGGCAGCCTGTTGGTAGCAAATGAAGTGATCCGTAACCGTTCGCAAATCCTGGCGGAGAATCTGACGAAGTGGGGGCATCCCGGTGTCGTGGTAACCAATAACGATCCGGCAGACTTTGCTGATCTGGAAGGCTTCTTCGATGTCATATTGACCGATGTTCCCTGTTCCGGTGAAGGTATGTTCCGTAAAGATCCCGTTGCCGTCAGCGAATGGAGTCCGGAGAATGTGGAAATCTGCTGGCAACGTCAGCGACGTATCATCTCCGATATATGGCCCAGTCTGAAACCCGGTGGATTGCTTATCTATAGCACTTGCACGTATAATACGCAGGAAGATGAAGAAAATATCCGCTGGATGCGTGATGAATTCGGTGCAGAGATACTTCCGGTAGATGCTCCGGCAGCGTGGAACATTACCGGAAACTTGCTTGCTGGTGAAGATTTTCCTGTATATCGTTTTCTGCCTCACCGTACAAAGGGTGAGGGCTTTTTCCTTGCCGTACTTCGTAAACCGGAAGGAGAGACGGTACGAATCCGTTACAAATCCACTGTTTCCCAAGGAAAGAAGAAAGCTGGTGCCTCAGCATCTAAAACTAATGCCGGAGCATCTAAGGAACAATTATTGGCCGCCCGTGCCTGGCTCCTTTCGGCAGACGACTATGAGATTTCTGCAAATGGAATGAATATTGTGGCTTTCCCTAAAGAATATATATCCGGATTGTCCGTCCTCCAACAATCTCTTCGTGTCATTCAGGCAGGCGTTACCCTTGCCGAAGTGAAAGGCAAGGACCTGATTCCCAATCATGCCCTTGCTATGAGCACTGTGCAGGCTTCCGATGTTTTTCCTCGTGAAGAAATTTCGTATGAACAGGCTATTGCCTATTTGCGTAAGGAAGCTATTGTGCTTCCCGGTACTGCTCCACGCGGTTATGTGCTGTTGACGTATAAGAATGTTCCTTTAGGTTTTGTGAAAAATATCGGTAACCGGGCTAATAATCTTTATCCGCAGGAGTGGCGTATCCGAAGTGGATACCTGCCGGATGAGATACTGGTGATGAAATAAAGAAATCATCCGGAATTTCAGTTGCGTGAGTTGGAAGTAGCAAATGCCCTTCCTCACTCTGTGTTTTTAGCATCTATATATCGGTGGTGTTGGATATATAGATGCAATACATTGGATATATAGATACAACACGTTGGACATATAGATGTTGCACATCCAATATATAGATACTCCCCGTCTGATATATACAGCTAATTCCCGGGAAAGTTTTAACTCATGCACTAGAAGTTTCAGATGAACCAAGTTTAAATACCTTGTTTGGGCTTCCAGATCTTTCAGCCCTCACCGGATTTTCCTCGTTCATTGGTCTTTCGGCTGAAACTTCTTTTTACTTTTTTGTAAGATAATAGAAAAACATCATCTTTTCAGCTTACAAGAAGTTGGGAGTTTGTCAACAGGAAGTTAACTTCTTGTCGGTAAACTCCCAACTTCTTGTAAACAAAGAATTAATATTTTGTATTCTTTTGATTATCAGAAATAAAGCGTTAGTTGAAATCAGTGCGTTTGTATATAAATATCATTGCTTTTGTCAGACATTGGCAAGTAGTTGTTCGAAAGAGTGGAATTTGTATTCCTTTCCTTTATGCAGTCTGAAATCTTCGGCAGACAATACCTGTAAGTATGGCAAATCGACCGTCCCTGACGTAGAAATGGGAGAACAAGCATAGCCATGCCGGTTGAGTGCATTTGTTGTCCAGTGCAGCAATACTTCATCATTGGCTTCCACAATGATACAGCGGTTACTATCCACTTTGGGATAATATACTCCGTGCGCATAATCAAACCGGATATCGTTGCAGGAAAACAAGCCGTCCATCCGGTGACTTAGAATCATATCTTCCGTTACTCCACATTGCAGTCCGTTTTCTTTTGAAAGTAACCAAAGTTTATCTGCCAGTACCAATGCCTGCTCTATGTCATGGGTGGAAAGCAGGATTGCTTTCTTTTGTTCCACTGCCAGGTGATGAAGCAAAGTCATAATTTCGATGCGACTCACTACATCCAGGAAAGCTGTCGGTTCATCCAGCAGAATGAGCGGACATTCCTGTACCAATGCTTTGGCAATCATGACCTTCTGTCGTTCCCCATCTGATAGCTCTGCAGTATAACTGTGTGCTTTATGACTGATGCTTACAGCTTCCAGAGCCTCTTCAATGATGGAGTGATCCGTTTTGTTCAATCTGCCGAAGAATCCCGTATGAGGTTGTCGTCCCAGAGCTACCAACTCATATACAGTCAGTCCGCCTGCTTGTGTCTTGTCTGTCAGTACTACTCCGATGGTACGTGAACGTTCTTTTTCGGAATAGGCAGACAATGGCTTTTCCTGTACAAATAATTCTCCTGACAAGGCCGGTTGCGAAGCCGCCAAAGTGCGGAGCAGAGTTGATTTACCGGTTCCATTAGCTCCCAGGAGGCAGGTCAGTTCTCCGGGATAGAGCCGGAAGGAGAGATGTTCATGTATCCGTTTCTCTTGCTTTCCCTGGCGGTAGCCGATGCATAAATCGTTTGCGGTGATAACAGCTTTCTCCATCAGTTGAAGTATTGTATTTTACGTTGGTTGACAATGACATAAATGATAACAGGCGCTCCCAGCACAGGGGTTACCGCATTGAGGGGAATAATACCTGCTTCACCCGGAAGGATGCAGATCAGATTGCAGAGCAAGGCAATTACACCACCCGTCAGCAAAGTGATGGGAAGCAGTGAATTGTGATTGGACGTACCCAGCATCAGGCGGGAGATATGTGGAACGGCCAGACCGATGAAAGCAACTGGTCCGCAGAAGGCGGTGGTGACGGCTGTCAGTAGTCCGGTGGCAATCAGTAACAGATTTCTTGTGCGACGGATGTTTACTCCTAAGTTTTCAGCATAGCGCGTACCCAACAGCAAGGCATTCAAGGGTTTGATAAGCAGGATGGAAAGTAACAAACCTGCCAGACAGAAAATGGAGAAATAGGGGAGTTGTTGCAATGAGACACCTCCGAAGTTCCCCATGCCCCATATCATATAAGAATGTACCCCTTCGGCAGTAGCAAAGAAATTAAGTAATGAAATAGCGGACGAAGTGATATAACCGATCATGATACCCGTAATCAGCAGCATGATGTTGCTTTTTATCAGTGTCGAAAAGAAAAGGATAAGTCCCATTACCACCATCGACCCGATGAAGGCACCGAGTATCACGGAAAAGAAACCGGATAAGGTAAATACTCCTGTAGCAATGCTTCCTCCACCGGCCAGCATCACCAATGCGACACCAAGACTTGCTCCTGAGTTAATGCCCAGGATGGATGGACCTGCCAGTGGGTTGTTGAATGCCGTTTGTAGCATCAGTCCCGAAGCTGCGAGTGCGGCACCACATAGTAATGCCGTGACGGCTTGCGGCAGACGGGACTCCCAGATAATAAAAGCCCAGCTGGTTTTTTCTACTTCATTTCCTATGAGAGTATTCCACACAGCTCCGGCAGGGATATTGATTGAACCGAACCAGAGATTCGCAGCCATCAATACGAGAATGAGGACCGACAGTGCTATGCCATATATATATCCTTTTGCTTTCGTTCTTATCATCAGTTCTATTCTGATAGTTTTTTGTAATACCTCAGCTCATAGCCTTCCAACAGTGAAGGGTGAAATATTTTAATCAAATCTTTCAATAACCAGTCCGGATGGAAAGGCGTTTCTTCGTAAAAAGGAACCCGGTTGGTATTACATCCGTAGATGTTCCGTTCCTTGAAAGCACGGAAACCTGCATAAGGGGCAAATTCTTTTTCCAGTTCCTTGTATGTTTTATCTATAGGTTGGTTATAGCGTATCAGCCAGAAATCCGTTTGCTGACCTTTCTCAAAGATAACTTCGAAAGGATAGGGGAGCGAGCCGCTATGTGTATCTTCTCTGAAAATATAGTTGGCGCCTGCATCAGCGTATAGCCTGGCAATGGTGCTGTTGCCACCCGGAGTGTACCAGGTAGAGCTTGTTTTCAAATCACACATCACGGAGGGAGCAAAGGAGATGGGTTTTACTAATTCCTGTAAATCCTTATAGCTTCTTTCTACCGAAGCAAACATAGCATCTGCTTCCGCTTTTTTACCAAATAGTAGACCGTAGAAACGCATCCATTCGGCACGTCCCAATGAAGAGGTTTCCATATAGTCGGCACATTCAATGATGGGTACATTCAACTTTTCCACACGCCCGTATCCGCCGCTGTTTTCAAAAGGAGAAAGTAGAATGGCATCGGGGTGCAGGTCTATGATTCTTTCGATATTGGGGTTCATGCCATCACCTACATCGGTGATGGTTCCGTTTCGGCATCCTTCCTCGATTTCCGGCAGTTTGATGTACTTCAAGTCGCATACGCCACCAATACTATTTAAAGCACCGAGGTCTTTCAGCAAGCTGCAATGAACGGATGAGTAGATGACTGCTTTACTAAGTGGGGTGCGGACAAGAGTACCTTGAGGCAGTTCTTGGGGTAACGGCTGCTTTTTGTCTACTAATACATAGGTGTGTAATATCTTTGTTGTATCCCAGGGATTGCGTAGCTGTGCAACGATGTAATCTTCGTAATCTATCAGAGAGAGATTAGAAGAATAGTGCAGCGGGATGCTGTCTCCTTGTGCAGAGCCGGAAACAGTGCTGCTCTTTCCGCCGCAGGCGGAAAGAAATAACACTGTCACCCAAAGGGTTATAAAGACAGAAATTTGTTTCATTGTAAGAAAATCATTTTGCTTGGGTTGATACCTCCACAATCAAACTTTTCAGCAAAAGTTCCATCTTTCTTAAAACGGTAAATATCACCATTGGAAACATAGTCAGAAGTACTGATATAGAATTCTCCCGTTTCAGGGTCGATATTAAAACCATATATACTTGATGATAATAATTCCTGAGGGGCATTCTTTAAGAAATTTCCTTCGGTAAGTTTATGTGTTTTTGTATTATAAGTGGAAAAACTATGCTCGTATCCGTCACTTTTCCAGTCAGAATAAATGAGAAAAATCGTATCATCATGTTCTGCAAAGGCTGATGCTACTGCTATTGATTCCACAGTATCATCCGATTTTATGCGCTGGAAGGTGTAGCCTTCACCCAATACATTGGTCCAGATACCCCATGATAAAAGGTAGACTTCATCATTTGATTCAAGTATGCGATTGGGATTTTTTACAACGGGTATATCTTTTTCTTTTTTGAAAGTATTCAGGTCGATTACAGAAACATCTGTTCCTTCCCCATATCCGGAATTCGCTACATATAGTTTGCCTTCATTTTCAACAATCTGTTCCGGGTTGGCATTGACATCGACATAAGCTTCTATTTTCATAGTGCGAGAATCAATACGTGCAACCTTTCCACTCCAAAGTGTAACGTAGATTTTGCCGTCTTTAGCTGCCATGTATCGTGGTTGACCATCAGAACTACTGAATGAAAGGCGTGCTTCTTCCACTGCCGCAGCGTTCAGTTTCAGCAATAGGCTTGAGCCGGACACAATGACATAAATATTGTCCTCATATTCTAATATATCCTGGCCAGTGTCTCCCAACTGTTTTTCATTTTGCTTAAAATAGATGTTGGCAATAAAATTATTATTGCTGTCATTAGCATCTCTATTAGGGGCATAAAAGGCAATGCCTGCATTGTTGTTATCAGCTTTTCCTTCATTCAGGATGAACATTCGTCGTTGTGGTAATTCTACTTTAGTACCTTCATCGTTCCATGGGGCATCGTCATCATCGCTACAAGAGGTGAATGTTACAGAGATTGCGAGCATACAAAGAGTACTGAATAATAAGCTTCTTACTTTCATGTTTTGTTTTTTTAGGTTGTAATTAATTAGAAAAATAGGCTACCCGTTATCCGAAATGAGCGTCCCGGCATTGGGTAATATTTGATAATATCATATTGTTTATTTGTCAGGTTTATTAGTTCGGCTTGGAGGCGAAGTCTGCATTTTCTTAGTTGGAATACGCGGGATGCTGACAGGGTATGCTCCGTATATCCATCAATGCGATTTTCTTGTATGTTCTGTGGCAGGCTGTATCGGTCGCTTACACAAGTTAAGGCATAACCTATATTTATCCAGGAGCTTTCTGCAAGTATGGAAGCATTGCCACTATGTAGAGGAGTATAAGGAATCTGGTCTTTATAATTCTTACTGCTTGATGAAGTTACGTCAATAGCTTTCTGATAGGTATAATTGCCTGTTATTGATAAATCAATATTACGGTGGATCGGGATAGAGGTACGTAAAGTTATATCTGCCCCGGTGATATGTACTTTCCCCAAATTCATCATCTTCCAGACATAGGTTGTGGGTAAGGCGACAATTTTATCATTTACTTCATTAAAATATCCATCAACAGTTAGCATTACGTAATTAGTGAAAGAGAATGGAGTACCACTCCAGGTAATACCTATATTGTATTCGCGTGCCTTTTCAGGTCGTAGGTCAGTATTGCCCATACGTTGATAATAAAGGTCATTGAAAGTTGGTACGCGGAAAGTGTCTTTGTACATTAATCGCAGAAAGAGGGAGTACTTCTCCCAAGGGCGATATATAAATGAAAGGGTAGGACTGAAACGAGAACGATTATCAGGGCGGTTGCCTGATTTCACATCCTCGGCAATCAGCGTATGTACTAATGTTCCTGTGGCTGTAAGCCCTTTCCATTGATAGCGTAAATTAAATGCAGATAACCATGTATATCGTGTTGGATTAGGATTGTTGGGCAAATTATTATCTAGTGTATTAAGTACAAGGTCATTTGCCCATGAAGTAGAAAATGTACTGCAAGGCTGCCATTGTGTAGTAGCTGATAGATAATATTCTTGCTGCTTGTTAATGTCTGTTTGTCTACCTCCTTCATATTTCACGTCTGTATCTTCATATTTATTCCACGAATAGTTATATTTAGCTTGGCCCTGCAAGGTCCATTCCGAGGTAATGTCTTTTAGGTATCGGGCTTGTATGAAGATATTTCTGTCCCATAAACGCTCATTGGCTTGATCATTGTAGAGAATTACTGAACCTGGCAATCCACGTTCTGAATCGAAATAATATGCTTTTATGTTCAGTTGGCTACTATCTTTCAATGTATGAAACAGATTTGCTTCTGTGTGCCATGATTTTATATCAGAATTTTTTCTTTTTTCATTCGTAGTATATTTGCCGTTTATTAATTTAAAAGGATAATTTCCATCTGCTTGTAGATAATTACTATTCAAGGTATAACAGGTTCGTTGTGTTATACGTTGTCCCCATGTGAGAGAGGGATTTATTAAGCCAAAGGAACCACTTTTAATTTGTCCTTTGAAGGTATATGCTTTGTCCGTTCCTTCTAAAGGATTTTTACTGTATATAGAAAGTATTCCTGCTGAAGCGAAAAGCCGTGCAGGTTGCAGTAAATCATGATTTTGCCCAACAGACAGAGATAACATGTCTATATCATCCAATGCAAAACGTCCTATATCTATTTGTCCCGCTTGGGTGTTGCTCACAGCCACTCCATCGTAGACTACTGCTGTGTGTGTAGCGCCAAGGCTTCGGACGGAAACAGTCTTTAATCCTCCTATACCACCATAATCTTTTACATTGGATCCGGCAAAACGGCGAACAGCATCAGCTATATTCTGAAGTCCGAGATTTTCTAATTCGTTTTTTTCAAGTACTTGTATGGGCATCGCTACAGATATACGTTGGGGTACACGTCGCCCCTTTATTCCCACTTCCGGAATGGCATGTACCTTTCCTGTAATGGAGTCTCCCGCCTGCTGTGCCTGTAAATTGACACAAAGGCAGCATGTGAAACAATATAAACAAAACCGTAGCCAGATGCATCGGCATGGATTATCTTTGATCATAACAAATAGCTGTAAAAATATAAGTATCTCATGCCCTTTCCTCGAAGGCATAAAATTTGATAGGTTTTGCAGGTCTTCTGACTTACTCCGGATTTACCGCCTTCCCACCGTGCGAATACCGGCAGTGGCATAGGTGATTGGTAAATCCTTGACAATGAGTTTACAGCAGCGGGACTGTTTGGGAGTTACACCCAATTCCCTTTTCATGAAGCATACCGAAAGGCATACTTCAACAAAACCGAAAGGCAAAGATAGGAAAGATTTATGTTTTATTTATTATAGGATGCAGTATTTCATAAATTTATGCATTTATTCTAACAGAGTAACTTAATAGAAAACTAATACTATAATGCTTATGCTAAAGAAAACTATTGCTGCGCTAAGCCTACTCAGTATCCTTGCAGCCTGTCAGAATGATGAGAATCCTTCTCAACCGGAACCTAAACCACGTCAAGACATCAATCTTACCCGTGCGGAACAAGAGTTTATGGACAAAGGTACAGACTTTGCTTTCCGTTTCTTCGATCAGGTGTGCAGTACCGAAAAAGAAAAACCGAATGTTTTTGTGTCTCCATTGAGTGCATCACTTTGTTTATCCATGATTACGAACGGGGCTACTGATAATACGCTTGCTGAGATGCAGAATGTATTAGGATTCCCTGCCAATACTTTCTCTCTTGATGATCTGAACAACTATAATCAAAAGTTAACTTCAGCTTTGTTGGATTTGGACAATACAACTCAACTCGGAATAGCTAATTCTATCTGGATAGAGGAAGGTTTTAAGGTTTATGACTCTTTTGTTGATGTAAATAAGAAAATGTACGATGCTCAGGTGCAAGAACTTGATTTCACATCTCCGACCGCCAAAGATGTGATAAACCAATGGTGCGCCACTCAGACTAATAATTGCATAAAAGAGGTTATTCAGGAAATACCTGCGGATGCTCGTATGTATCTGATTAATGCACTCTATTTTAAAGGTATCTGGAAAAGCCAGTTTGATAAGTCGGCTACTGGACAGGATAACTTTACCAATGTTGACGGCAGTCAGCAGAAAGTAGCTATGATGAACCAGACCGCAACGTTCAGTTACACCCAGACTGATGATTTCTCTATTGCGGAATTACCCTATGGCAATGAAGCTTTTAGTATGGTGATACTGTTGCCATCCGGAGATAAGACCTTGGATGAAAGCTTATCCAGCCTGAATTATGAGAATTGGAAACAGTGGAGTAAGAATATGGTAGGAAAAGAGTTACAAATTAAACTTCCTCGTTTTAAAGTAGAATATGACAAAGAGCTGGAAGAGGACATGATAGCTATGGGGATGAAAGATGCTTTCGATGCTTATAAAGCAAAGTTTGCCAATATGTCCGGTGCAGAACTATATATTGGCCTTCTGCAACAGTTTACTTATATAAATGTGGATGAGGAAGGTACCGAAGCGGCTGCGGTTACAGTAGGAGGAATGTTTGATAATGCTGTCGGTTTTCCTTCTCCTGTTCCCTTCTTTGTGAATCGTCCTTTTGCCTTTATGATTAAGGAAAAGAGTACGGGAGCCATCCTCTTTATGGGAAAGATTACAGAACTATAGTTTGGTATTTATAAAGAAAGCGAAGAATCAACTCCTTCAATTGTGGGAGCCGATTCTTCGCTTTACTTTTATGATACAAGAATAATATTCTTATAGCTTACTCTTGTATATCTGTGCCATTACCTTCTGATACTGATTTTCCAATTGAAGTAGATTCTGCTTACTTTGATAAATCACAGAAACTTCTACAAAATATTCTATCACACTGATTTGTCCACCGGTGAGAGCTTGCTTCAGTAATGCAAGATCTTGTTGTGAACTGAATGCCTCCCTGTATTCCTGAATGGAAGTCTGCAATGATTGTGCTTCGCTGTATAGTTTTGCCAAGGCTGCTTCGGCTTGGAAAGCAGCGTTCTCTTTCTGATAATCGAGGTTCAGAGATTGCGCTTTGGCTATTTTAACCTTATTGCGATTTTCAAACAGCGGGAAGGAAAAGCCTACTACAACTCCATTGAATGGAGTACCGGACTCTGTATTACGGCGATATCCAAGTTCCAATTTAGGTAACCAGCCTTGTTTGCTTGCAGAAATCTGTTTGCGGGCGGCAGCACTTTCACTGCTTAATGACAGCAAAGTCTGATCGGCTGCCAACACTTCCGAACGTAACTGTTCATAGTTAGTAGGAAGAAGCGGCAATGGATAGTCGTTGATGGAGCGGAAACTGCTCAGCTCATTATCTTGCAAAGACTGGTCTCCGTTGAGTGCAAGGAGAGATTTCCAGGCGTTATCAAGCGCAGTCTGATTGGTACGGAATTCTGTGCGTACATTCAGTAACTCCAGATTGATCTTATTTGTTTCCAATACATTGGCATCACCTGTCTCCAGACGTTTCTTATAGTATGCAGAGAGTTCCTCAGCCTGTTTCATACGTTCATTCAGAATCACTTGCTGGTGCTGCAACATGATGATGTCGAAACAAAGCTCTTTAGCTTGCAATAACAGTTGTTGACGGAAGGCGGCAGACTGCGCATCAAGCGCACCGGTTTTGAGCCGGTTTACTTTTCCGCGTGTAGCATACAAGGTCGGGAAATCAAAGCTCTGAGAAACAACAAGTTCACCTATCGTCTCACTCTTATCTTCCGATCCCCACAGATGGGCATACGAGAGAGTGGGATCAGGCAAATTGTTTTCCGACTTGTTCTCCAATTTCTGTGAAGTGATGAGTTGCGCATTGGCCTGCAACTCCTTATTGTTTGCTTCAATACGGTGCAGCACTTCGTCTATGCCGACCGATTGGGCACGCATTCCCGCATATAGGAAAAAAGTGATAAAACTAAATATGAGAATTCGTTTCATTGTTTGATATTGTTAATGGTTGTTTTTAGGGTGCATCATCAGATAAACAATCGGAATGATGAAACCGTTCAGGAACGTGGAAGTTAAAAGACCACCAAGGATAACTTTCGCCATCGGACTTTGAATTTCATTACCCGGCAAATCTCCTCCCAGTGCCAATGGAATAAGAGCGAGAGCCGAAGACAATGCTGTCATCAAAATCGGATTCAAACGGTCCATTGAGCCACGGATTACGCTATCGTACACGTTTATTCCCTCTTCCTGTTGTAAATGGTTGTAGTGGCTGATCAGTAACATACCGTTTCGGGTGGCGATACCGAATAGTGAAATAAAACCGATAATAGCCGGAATACTCACCTCTCCCGTTGTCATCAACAAAGCAAACACACCACCGATCAATGCAAGCGGCAGGTTGATAAGTATGATTGCACTCTCTTTTACACTACGGAATTCATGATAAAGCAGTAAGAAGATCACCGCAATACTCATTAATGATGTGAGTAACAAGGTGCGGCTTGCTGCCTGTTCACTCTCAAATTGGCCACCGTATTCCAGATGATACCCTTCGGGCAATTTAATATCCTTGTCCACACGGGCCTGAATATCATTCACCACACTGCGCAGGTCGCGGTCGGCAACATTGGCAGAGATTACGATTTTTCGCTTCACGTTCTCGCGGCTGATCGTATTCGGTCCCATGGCAGAACGCACTTCTGCGATGTAGTTCAAAGGTATTTTCTTTCCGTCACTGGTATCTATCATCAAGTTGCGTATCTTCTCCATTTCGTCGCGAAGATCATCACGTACACGTACGGTAAGGTCGAAGCTTTTACCTTTCTCGTATACCTGTGATACGGTTTCACCAGCAAGACATACATTCACGAACTCAGAGAATTCCGGTAATGAGATACCGAACTTAGCCAACATTTCCCGCTTGGGCGAAATGATAAGCTGAGGACGTTCTATTTGTTGTTCCACATTCAGGTCGGCAATACCCGGAATATCCTGGATGGCACCTTTGATTTCATTACCCAAGGTAAACATACGGTTCAGGTCGTCACCAAACAGTTTAATTGCGATGTTGGCTTTCGTACCACTGAGCATAGCATCGATACGGTGGCTGATAGGCTGGCCGATTTCCACATTTGCTCCTACGATAGTACCTAACTTCTCGCGTACTTCGGCAACCAACTCACTACGTGAACGTTCTTTCAATTCGAACGGAGCTTCTATTTCCGAAACATTCACACCAAGTGCATGCTCGTCCAGTTCGGCACGTCCGGTCTTGCGGGCAACGGTTTGTATTTCGGGAATGCTGAGTAGCAATTCCTCTGCACGGTGTCCCATCTTGTCACTTTCTTCTAATGAGATGCCTGGTAAAGAAGATATGTTAATCGTAAACGAACCTTCGTTGAAAGGTGGCAGGAACGAACGTCCCAATGTGAAGAAACATACCAGAGCAACTACGAACAAACCGATTGTACTGCCCAGTACGATCTTCTTATGTCCCAGTACAAATGCCAATGCAGCACCATACCACTGTTTCATCTTGCGTGCTACGAACGAGTCGCTGCTCTCTTTCCGTTCCTTCTTCTTGTCTCTTCCTAAAAGATAGGAGCAAAGTACTGGTGTAACTGTCAATGCCACTACCGTAGAAGCTGCCAGTGCTACAATGAATGCAATACCCAGTGGAACCAGCATGCGGCCTTCCATACCGGTGAGGAAGAACAGTGGTACGAAACTGACTACGATAATCAGCGTAGAATTCAGAATAGGCATACGTACTTCTTTCGATGCGTTGAATACTACTTCCAGTATGGAAAGGCGTTCTTCCACAGGCTTCAACTTATTCTCGTGGAGTCGTTTATATACGTTCTCCACGTCCACAATGGCATCATCCACCAGCGAACCGATAGCGATGGCAAGTCCACCGAGACTCATTGTATTAATTGTGAAGCCCATATAATGCAGCGTTACCAGTGAAGTAATCAATGAAAGCGGTAGTGTAACCAATGAGATCACCGTTGTACGTACATTCGCAAGGAATAGGAATAGGACAATCACAACGAAGATACCTCCTTCAAACAAGGACTTCTGTACGTTTCCAATAGAGCTTTCGATAAAGCGGCTCTGGCGGAAGATGTCTGTGCTGACTTTTACATCCGGTGGCAGGTTCTTCTGCAAGTCTTTTAAAGATGCTTCTAATTTATCCGTTAATTCCAGTGTGCTGGTGGCTGGTTGCTTGGTTACTGTTAACAGTACGGCGGATTTACCCCGTTCGGATGCTGTACCCAGTTTGGGTAACTTTGCTCCGATATGTACATCTGCAATGTCTTCCAGTAAGATAGGAGCATTTCCCGAAGCGGTTCCACCACGTACTACGGTACGTGCCAGTTGATCTACACGGTCGGTAGAAAGTACTCCACGCACAATGTATTCATTACCATATTCATATAACACGCCACCGTTTGCGTTCAGATTCATTTCGCGGGTTACAGTCATGATTTCATTCAGCGTAACGCCGTAATGCCGCATCCGTTCCGGGTCTAATTGTATCTGATATTCCTTTATATCACCGCCAAGTACTGCTACCTGTGCCACACCGCCCGTAGAGAGCAAACGCGGCCGGATGGTCCAGTCGGCTATTGTACGCAGGTCGAGCATGGAGGTAGAGTCGGCCGTCAATCCGATAATCAGCATTTCACCCAGAATGGATGATTGTGGGCCCAGCGTCGGTTTACCTACACCGGTAGGCAGGCTTTCACTTACGACGGCCAACTTTTCGCTGACAATCTGCCGGGCCAGATAAATATCCGTATCCCAATCGAATTCTACCCATACTACAGAGAAACCGTTGGTAGATGAAGAACGTACGCGGCGCACACCTGTTGCACCGTTCACTGCTGTTTCTACAGGAAATGTAACGAGTTGTTCCACTTCTTCTGCTGCCATGCCGTTTGCTTCGGTCATGATAACAACCGTAGGTGCATTGAGGTCAGGGAATACGTCCACTTCCGTGTTCATGGCGGTGTAGGTTCCGCCTATCAGTAACAACACCGAGGCTACAAGTACCAGGATGCGGTTATGAAGTGAGAAATGTATGATCTTATTTAACACGATGATATATTTACTATTTTACTATTTATTATTTACTATTTGATACACCTTGTCTTTTACCATTTGACATTTACTATTCTTATCATCAGCTTCACGCATTGCGCAGCCAAATAGTAAATAGTAACTTGTCAAATAGTAAATAAGTTTAGTGTTCGTGACTGTGTGCCGGTATCGCATTCGTAGCGCTTGCCAGTTTCACTTGATAAGCACCTTCGGTTACCACGCGGTCTCCGGCTTTTACACCTGAGAGAATCTGTACGCTTTCACCGTTATCGGCTCCGAGAGTCACGAGTTGTTTCTTATATCCTTCTTCATCCAGTTGCAGGTAGACAAAGAAACTGCCTTGTTCTTCAGTCAATGCTGAATGGGGCAGGGATATTACGTTTTCTATAGGGGAAGACAATAAGAAGATTTCTACAAACGAACCGGGGATAATATCACCTTTGTTGTCGAACTCAAAGGTTACAGGTACGTAATATCCACCATCACCACCGGAAGCTTTGCCATAAGAGAGAAGACGCCCGTCTAAGTCTTTCAATGTATATACCTTATTATTATAAGGAGTGCAGAAGTTAGCAGAACCAATAGTACGCAGATATTGGTAATATTTCTCAGATACATCAGCACGCAGGAACAATTTGCGGTTTTGCGTAATGCTGACTAACGGTTGCCCTACGGCTACATAATCACCTTCTTTCACTAACAGGCTTTTTACATATCCGCTGATAGGAGAAATTACCGCTTGTCCGCTTGCTGAACTATTTTTAGCTACGGCTTCATAGCTGATACGTGCATTTTCGTATGCTTGTTCCGCTTGAGCGAAATCTTTTTCAGAAACAATTTTATTTCCTACGAGGGCTTTCATGCGCTCATATTCTTTCTTGGAAACTTCATAAGCGATACGTGCCCGTTCTACGGGGTCACCATCCGCCATGTTCTTGGAAGATAATGTCACCAGTGGTGTACCTTTACTGACACTCATACCTTCGATTACCTTTCCACGGAAAGATACTACACCAGCTACGGTTGCTACAGCCACGCTCTCATCTCCTTGTGCTGCCATTACCTGACCGCTGGTTTTTATAACCTGATGGAAAATCCCCGGTTCTACAACATTGGATTTTACTCCGGCAGCCTGTGCTTTGGCAGTAGGCAGAATGATTTCGTCACTATGTCCGGCCGCTGTTTGTTCATCGTGGCTATGTCCATCGTGGTTATGTCCATCGTGGTTATGTCCATCGTGGTTATGTTCGTCACCTTCGTGATTGTGGTCTTCGCCTTCATGATCATGATCACAACCTTCGTGCTCATGTTTTTCTGTTTCATGATTATGACCTTCGTGTCCGTCGCCGGATTTACTATTGCAAGAGCCTAACAGGAATAATCCCATGACTCCCATAAAAAGAATTTTTTTCATGATGATATTTTAATGTTCTTACTTTTATCTGTGTGCAAAATTAGAGATAAAAGCCTGCAATAAAGTTGCAGACTTTACGATAAAGTAAGAACACACGGAGGTGCGCGAAGTCCTGTGGCACGTGTGAGATACGTGCCATGAAGTGACTCCTGGTATATGCAGTCCTGTCTTTGCCCGCTTTCTTCGGGGAGGACCAATAGTCTGAGAAGGGGTTCGGAGAATAATGTGATAACCAGTGGAAAATCCGGATGTGTCCATCCGTTGTCCGAGCTGGGAGTTTGCTGGAAAAAGTGAGTAGTAACACATCCCGTATCGCAACAGCAATGTTCGCTATCCGGGGTGTGTTGTTGTCCGCAACAATTGGGAGTTATGTCATTCTTCATACATATCAACCCATTATTGTGATGGTGGTGAGGAATAACCGGTACCACCAGCATGACCATGCTGATGAATATAAAAAAGAATGTTATGTACCGTTTTCTCTGCATCCTTATTTTTTTATTGCGGACAAAGATAGAAGTTAACGGCTTAATTACCAAATGTTAGTTATTAAAAAGCCTTGAATAATTCATTTAAACCTTCACTCATACTGGGATGGGTGAATATGAAGTTACGTAAAGCCGAAGATTTCTGTCCGGTTTTCATGACAAATGCTACTAGATTGATAAGTTCCGGTGCATCCACGCAGAAGAGTGAGCAGCCCAGTATTTTCTCTGTATCCGTATTTACAATAGCTTTTAGCATCCCATCCATATTCTGCAAAGTACGTGCACGAGGGATGGCGGAGGCGGGCAGACGTGAAATCTTGATGGGATATCCACGTTTCATAGCTTCTTCTTCCGTCAGACCGATATGTGCCATAGGTGGATCTGTGAAGATGGCGTAAGGTACGGGATTGCGGTCATCAACAGAACGTTCCTTATTACCGAAAAGATGATTTAAGATGATACGGGAATCGTCAATTGAAAGGTAATCATACATTTCCCCACCTTTGACGTCTCCCAAGGCCCAGACGTGTGGTGCAGTAGTACGTAATTGCTCATTGACAATGATCCCTCCTTGTGCATTAACCTGTATTTTTGCTTTTTCCAGATTCAGATCATCTATCATAGGTTTACGTCCTGTTGCAATGAGTAGGGCATCGCCTTCAAGAAAGTAAGGTGTGCCGTCCGAGGCATCCGTATAGGCGGCGGTAATGCCGTCCGCTGTATCATGTAAGGATTGTACGCGTGCATTCAGACGTATCTCTATATTTTTTCTTTTCAGACTTTCCTGCATATATTCGGCAATCTCCCGATCAGCTTTCGGCAATAAGCGTTTACCGGCTTCCAAAATAGTGACCTTGCTGCCGAATCCGGCATACATGGTGGCAAATTCCAGTCCGATGGCTCCGCTTCCTATTATCAGCAAGTGTTGGGGAAGGATCTCGCTATGCAGCAATGTCTCACTTGTATATATGTATCGGCTGTTTTTTAATCCATCAATATCGGGTAGGATAGGTGTAGAACCGGTATTGATAAAGATTTCTTTTCCTTCCAGTTCAAAGTAATCTTCACTTTCCGGTGAAGGAACTACCTTTACCGTGTCCGGACAGAGAAAAGATGCAGTTCCGTCATACAATGTTATATTAGGGTTATTCGTCAGATTTTCGACGTTCTTTTCTCGAAGAAAGGTGACCAACTTATCCTTGCGCCTTAGGGCGAGGGAATATAACTTGGATTGTTTCTTATAATCGTCTTGATAGATACGTTCGGCGAATTCCGATTCGTTTATCATGGTTTTAGTAGGAATACATCCTACATTTATACAGGTTCCACCGTACATGTCTGGGGAACGTTCGATGACCGCCACTTTCCAGTTGCGGTTGGCTAATTCGACCGCCAGTAGCTTGCCACCTTTGCCGAAGCCTATTATTATAGCGTCATATCGTTTCATTGTTCTCGTAATTAGAGTTTTATAAAAATGAAACAATATGACGCAAGAAAAGTTGCGGAAGCCCTGTTAAGGAACGTTTACCTTTCCAGTTCGCGGAGTGACTCCATCTTCTTCTTTTCCAGGAATTCGTAGATGCCGCTTAAGTGTTCCTTTACTTGTTTATTACCGAATTCGTAGACCTTGGTAACCAGTCCGTCCAGGAAGTCACGGTCATGGCTTACTACAATCAGTGTACCATCGAAATCCAACAGCGCTTGCTTCAGAATGTCCTTGGTCTTCAGGTCGAGGTGGTTCGTCGGTTCGTCGAGCACCAGAAGGTTGGGCTTGCGCCAGGCGAGGAGTGCGAGCGCAAGGCGGGCCTTCTCGCCGCCCGACATCGGGCCGACGGGGGCAGACGCAAAGTCGCCCGAGAAGCGGTAGATGCCGAGGTAGTCGCGAAGGTCCTGCTCGCGCACGTCGGGCGCCATGCGGCGCATGTGCTCGAGCGGGCTTTCGTCGGGACGCAACTGATCGAGCTGATGCTGAGCGAAATAGCCGATCTCGAGACCCTGGCCGCGACGAAGTTCGCCCGCCATCGGAGCAAGGTCTCCGACGATGCCCTTGACGAGCGTGGACTTGCCTGCGCCGTTGGGACCTGCAATGACGAGCTTGTCCCCGCGGTGAACGACGTAATCCAGGGCGTCGATGAGGGTGCGTTCACCGACTGTCTCTTATACACATCTGACGCTGCCGACGAATAGCCTTGTG
>ERZ1026963.452-NODE-452-length-25732-cov-14.884994_pt1 | contig 25732 bp, 25 predicted proteins | sample MGYA00519566_ERZ1026963 | MGnify/ENA primary metagenome ERZ1026963 (study PRJEB26926, sample SAMN06164512) | human gut metagenome | biome: ENVO:00009003; feature: ENVO:2100002; material: ENVO:00002003 | host: Homo sapiens | place: USA | collected 2012 ... | reverse complement strand
TGAAAGGGGCGAGCAGCCCCTTTCTCGTGGATCCAGCGCGTCGAAATCGCTGGTGGTTTTCTGGTTCTCTTTTGACATCAAAAGAGAACAATCAGCCTTAATGAAAAAGCGCTCTGCCCCCGCGCCACCGGCGCGAGAACCAGTTCAAAGTTCCTTTAAGAACCCCTCCAGCTCCCGCTGGTTCCGGATCAATATATAGTTCTCCGGGTACTTTTCCCCGATCCTCTCCATCTGCGCCCACTTTTGCTTCGTGCGCCCATCGTGGAGGATCCAGCGAACAAATTCGGCATCTATCTTCTCTTCGCACCCGGGCGCAGACGACTCCCTCACACGGCCTTTGTTCTGCTGCCAGCGCCGTACCGCCCGCCAGAGGCAGACCAGCGGTGAAAACCAGAGCACGATGATCTTATCCGCTTCTTCCAGCCGCCGGGCATAGCAGGTCTTGCTATAATTGCCGTCGATGACCCAGCCGCCTGCGTTCTCGTCGAGAAACTGCCGGACAATGGCTTCTTCCTCGGCGAAGGGCCGCTCCACCCAGCCGGGCAGGAAATGCACGGTATCCATATAGAGCACCGGCAGGCCGTATCTCTCTCCCAGGCACTTTGCCAGCGTGGATTTCCCGCTGCCGCTGGTACCAAGTATCGCTATTTTCATCTCTGCCTCCCCTTACCTTATATAAGATGTATCAGACAGTATACGCTGACCGTCTGATAACGTCAAGTTCCGGCTTGACATTTCGTCTGCCTGCTCGTATGCTATAATCATAGAGTCTATGACAGGAGGTCTTGCAGATGGCATCTCCAAAAAAACGTGTCAATCCGCTGTTTGTTGCTTTAGCGGTCGTGCTGGTGGCTGTAGTGGCCGCTGTGGGCGTGGTCTTTTTCCAGCTGCACAGCAAAATCTCGGCTCTGCAAACCGGTGCATCCTTCACCTTCCGGTATGAGATAGCGCCCAACAGCCCGGATAAGCCGCCGCTGCTGAACATCCTCGAACGGGTAAACGCTTCCAGCGGAAGCGTCAGCGGGCAGTATGCGCCCGGAAAGCTGCAGCTTTCCTTCTACCAGCTCAACGAAGACGATTCCGTCAAGACGTCCCCCTTCACCCGGGTCTATATCGACTCGGAAGAGACGCTCTTCGACATCGGGCAGCTCTACACCGTTCTGCGTCAGGCTGTCACCGATAAACTCTCCCTCGCAAGCGTTCTTCTGCCCGAGTGGAGCCTCGGAGACTACATCTCCCAGACGCAGGCTGCCGCCGTACTGGGCGTCGAGACGAACAAGGTCGAGCTGCAGGAGCTTTCCGGCTTCACCCTCTCGCTCAAGGGGCTGAAAAAAGTCTCTCCTTCCGCCGCACGGGACGGCTACCGCTACTATCAGTTCCCTGCCGCAGCCGACGGCACGACCCTCGTGCTCGGCTTTTCGACGGACGCTCTCTTCTCGAAGACCACGCCCATCCATGTGCTGCTGACCATCCCGGACCACAACGTCCACATCCAGCTCACCGGCACGGTGGCTTCTGCCAAGACGGTGCTCTCTCCCCCGGCTTCCCGGATGAGTGACGAGGACATCGCCACGCTGGCTCAGATACGCCAGAGCATCGAGTCTGTCTGGAAGATGATACAGTCTGCCGCCCAGACCACAAACTGAATGATACAGAAAAAGCAGACGCTTTGTGCAGCGTCTGCTTTTTTCGGTTTGCGCTTTTCGTTGTCATGCCCACAAAGAGAGAGAGAAAGTTCTTCTCAGTAATGCACGACATTGCCCGCATTGCGGATGCGCGCCAGCACCGGCTCTGCCTCCGGGCTGCGGAAATAGTCGAGGCTGGTCTTGGGCAGCAGCGTCTCGAGGGTATCCCAATCGCCGCTCTGCAGGCACTGGCGGACGGTGGAAGCACTGATGGCCTTGCCGTTTGCTTCTTTGCGGGGTACAACGACACACTCGATACCCGCTTTGGGCAGCTGCTCGCACATGATCTGGTTGTAAAGCCCCGTCACCTGACTGGCAGGCTCCTCGCCCACATAGCGGGCAGTGATGTTCAGCGCCGCCGCGATTTTCGTAAAGACGGCAAGGTCCAGCCGGGCGTGGCCGTCGATGACAGCTGCCTCATCCTTCAGGAAGTAGCTGGGGAAGGTGGCATTCGAGATGATGTAGGGGCCGCTGTCGTGGAGCACGACGTTGGGCAGATGGGCCACGCCCGCCTCCACCAGCTTCCTGCGCACGGCGAAAGGCACGAGGCTGGCGTCCTCACTGACCACGAACAGGTGGAGCGTGTCGCAGGCGGCAGCGGCTTTTTCCACAAGATACTGATGACCGAGGGTAAAAGGGTTCGCGTTCATGACGAGGGCCGCACTTTTGCCCTCGGTTTTGGTCTTTTCCAGATCGCGCAGATAGGCCCCGAAGCCGTCGCGGCGGTTCTCCATGAAGACAAGGGTATCCTCCACCCGGGCGATCTCGTAGAAGCCGAGGTCGCCGAAAAACTTGGAGCTTTTCACCTTGGTGTAGAGAAACAGGTGCATATTCCCCCGCGCACACTGCACCTCGATGAGGTGGGTGATGATCTGGTTCAGCAGACCCTCGCCCTGATGGGCGCTGCTGACGGCGAAGCACCGCAGGGTGTTGCCGAAGCAGCTGCCGGTGCCGATGACGTTGTATTCTTCGTCGAACATGGCGCAGATGTAGTCCAGATTGCCGTCGCGGCGGATGCCCTCCTGACTCAGCAGTGTGTCGATTTGGGCCAGAACGGTTTTATCGGTCGGATAGACCTGCGAAATGGTATATTCACTCATCGATATTCCCCTCAGTAGTAACAAAATGGAGCAGCCAGGTCAGCGCCAGCAGGTCGGCACTGCCGCCGGGCGAGAGATTTTCCGCAATGAACCGGTCATCCAGCGCCGCGAGGGCATCTTTATCCGGGTAAGGCGTCTGGGCGAGAAGGGCTTTCAGCTCTTCGGTGAGGGCCAGCTGACGCTCCCGGCTCGAGCGGGCGATGATGTTGGTATCGGTGCTGTTGGCCAGGATGGCCAGCAGTGCGCCGCCGCCGACGCGGTCGAAGTCGTAACCCTTGGCAAGGCCGGCTTCCAGCACCGGCAGACCGACATTCAGCACCGTGGGAAGTCCAGCTTCCACCTGCCCGCGCACACCAGTGATACTGTACTGAATATAAAGCTTCTGGCCCACGGTGGCGGCGTTCTCGGCAGTGACGCCCGCAAAGTCCTTCTCGGTCAGGCCCGCCGTCATGGCGGATACTTCCGACAGAACGCGGGCTGCTTCGGCCCAGAGGGAGCGGTCGAGGCGTCCCAGCGCCGCGCAGACGATGCCCACCGAAAAGACCGCGCCCTTGTGGGTGTTGACGCCGCCGGTGGCGTCCAGCATCTCGCCCTCGGCCTCACAACCCAGAGGCCGCAGGGCCGCGAAGGTCTCGGGCGCGGGCTGTTTCGCCGTCTCGCGGCCCGTCCGGGCGCAGGCTTCAAAATAGGGGTAGAGCGCTGCGGCGCTGTCCATGAAGGTGAAGACGTCCATGTCCTTATGGCTTCCGCTGTTGCGCCGGTCCACAAGGCCGGGCTTCGGGGTGGTGGTCACTTCGTAGAGCAGGGCGCGGACGGCCAGACGGGCCGCGTCGGCAATGTCCTGCGCGTCCCGGGCCTCGGTCAAGATCTCCGTCGTCTTTTCCTGCAGTTCGGCCACGGTATGGATGCGGCGGCTGCTGCACACCTTAGCAGGCCCGCCGCAGATGAGACAGCGGCGGCCTTCGAGGTCCAGCTCTTCTCTGTCCACTTTGAGGCCGTCCGGACGGATAACGTCCATGTCGAACAGCCGCCCCAGCGGGGTGGCGTCCTCGATGTCGGTGGTAAATTTCTTGATGGTCAGCGGGTCGGCGTCCAGCACATAGAATGCCTCGCAGCCGGTCACTTCCCGGACGGCGTCCTGATACAGCGGCGTCAGCTTTGCCCTCAGAAACTGCTGGCGCAGCAGCTGACGCCCCCGCGCAAAGCCCCGCCGGATGAGGGGCGAATCCTTTACCGGGCCGCAGATATTCATGGTAAAGCAGATGAGAGGCTTGTGGTACCGGGCCAGCAGCTCCTGCTGGTGCTGCACCCGGCGCTCCCGTGCATCCAGCATCTGGACCAGCGAAACAGTCGTTTCCATGTTTTTCTCCTCTCAGCGGTGCTTTTTGAGCATGTCCATAAAGAGCTGCACCTGCGGCAGGGCGGCTGCATCTCTCTGGCAGAAAATATAGGTGCGCCGGACGAAGGGCTCGCCGTTCTCGAAGGTGCAGGGCTTGACATAGCCCTTGAAGTTATCCAGCGCCACTTCCGGTATCAGCGCCCAGCCAAGGCCCCGCTCCACCATCTCGCGGCAGACCATGATGTTGTCCACCACAAAATTGCCCACATCGTTGGTCACGCCGTTCTCGTAGCGCCAGCGGGCCATCTGGGCGCTGATGGTGGCGTCGCTGCTGTGGTCGATATAAAGGTAATCGGAGATGGGCCTGTCCTTGTTCTCCTCGCTGCAGATCAGGCAGATATTCTCCTGCGAGAGCAGGAACTGGGTGCCGTCCCACGGATACTCGCCCCGCAGCACTGCCACGTCCAGCGAAGAGTCCAGCATCTGCTGGTAGATGTTCCGGCTGTGGCCGGTGGCGATGTCGAGGCGTACCTTCGGGTAGGCTTTGTGGTATTCCGTCAGCACCTCGGGCAGACGGTAGTAGGAGAAGTTCACCGAGATGCCGGCCCGCAGGGTGCCGCAGGCTTCACCCTGGATGGAGGCCAGCTGGCGGCGCATCTTTTCCATCTCGCGGGCGGCGGCGGCGCTGTGGAGCAGCACCTGTTCACCGGCCGGCGTGAAGCGGATGCCCTGCCGCGAGCGCAGGACGATCTCCACCCCCAGCTCCTGTTCCAGCGCCTTGATGCGCTTGGAAAGTGCCGACTGGGTCATGTACAGTTTGTCCGCTGCGTGGGTGATGTTGCGCGTCTCGTCCAGCGCGTGCAGCAGCTCGTAATCTTTTTCGTCCATCGTAGCTCTCCCCTATTGCCCTTTATTTTTCTTATCATTCCTGTTTGCGCTTCATCCAGGCGCATTTTGCTCAGATTCCATATCTGTTATTCATAATACAACAGATTTCAGCAAATGAAAAGGGGGATATTCGCCTTGATTTTCCCGAAAGTCCATTCCAAGATGGAATAACTCAGCACTTTTCTTGCAGTTTTCTTAACCCTGCCTTAATTCCATCTTAACGCGGTGTTGTTGTACACAACATCTTCATTTTTTCTCTGCCGACGGGCGGTCTTCCTCCCGCAGTACAGAAAACGCCGTTCTCTTTTCATTTTTGCCTGAAAAACAATCAAAAGTCCAGTTTATTGGACAGTATTTGCATTATCATAAAAACAAGAAAAACTCGTTTCTTTCTTCTTTGGCACATTGCAGATTTTTCCGTCTGCTTTTTGTGCAAAGTCCCAGAATTTTTCGTTGAAAAGCGCGTTTTGTTGACAGCCGCTTTTTCAAAAGCGTATCCTTATTGCAAACCAGAGTCAGGAGGTCATTTTATGGAGCACTCCACACGTCTTGCCCACATCAGCGAGGACGGAACCCGCACCCAGACCGTCTACGACCATCTCGCCGGCACTGCCAGACTGGCCGGTTCCTTCGCAGCCCCCTTCGGGGCGCAGAGCGAGGCCGAATTTGCCGCGTGGCTCCACGACGTCGGCAAGTACAGCGACGCCTTCCAGCTGCGACTCAAAGGCGGCCCCAAGGTGGACCACTCCACTGCCGGGGCGCAGGAGGCCTGGGTCCGCCACCATCTCCACGCCGCCTTTGCCGTGGCCGGACACCACAGCGGCCTGCCCGACGGCGGGAGCCCCGCCGATGACCCGGGCGACGCCACCCTGTTTGGCCGGAGCAAGAAGCCAGTAGACCCCTACGACGGCTGGCAGGAAGTAACGCTCCCCGCCTCGACGCCGCCCGCGTGGGCCTGCGCCGACCCGCTGAGCCTCGCGTTCTTCACCCGGATGCTCTACTCCTGCCTCGTGGACGCCGATTTCATCGACACCGAGACCTTTATGGACGGCAAGGCCGCACCCCGGGGCAGCGGCACGGACATCGCCGCGCTGCGGGACATCGTCTCGGCACAGGCGCAGCGCTATCTCAGGGCCGAGTCGCCCTCGCCCGTCAGCGTCCAGCGCAACACCGTCCTCCGCGCCTGTCTCGAGAAAGGCGCTCACGGCCCGCAGGGGCTCTACACCCTCACCGTACCCACCGGCGGCGGCAAGACCTTCGCCTCCCTCGCCTTTGCGCTGGAGCACGCCGCCGCCCAGAAGATGAAGCGGGTCATCTACGTCATCCCTTATATGTCCATCATCGATCAGACCGCCGCCGTCTTCTCGGGCCTGCTGGGCGCAGAAAATGTTCTGGCCGACTTCTCCAACGCCGAGTACAAGACTGTTGAGCAGGACGACCTGACCCCCGCCCAGTACCGCCAGATGCTGGCCAGCGAAAACTGGGACGCCCCCGTCGTGGTGACGACTGCGGTGCAGTTCTTCGAGTCGCTCTACGCCAACCGCAGCAGCCGCTGCCGCAAGCTCCACAACATTGCCGACAGCGTCATCATCTTCGACGAGGCGCAGACTCTCCCGGGCGACTACCTTGCCCCCTGCGTCAGCGCCATCGCCCAGCTCATCCAGCATTACCACTCCACGGCCGTCCTCTGCACGGCCACCCAGCCTGCCCTTGAGCCGCTGTTCCGGCGCTTTGCGCCGGAACTCCACCCGCAGGAGATCACGCCCGACGCACCCCGCCTCTACGAAGTGCTCCGGCGCACCACACTGCAAGACCTCGGCACCCTGCCGCAGGAGGAGTTCGCCGCCCGGCTGGCCCGGCACCCGCAGGTGCTCTGCGTGGTCAACCGCCGCAAGACGGCCCAGCAGCTCTACGCTGCTCTGCCCGCCGAGGGCAGCTACTGCCTGACCACCCTGCTCTGCGCCGCCGACCGCCGCCGTCAGCTGGACGACATCCGCCAGCGACTGAAAGAGGGTCTGCCCTGCCGGGTGGTGTCCACCTCTCTCATCGAGGCGGGCGTGGACGTGGATTTTCCCGTCGCTTACCGCGAGCAGTGCGGTCTTGACTCGCTCTTACAGACTGCCGGGCGCTGCAACCGCGAGGGGCGGCGGGGCGCAGAGGAAAGCATCGTCTACCGGTTCCGGCTGGACGAGTGTTCCACGCCCCAGATGCTCAGGCAGAATGTCAGCGCGCTGGATTACACCGCCCGGCATCAGGACACACTGGACACGCCCCGGGCCATTCAGCTCTACTTCAACGAGCTCTCCGAACTGCGCGGCCCCGACGCCGTGGACAAGCACGGCATTCTGGACGCCTTTCTCCGGGGCATCCGGGGCTGCCAGTTCCCCTTTGCACAGGTGGCGGAGGAATTCCGCCTCATCGAGAACGCTGCCCGCACGGTCTATCTGCCCGTCGGCGAGGGCGCGGCCCTCTGTGAGCAGCTGCGCAGCGGTCATGTTACCCGGACGCTGCTGCGGAAGCTGGGCGTTTACAGCGTCTCCTGCTATAAGGACCAGTTCGACAAGCTCGACGCCGCCGGGGCGCTGGAACTGCGGCCCGATGGTTCCGCCATCCTCACCGACACCAGCTGCTACAGTGAAAAGACCGGCCTTGCCATGGATGTGGAGACCGGCATCGGCCTTTACTTCTAAAAGAAAGAGGTGGTTGCAATGGCTAACATTCATCTTAGTCTGAAAATTCAACTTCACCCGGAAAGGAGGCGATGCTGATGTCCATGCTCATTGAAGTATGGGGCGACTATGCCTGTTTCACTCGTCCGGAAATGAAGACCGAGCGTGTGAGCTACGACATGCCCACCCCGTCCGCCGCGCGGGGCCTTGTGGAAGCCATCTACTGGCACCCCGGGCTGCGCTACACCATCGATGCCATCTATCTGCTCAAGCCTTTCGGCCTTGACCCTGAGGACGAAGCATCCACCGAGGAATACACCCAGCGGCCCATCCGGTTTACCAACATCCGGCGCAACGAGGTCAAGTCCACCCTGCTGTCCTCCGCCGCCCTCAGTGCGGCCAAAGGCGGCACACCGCCGGTGCTCTACACCTCGGAGGACATCCAGCAGCGGGCCGCGATGGTCCTGCAGGACGTCCACTACGTCATCGAGTGCCACTTCGATTTGACGGACAAGGCCGCCCCCAGCGACAACCCCGGCAAGTTTCAGGACATCCTGCGCCGACGCCTGCGCAAAGGCCAGTGCTATCACCAGCCCTGTTTCGGGTGCCGGGAGTTCCCGGCCAACTTCCGGGAATGGCCGGGCGGCAGCATTCCGGCGCTGAAGGTCACGCAGGACCTCGGCTTTATGCTCCACAGCCTCGATTACTCTGATCCGGCCAACATCCGCAGCCAGTTCTTCCGCGCAAAACTGGTGGACGGCGTGATGGAATGCCGGGACGTGGAGGTGTTTACATGATACTCCAAGCACTCACCGCCTATTATGAGCAGCTCTTGAAGCAGGGCAAGGTGGAGGCCCCCGGCTGGGACAGCCGCTTCAAAGTCAGCTATGAACTGCGCCTCGGCCCCGACGGCCAGCTCCTCGCCCTCAACGACCTGCGGCAGGAAGTCCCCAAGGGCAAAAAGACCGTCATCGCCCCCCGTGAGCTTCCTGTCCCCCACCGGGTCAAGCGCGCCTCCGGCGTCGCCGCGAACTTTTTGTGCGACAATACGTCCTATCTGCTGGGCGCAGACGAGAAGGGCAAGCCCGAGCGCTCCCGCCAGTGCTTCGAGGCTTGCGCCGCTCTCCACCACAAGGTGCTCGACGGCGTGGACTCCCCTGCCTCCAAAGCCATCCTCGCCTTTTTTGACAGCTGGGAGCCGGATACAGCCCCCACCCACCCGCTGCTGGCAGAGCAGTGGGCCGACCTGAACAACAACGCGAACCTTGTGTTCGGCTACGAATCCCCCGACGGCGCCCACTGGCTGGCCACCACAGATGACGCCATCCGGGACGCCTGGCAGTCCGCCTTTGACACCTCCGATGCAGACGCCGAGACGGCCCGCTGCCTCATCACCGGCAAAGAAGCCGGCATCGCCCGCATCCACCCCGCCATCAAAGGTGTGATGGGCGCACAGGCCGCCGGTGCGGCGCTGGTCTCCTTCAACGCGCCCGCTTTCTGCTCCTATGGCCATGAGCAGGGTGCCAACGCCCCCGTCAGCGAGTACGCGGCTTTCGCCTACACCACGGCCCTCAATCTGCTGCTGGCTGACCGGAACTGCTGCCAGCGCATCGGCGACACCACCATCGTCTGCTGGGCCGAAAACGCCGCTCCCGCCTACTCAAACGCCATGCTGATGTTTTTCTGCGGCGGTTCCGAGGCGCGCGGCGTCTCGGAAAGCGACCTTGCCGCCGCACTGAAAGCCCTTTCTCAGGGACGCCCCGTCTCCTTCCTCGATGACAATCTGGACCCGAACCAGAACTTCTATGTGCTGGGCATCTCGCCCAACGCGGCCCGGCTCTCCGTCCGGTTCTTCCTGCACAGCAGCTTCGGACAGTTTGCCAAAAATCTGCAGGACCACGCCGACCGGCTCAGCATCACCCGCCCCGCCTTCGACAAGCGGGAAAACCTGTCGGTCTGGGCGCTGGCGCAGGAGACGGTCAACCAGAAATCCCGGGACAAAAATCCATCGCCCCAGCTGGTGGGCGATCTGCTCCGGGCCATCCTCACCGGCGGACCCTATCCCGCCACCCTGCTCAACGGCGTGACCCTCCGCATCCGGGCCGAACGGGAGGTCACCCGGGGCCGCGCCGCCATCCTGAAAGCCTACTATCTCCGCAACTACCCCACCGAGCTCAACAAGGAGGTATTTACCGTGAGCCTGAACGAAAGCAGCCATGTCCCCTATGTTCTGGGGCGTCTCTTCTCTGTGCTGGAGACGATCCAGAGCGTCGCCAATCCCGGCATCAACGCCACCATCAAAGACCGGTACTTCAACTCGGCCTGTGCCACTCCGGCAACGGCCTTCCCCACGCTGGTCAAGCTGGCTCAGAAGCATCTGCAGAAGATGAGCACCCCCAACGAGGTGCATTTCAGCAAACAGCTCACCGAGCTGATGGCCCAGCTGCCCGAGACAGGCTTCCCGGCGCGGCTCAGCCTGCCGGAGCAGGGTGCCTTTGAGATCGGCTACTACCACCAGACCCAGAAACGCTACGCCAAAAAGAATGAGGAGGAATAAACCATGTCTGAGCCCATCAAGAACCGCTATGATTTCGTCATCCTGTTCGACGTCGAGAACGGCAACCCCAACGGCGACCCCGATGCAGGCAACATGCCCCGCATCGACCCCGAGACGGGCTACGGTCTGGTGACCGACGTCTGCCTCAAGCGGAAGATCCGCAACTATGTCGAGACCCTGAAAGAGGACGAAAAAGGCTATCGTATCTACATCAAGGACGGCGTTCCCCTCAACCGCAGCGACGCCGAGGCCATCAAAACTCTGGGCATCGACCCCGACCTGAAAGCCGCCAAAAAGACCGACCCCGACATCGATGCCAAGCTGCGGGACTATATGTGCGAGAACTACTTCGACATCCGCACCTTCGGTGCCGTCATGACCACCTTCGTCAAGGGTGCGCTGAACTGCGGTCAGGTGCGCGGCCCCGTCCAGCTGAGCTTTGCCCGGTCGGTGGACCCCATCGTCCCGCAGGAAGTCACCATCACCCGCGTGGCCATCACCACCGAGGCCGATGCCGAGAAGAAGGGTACTGAGATGGGCCGCAAGCACATCGTGCCTTACGCCCTCTACCGCGCCGAGGGCTATGTCTCGGCCAACCTCGCCCGGAAGACCACCGGCTTCTCCGAGGATGATTTGAAACTTCTGTGGACTGCCATTCTGAACATGTTCGAGAACGACCACAGCGCTGCCCGGGGCAAGATGGCTGTGCGGGAGCTCATCGTGTTCAAGCACGATTCTGAGCTGGGCAATGCCCCGGCCTATAAGCTCTTCGACTCCGTCACCGTCCAGCGCAAGCCCGATGTGGACGCCGCCCGCAGCTACCGCGACTACACCATCACGGTGGCAGACACTCTGCCGGAAGGAGTCACCTGCGAGAGGCTGTCCTGATGGCCGGCCCGGACGACTGGCTGCCCTTGTCGGGCATCCAGCACTTCTGCTTCTGCCGCCGCCAGTGGGCGCTCATCCATCTGGAACAGCAGTGGGCGGAGAACCGCCGCACCGTCGAAGGCCAGCTCGACCACACCCGCTGCCATGACACAAACCAGACCGAACGGCGCGGCGGCCTGCTCATCACCCGAGGGATGCAGGTGGTCAGCCGTCGGCTGGGTCTGAGCGGAAACTGCGACGTCGTCGAGTTCCGGGCCGACCCGGAGGGCATCCCGCTGCAAAACGCGGAAGGGCTCTGGAAGCCCATGCCTGTCGAGTACAAGCATGGCCGCGCCAAGGCCAGCGACGCTGACCGGCTGCAGCTCTGCGCACAGGCCATGGCGCTGGAAGAGATGCTGGTGTGCAGCATCCCGGAGGGTGCGCTCTTCTACGAAGAGACGCGGCGGCGGGAGGTCGTGCCGCTGACCGAAGAACTGCGCCAGGCCACCCAGAAGATGGCCGACGAGATGCACGCCTATTTTGCCCGGGGCTATACTCCCAAGTCAAAGCCCGGCACCCACTGCAGCGCCTGCTCCCTCAAAGAGCTCTGCCTCCCCGTGCTGTATCAGCGTGCCGACCCAAAAGCCTATCTCCGCGCCCATCTGGACGAGATGCAGGAGGCCGCGCCATGAGAAAGTTTTTGAACACGCTCTACGTCCTCAACAAGGACGCCTACCTTTCCCTCGAGGGGGAGAACATCGTCCTGCTCTGCAACAAGGCTGAAATGGGCCGGGTCCCGCTCCACACGCTGGAAGGCATCGTCTGCTTCAGCTATCCCGGCGCAAGCCCTGCCCTGATGGGCAAATGCGCCCGCCTCGGGGTCGATTTGAGCTTTTTCAGCCCGCAGGGCCGCTTTCTGGCCCGGGCTGTAGGCGAAGAGCGGGGCAACGTCCTGCTGCGGCAGACCCAGTACCGCATCGCAGACAGCGAGGCAGAGAGCTGTCTCTATGCGCGCAATTTCATCCTGGGCAAAGTCTATAACGCCCGCTGGGTGCTGGAACGGGCCACCCGCGACCACCCCCAGCGGGTGCCGGTGGAACAGCTCAAGCGCACCAGCGCTCAGCTGGCGGCGGCGCTGCCCCTCATCGAGCAGTGCGACGACCTCGACCAGCTTCGCGGCCTGGAGGGCGAGGCAGCACAGCGGTATTTCGACTGCTTTGATTCGCTCATCCTGCAGCAGCACGATGATTTTTCTTTCGCTGGCCGAAGCCGCCGCCCGCCTCTGGACAACACCAATGCCCTGCTCTCCTTCGCTTATTCGCTTCTAGCCTCCGACTGCACAGCGGCTCTTCAGAGTGTGGGCCTCGACCCCTACGTCGGCTTTCTCCACCGCGCCCGGCCCGGGCGCAGGAGCCTCGCCCTCGACCTCATGGAAGAACTGCGCACTGTTTACGCCGACCGTTTTGTGCTCTCCTGCATCAACCAGAAAATCATGACGCCGAAGCATTTCCAGAAGCAGGAGAACGGGGCCGTCCTTCTCACCGATGAGGGCCGCCGCGCCTTTCTGGGCGGGTGGCAGACCCGCAAACAGGAGACCATCACCCACCCGTTCCTGAACGAAAAGCTTCCGTGGGGCCTCGTGCCTTATGTGCAGGCTCTGCTTCTGGCCCGCACCCTGCGGGGCGATATGGAGCTTTACCCGCCATTTTTCTGGAAGTGAGGGATGTGTATGCTGGTCCTTATCACCTACGACGTCAATACCGAAACTCCTGCCGGGCGCAAACGTCTGCACAAAGTCGCCAAGCGCTGTGTGGACCACGGCCAGCGGGTGCAGAACTCCGTGTTCGAGTGTCTGCTGGATGCCGCGCAGTATGCCGTTCTCAAGGCGGAGCTGACGGCCCTCATCGATCCCGCGCTGGACAGCCTGCGCTTCTACCAGCTGGGCAACAACTATAAGAGCAAGGTGGAGCATATCGGCGTTCATCCGCCCTTCGAGCAGGACGGCCTGCTGTTGTTCTGAGTTTCCCGCCCCGGTGCGAAGGGTGAGTTCTCAGCATTTTTCCGGCACCTTCGCACCGGATTTTTGTGTCATTTTGCATGATTTGGATAGTTCTTTGACCCGTTGTAAATCAAGGCTCTTCTAAATTCGTGCAGAATGTTGTATAATTTATAAGAAAATAGAGATTTTGTCTCTGTTTTTGCTGTCGCCCTCCTCGCGGAGGGCGTGGATAGAAATTATTCAAGGGGCTCACTCACAAAATGGAGAACAAGTCGCCCTCCTCGCGGAGGGCGTGGATAGAAATATCATTGAGTCGGATGTCGGTGTCGTGTAACCCTGTCGCCCTCCTCGCGGAGGGCGTGGATAGAAATACAAGAACATTATCGTATGGCCCAGCAATCTTGGTCGCCCTCCTCGCGGAGGGCGTGGATAGAAATATCTGGCCGTCTGCCTCAAACTCCGCCGGGCGGTGTCGCCCTCCTCGCGGAGGGCGTGGATAGAAATACCTTTTTATAGTCGCCCTTATGCACTCCATGTCGTCGCCCTCCTCGCGGAGGGCGTGGATAGAAATCGCTTTTGCCATAGAGCTTACCTCCTCATGTCTTAGTCGTCGCCCTCCTCGCGGAGGGCGTGGATAGAAATTGACCCACGCTTCTGTAGCAATGGCCGCCGGGTCGTCGCCCTCCTCGCGGAGGGCGTGGATAGAAATTTTGACGACAATCTGCTCTTGCAGCGCATCGAAATGTCGCCCTCCTCGCGGAGGGCGTGGATAGAAATAACATGCAGAGTCCGGCAAGGCAGTCTCGAGAGTGGTCGCCCTCCTCGCGGAGGGCGTGGATAGAAATTTTTCCAGGTCCTGCACCGCGGCGGCAAAGGTAGCGTCGCCCTCCTCGCGGAGGGCGTGGATAGAAATATCTTGTCGTAGTCGGTCTGTTCCTCGTAACCGTCGTCGCCCTCCTCGCGGAGGGCGTGGATAGAAATACTGATGTGGATGCTATCGAGGAACTGGTCAAGGAGGTCGCCCTCCTCGCGGAGGGCGTGGATAGAAATGTACTTCATTTTGGTTTTATGAATCTTGTTAAAAGTCGCCCTCCTCGCGGAGGGCGTGGATAGAAATACTCTGAGCAATGTCCACATGGGGCAATGCCTGCCCGTCGCCCTCCTCGCGGAGGGCGTGGATAGAAATAGGTCACCGCCGATATTTATACTCATCTGGAACAGTCGCCCTCCTCGCGGAGGGCGTGGATAGAAATATATTTTCCTCGGCCTTGGTCTTGGTCGGATTCGGTCGCCCTCCTCGCGGAGGGCGTGGATAGAAATCTTTCTGTGATTTCGTTGTATCATATTTTTCTAAAGTCGCCCTCCTCGCGGAGGGCGTGGATAGAAATCCACTCGCCCGCACGGCTGTACTCGCCGCCCTCGGTCGCCCTCCTCGCGGAGGGCGTGGATAGAAATTCTATGCAAATCCGTGGAACATCTGCCCACCAGAAAGTCGCCCTCCTCGCGGAGGGCGTGGATAGAAATTTGTTCCCTTTTCGTCTTTTTGCAGTAACGGCGAAGGTCGCCCTCCTCGCGGAGGGCGTGGATAGAAATTTGATACGCCACATGGGGTTAATGTCGGTCTTGGTCGCCCTCCTCGCGGAGGGCGTGGATAGAAATTTCTTTAGCAGCAGCTTGACCGCTTCGGTGTTGTACAGGTCGCCCTCCTCGCGGAGGGCGTGGATAGAAATCGAAGTGGACGAAGGTGACGCCGGACAGCGAAAAGTCGCCCTCCTCGCGGAGGGCGTGGATAGAAATCAGAAAATCCCTCAGCTTGCCCTCGTAGTTGAAGGGGTCGCCCTCCTCGCGGAGGGCGTGGATAGAAATTTTTGCGCAAAGGCAGCCCGTGGGCGCAGCCGCGTCGCCCTCCTCGCGGAGGGCGTGGATAGAAATACACCGGAGAAGGTCAGGCCGTCCGTCCCGAAATGGTCGCCCTCCTCGCGGAGGGCGTGGATAGAAATTGTAAACTATGGGCGTTTTTGCGTTACTGGTATGGTCGCCCTCCTCGCGGAGGGCGTGGATAGAAATCGACTCGATGCCGTGCAGGAACTTGATGAAGCCGGTCGCCCTCCTCGCGGAGGGCGTGGATAGAAATGCTCAGGATGACGTAGATCTTGTCGGACTCAGGCGGTCGCCCTCCTCGCGGAGGGCGTGGATAGAAATTGGAGATGGACGAAATGACCGTTTCGGTGGTGGAGTCGCCCTCCTCGCGGAGGGCGTGGATAGAAATTTATGCTACCCGCTCAACGATCAGATTGCTGTTTGCGTCGCCCTCCTCGCGGAGGGCGTGGATAGAAATATGCCGGGGGCGAGAGCACCCACAATGGTGCCGTCGTCGCCCTCCTCGCGGAGGGCGTGGATAGAAATTGCAAGCCGCCCTTTACGGCCTCGACCGCGCTGCGTCGCCCTCCTCGCGGAGGGCGTGGATAGAAATCCAGCGGAATCCCTCTCTCACCCTCCGGCGAGCTGTCGCCCTCCTCGCGGAGGGCGTGGATAGAAATCTGATTGGGCTTGATGTCGTCCTTGACCCGGCCAACGTCGCCCTCCTCGCGGAGGGCGTGGATAGAAATTGTATGGTCGCCTCGATGCCCTGAAAGCCGGCACCGTCGCCCTCCTCGCGGAGGGCGTGGATAGAAATCCGCTCTTTGGTTGGATTCACGCCGAGGTATGCGGTCGCCCTCCTCGCGGAGGGCGTGGATAGAAATGGGATCATTCCGCGAGACTGGTAACAATTTTGGTGTCGCCCTCCTCGCGGAGGGCGTGGATAGAAATCGTCTACGAAAGTGAACGGTGATTTTGAAATTGAGTCGCCCTCCTCGCGGAGGGCGTGGATAGAAATTTAAAACCGCTTTTGCGCGGTCAAAGAAAAACTGGGTCGCCCTCCTCGCGGAGGGCGTGGATAGAAATAACGCTGACGGCTTCGTGTTGGGAGGGATTTATCCGTCGCCCTCCTCGCGGAGGGCGTGGATAGAAATCTGTCGCAGCTGTGCCATGATGCCGGCCTGTCGCGTCGCCCTCCTCGCGGAGGGCGTGGATAGAAATCAAACTGCAAACCATCATGGCCGGGTGCAGCGGTCGCCCTCCTCGCGGAGGGCGTGGATAGAAATAACAACCTGTTATTGTTGTCTTAACGGTTTCAAGTCGCCCTCCTCGCGGAGGGCGTGGATAGAAATCAAACTGCAAACCATCATGGCCGGGTGCAGCGGTCGCCCTCCTCGCGGAGGGCGTGGATAGAAATAACAACCTGTTATTGTTGTCTTAACGGTTTCAAGTCGCCCTCCTCGCGGAGGGCGTGGATAGAAATAGGTCTGCGAGGGTGTAGTAGTCGTAGAGCAGCCCGTCGCCCTCCTCGCGGAGGGCGTGGATAGAAATAGCATTCAGGGCGTGTCCGATGATTTTCGCAAGCCGTCGCCCTCCTCGCGGAGGGCGTGGATAGAAATCTTGAAGAAGTTGATGACGGAGTTGACCGCATTGCGTCGCCCTCCTCGCGGAGGGCGTGGATAGAAATTCCATTGAAAAGTCTCCCCGCCGTGTATAGCTCCGGTCGCCCTCCTCGCGGAGGGCGTGGATAGAAATTCAAGCACAAGGTAGGTGAACGGAACCTCGCCGACGGTCGCCCTCCTCGCGGAGGGCGTGGATAGAAATATCGTGGACTGGGTCATGTCGAACAAGGCATACTTGTCGCCCTCCTCGCGGAGGGCGTGGATAGAAATTTTTTAATTGCCACTAAGCCGTCATCTTTCAGCGGTCGCCCTCCTCGCGGAGGGCGTGGATAGAAATCACCCCCCCTGCGGCCTGTTTTGCTAGGTGTGGGTCGCCCTCCTCGCGGAGGGCGTGGATAGAAATACGATTGTTTCCGTGTCGGTTTCGACGTAGGAAATGTCGCCCTCCTCGCGGAGGGCGTGGATAGAAATAAGAAATTAAACAGTCCCATGAAGTACCTCCTCCCGTCGCCCTCCTCGCGGAGGGCGTGGATAGAAATAGCTATCCAACGGAGGCCCTGTGTGCCGCAGTCGTCGCCCTCCTCGCGGAGGGCGTGGATAGAAATATTGACATTAACCGCGAGTTCACCGCCGCAGCCAGGTCGCCCTCCTCGCGGAGGGCGTGGATAGAAATTCAGTGTCATCCGTATCGGAGACATTCAACTCCAGTCGCCCTCCTCGCGGAGGGCGTGGATAGAAATACTGAGGCTCTCAAGGATAAGCTGGACGGCATTGGTCGCCCTCCTCGCGGAGGGCGTGGATAGAAATTCGTGCCTTGCCGCATCTACTACGACACCCCCGAGTCGCCCTCCTCGCGGAGGGCGTGGATAGAAATCTGTAATTTTGTCATGCACAGACTTTTTTCTCGGGTCGCCCTCCTCGCGGAGGGCGTGGATAGAAATAAAACACCAAAAGAAAAGTTCCTGCCCGATGATGGTCGCCCTCCTCGCGGAGGGCGTGGATAGAAATTCATAGGCGGCGAGCTTCTGGACGAGCACCTCCGTCGCCCTCCTCGCGGAGGGCGTGGATAGAAATCTCGGGTCTCTTGGTATTGAGGGAGTATCTAAGAAGGTCGCCCTCCTCGCGGAGGGCGTGGATAGAAATTTTTCAAGGATGAACTTTGTCCGGCTCTTTTCCCGTCGCCCTCCTCGCGGAGGGCGTGGATAGAAATAATCGAAGAATATTTGGGACTTTTGGAGAACAAATAGTCGCCCTCCTCGCGGAGGGCGTGGATAGAAATAGGCCGGGGATGCCCTTGGAGACGCAGCGGAGGAGTCGCCCTCCTCGCGGAGGGCGTGGATAGAAATTGCTTTTCTATGCGGTTTTAGAGTTTCGTGACGTAGTGTCGCCCTCCTCGCGGAGGGCGTGGATAGAAATGACTACGTCTCCAACACCCTCATCAAGACGTTCTGTCGCCCTCCTCGCGGAGGGCGTGGATAGAAATTGGTTTTTCATGGGTTTACCTCCTTTACAAGCAAGTCGCCCTCCTCGCGGAGGGCGTGGATAGAAATTGCATGAGCTTGGCGATCTGGCCGGCTGCCTTGGTCGCCCTCCTCGCGGAGGGCGTGGATAGAAATAGATACGAGGCGAGCCCCATCTGCCGGGCCTCGTGTCGCCCTCCTCGCGGAGGGCGTGGATAGAAATCCGAGTGAGCTGGTCGACGTTGGCGTCCCACTGGTCGCCCTCCTCGCGGAGGGCGTGGATAGAAATATAACATCACCTCAAACCATCGGAAACGCCATCCAGTCGCCCTCCTCGCGGAGGGCGTGGATAGAAATTTTGAAAAGTTAAATAAAAACTAAGTTCTAAAGTTGTCGCCCTCCTCGCGGAGGGCGTGGATAGAAATAATCTTGCCTTTTGCCAGCTTGCGGTTGTCAGCTGTCGCCCTCCTCGCGGAGGGCGTGGATAGAAATACCAGCACGGCGCACTCTGCGCTGCATCCGTCCGCGTCGCCCTCCTCGCGGAGGGCGTGGATAGAAATCGTTTGGAGCATCGGGGGTTTGCTTATGCCAGCGCGTCGCCCTCCTCGCGGAGGGCGTGGATAGAAATCCAGTCGAACATCTATTGTTTGACTGGGAATTTTGTCGCCCTCCTCGCGGAGGGCGTGGATAGAAATCCATTCCGTGCACGAAGAGCCTCGCCAAGGCGAGTCGCCCTCCTCGCGGAGGGCGTGGATAGAAATTTGGAGACGACAGCCGAGGTACCCGTAAGCGCTCGGTTGCCCTCCTCGCGGAGGGCGTGGATAGAAATAGCTTCTGGTGGTGCGCCGCCAGCTCTTCCTCGCGTCGCCCTCCTCGCGGAGGGCGTGGATAGAAATATCAGGCGGCCGCATTCGCCGCAGTACAGCTTGCCGTCGCCCTCCTCGCGGAGGGCGTGGATAGAAATCCTTACGCCCAGCACTTTCTGGCAGTCCAGCTCGGTCGCCCTCCTCGCGGAGGGCGTGGATAGAAATTATTTCACGGTTTGCATTGCGAACTGGAAACTCTGGTCGCCCTCCTCGCGGAGGGCGTGGATAGAAATAACGTGGATACCCGGCCATTCATGGTCTGGCTTTGGGTCGCCCTCCTCGCGGAGGGCGTGTATAGAAATCGTTTGGAGCATCGGGGGATTTTTTATTTTTGGGGGTCGCCCTCCTCGCGGAGGGCGTGGATAGAAATCGGTCGATGGCTGGGGCGAAGATGATTCTTTCCCGTCGCCCTCCTCGCGGAGGGCGTGGATAGAAATAGGTCGAGCAGCAACACTCCGCCAGCACGGCCATGTCGCCCTCCTCGCGGAGGGCGTGGATAGAAATGCCTTTTCAGCGTGGTCTATCACCTCACCCGCCAGTCGCCCTCCTCGCGGAGGGCGTGGATAGAAATAGCTTCAACATCCCGCAGATTCCGCAACTTGCAACCGTCGCCCTCCTCGCGGAGGGCGTGGATAGAAATTGTGCGATCCAGAACCATTGCGGCAGGGCTATGGAGGTCGCCCTCCTCGCGGAGGGCGTGGATAGAAATCGTCCCGGTGGGTGCTTTCGTAGTTGATGACCGGTCGCCCTCCTCGCGGAGGGCGTGGATAGAAATGTTCATGGAAACAAAGGCGCAGCCGTTTTTCAGGAGTCGCCCTCCTCGCGGAGGGCGTGGATAGAAATATCTTCACAGCCTCGTAGGGGACGGTGAACAGCCCGTCGCCCTCCTCGCGGAGGGCGTGGATAGAAATACCCGACTATTGACGACGCCCGGAAGTTCAGCCGCGTCGCCCTCCTCGCGGAGGGCGTGGATAGAAATAGCAGAGCCGCCCGCTCGTTGGCGGTGAAGGCGTTGTCGCCCTCCTCGCGGAGGGCGTGGATAGAAATTGCCAAGGCCCGGATGGTTAATCCTGCGCTTTCTCGTCGCCCTCCTCGCGGAGGGCGTGGATAGAAATATGTCCGCCGAGATCAGCCGCGCAAATCAGCAGGCGTCGCCCTCCTCGCGGAGGGCGTGGATAGAAATCTTCCGTAGGAACAAAAGAGCCCTGCCCGGACATCGTCGCCCTCCTCGCGGAGGGCGTGGATAGAAATAAGAACATGCACCGCACCGTCACCGGCGTTGTGGGGTCGCCCTCCTCGCGGAGGGCGTGGATAGAAATACAAATGCTGGAGTTTTGTTCTTGGCGCATACAAGTCGCCCTCCTCGCGGAGGGCGTGGATAGAAATTTGAGCACCTGCGCCTTCGTGTAGCCGCTGACCGTGTCGCCCTCCTCGCGGAGGGCGTGGATAGAAATCTCGCTGGAGAACGACAGGGTAAACTTGCGCTCGTCGCCCTCCTCGCGGAGGGCGTGGATAGAAATGACCTCGGCAAAGCTGAAAGCCTGACCGTGAGCGGTCGCCCTCCTCGCGGAGGGCGTGGATAGAAATTAGTTTTCAGGCGAAAAACCTTCGGGCCTTCCTCGTCGCCCTCCTCGCGGAGGGCGTGGATAGAAATCCGTTCAGGCCGCTCTCGTAGTTGTGGGCCAGCGTCGCCCTCCTCGCGGAGGGCGTGGATAGAAATCTTTGCGGAGGGGTACCCCCGCGCAACGGCTGGCGGTCGCCCTCCTCGCGGAGGGCGTGGATAGAAATTCTTTACCGACCGAAATGGGAGCATACCGAATACGTCGCCCTCCTTGCGGAGGGCGTGGATAGAAATGGCTCTCTCTCGGATAAGATGGTCGAGCGGTTGCGTCGCCCTCCTTGCGGAGGGCGTGGATAGAAATTGACAACATCGGCTTGACTATGCCGGTACAGCCGTCGCCCTCCTCGCGGAGGGCGTGGATAGAAATATCCGGCGGCACGGCAGCCAAAGCCAGAGCGTCGGTCGCCCTCCTCGCGGAGGGCGTGGATAGAAATGCTGCCGTATCAGCCTTGGGACAAACCGATCGAAGTCGCCCTCCTCGCGGAGGGCGTGGATAGAAATAACCTGATGCAGGGCCTGATGGACGGCCTGCCCACGTCGCCCTCCTCGCGGAGGGCGTGGATAGAAATTTATCCTCGGTGGTTGGTGGGGCGGGGTGACCGGGTCGCCCTCCTCGCGGAGGGCGTGGATAGAAATGTATGTGACGATATTTTCCCGCCGGGCGGCGTTCTGGTCGCCCTCCTCGCGGAGGGCGTGGATAGAAATCCTACCAGTTCCCCGCGCAGGGTGCCGTTACCGTCAGTCGCCCTCCTCGCGGAGGGCGTGGATAGAAATCACACACCGGTCACGGTCAGGCCGTCCAGACTGCGTCGCCCTCCTCGCGGAGGGCGTGGATAGAAATCTTATCAATCAGTTCTCCCAACTTTTGAGCCACGTCACCCTCCTCGCGGAGGGTACGGATAGAAACCAGTTTCCACCGCGAATCGGGCATCGCCACAATTTTTCCAAAAAGGAGTTTTCCATGCATACAGTTTCCCTCACCCATCAGCTCGTCGCCATCCAGGACGACTTTGACCTCGACAAGATCATCGAAAGCGGCCAGTGCTTCCGGCCACAGAAGCTGTCCGACGGGCGCTACCGTTTTCTTTCCGGCAGCGCACTTCTTTATCTGACTCCGCTGGGCGATGGTCAATACGACGCCGCATGGTATGGCTCAGATCGGGAGTACTGGGCCGACTACTTTGATTTGGGCCGGAACTATGCCGCGCTGCGGTGCAGCTTGGCGGGACAGAGCAGCTATCTGGACAAATCGCTCGATTTCGGGCAGGGCATCCGAATCCTGCATCAGGACCCATGGGAAATGCTCATCACCTTTCTCATCTCCCAGCGCAAGAGCATTCCGGCCATCCGCACCGCCGTGGAACACCTTGCCCGGTGCTGCGGCGAACCGCTCAGTGCCGAAGGCGATGAAGTTTTCCTCTTCCCTACCCCGCAGCAGCTCTGTGGCCTCTCTGAGGCGCAGCTGATGGGCTGTGGTCTGGGCTACCGCACCCGTTACATCCAGAACGCTGCCGCTCAGGCTTCTAGCGGCACACTCGACCTCGGTGCTCTGGCGGCGCTGCCCGACGACGCGCTCTTTTCCCGCCTCCTCGAGCTGGACGGCGTCGGCAAAAAGGTAGCAAACTGCGTCTGCCTCTTTGGCTATGGCCGTACCGCGATGGCTCCCATTGATGTCTGGATACAGCGACTCATTGATGAGGAATTCGGCGGCCGCGACCCTTTTCCTTCCTATGATCAGCAGGCTGGCATCGTACAGCAGTACTTGTTCTACTACAAACGCAGCACCAGCCGCAGCGTCGCTCACAAAAAATAAAAAAAGTTATTGACAACTCTCCATTTGGCTGGTATAATAACACACGTCGTCAGGGACGGCACACCAGCTATGGGGGATTAGCTCAGCTGGGAGAGCGCTTGCATGGCATGCAAGAGGTCAGCGGTTCGATCCCGCTATTCTCCACCAAAAAAGCACCATACTTCATGTGAGGTATGGTGCTTTTCTTTTTTGTCTGAGTCAAAATTGGGCTGCATTGCTTCGCCTGCATGTCTTTTGGGCTTTTTGCGGAAAACCGAGATGTTCCCGCAGATAAGCGGGTCCCCATAACAAAAGAGACCGCGGTACAGCAAGCTGCTGTACCGCGGTCTCTTCTTCTTTTTTCAGTTCCGCGGGATGGCCATTCGGCGCTCTGCTTTCTTTACGAGCCATGCTCCCGCCCATCCGCAGGCAGCTCCCAAAATGACGCCACCCAGAATATCCGTCGGGTAATGGACACAGAGGTACATCCGCGAGAATGCGATGAGAATGCCTACCGGCAGAGCCGCCATCGCCCACTGCTTTTTCCCGGCCATCCAAAGGGCTGTCACCGAGGCGAAGGACGCCGCCGTATGGCCCGAAGGAAAAGAGAAATCGTCCGGGTACGGGATAAGCAGTTGTACCTCCGTAAGGATGCCGCATGGACGGACGCGGGCCACCAGCGGCTTGAGAAGAAGATTGCAGAGGACAGCGTCGATGAGGAGTGCCGCTGCCAGCACACATCCGACCCGCCGCGTTTTGCGGAACACCAGCAGCGCCGCTGTCAGCGTCACCCAGAGAATACCGGAGTCTCCCAGACGGGTAATAAAGCACATGCTTCCATCCAGCATGGGGCTGTGCAGGGATTGCAGGAATTGCAGGAAAGTGAGTTCGGCGTTCATAAAGCTCCCTCTTTCTCGTTTCGTTATGTACAGGATACCAGAAGTTTATGAACAGAAAACCACAAAGTCTTAAACAGTAGTTAAAACAGCCGGCTCTGCCGCTGAGTTTTGCAGCATTTCAGTTCTCGGCGTTCCTGATGGACAAGGGAAAAATTAAAAAGAAAAGCCGACTGAGAATACCTCTCAGTCGGCTTTTTCTATGCCGGTGGTGGGGGTCGAACCCACACGTGTTATTAGCACAAGGGATTTTGAGTTTTTATCCGCATCTTCCATCTGGTGTCATCCAGTGATATTTAGTGATATCTGGTTCCCACTGTGCAAAGGTAAAATTCACGACTCAACGAATAATAATTTGAAATGTCCGCGATTTTTCGATGCGTTTTTCCTCTACTCTGTTTTTTCGGTTTGGACCGCCAAAATGGAAATTGGAGGGATGTTCAGGAGGGATGCAGGGCAAAACGCTGTCTGCTTAGGCACAAAACGAAAGGAAAGTCAAGGATGATGAATCAAAATCAAGCAAAAGCGTATTATAAAAAATTATTTGTGAACTATCCTGATGTGCTGTCTGTCGAAGAAGCAACAACTTTACTCGGTTTCAAAAGCCAGACTGCCATCATCAGAAGAATCCATCAACATAGAATTCGCTGCCTGAAAGTCGGACGATCTTTCATGATTCCGAAAGAATATCTCATCGACTATCTTTTGGATAGCTAAATTATATAGCCATTATATTACATAGCGCACCACTTTTCAATAAGAAAAGAGTGCGCTTTTTATTTTCAAACGAAAGGCGGTTGATTTTTTGAACACAAGCTGGAGCAAAACGTTGAAAAAGCCACATGACCCTTGACTACTTTTACGGACAAGCCGGAGAACTGTTTTCCTTCTACCGCATCCCCAAGGCACTTTTTCAAGAAACACGGTTTCAAGAACTGTCAACCGATGCAAAAACCCTGTACGGCATCCTGCTGGACCGCATGAGCCTGTCTGTGAAAAACGGCTGGCTGGACGAGCAGAACCGGGTGTTCATTATCTTCACGATAGAGGATGTCAAGAGGGCGTTGTGTTGCGCAGACAACAAAGCGACCAAGTTACTCCGGGAACTCGAAAAGTTTGGTTTGATTGAACGAAAACGCCGAGGGCAGGGAAAGCCAAGTTTGGTGTATGTGAAAAACTTTTCGGCAGAATCTTCAAAAGAGAGTGTCAAGAATCGTGATAATGACGATTCTTATGGCTTCAAAATCGCGTGTCAAGACCCTGCAAAATCACGATGTAATAAGACTGATGAAAATAATACTGAAAAGAGTGAAACGTATCCTTTCTATTCAGAAGAAGCGGATGGGATGAGCAATCGCACCCAATTGGAAGAATATTTTTCTCAATCTTTGGAGGTAGACCTTCTGCTCCGGCTCTGCCCGGATGATGCGGATACCATCTACCAAATCGTAGACCTGCTTGTGGATACCTGTTCCACCAACCGTAAGCTACTGCACATTGCCGGGGACGACAAGCCCGCCGAGGTGGTACGCAGCCGTTTTATGAAGCTGAACGCTGACCATATCCGTTTTGTGCTCAAGTGCCTTGCAGAGAACAGCAGCCCGATCCGAAACATGAAACAATATCTGCTCGCTTCTCTGTACAACGCACCCACCACCATGCAGCTTTCCTACCAGAACCAAACCAACCACGACTTAGCGATGCGGAGGTGATGAAAATTTCAAAGAAAGCAACCACAATAGCCATCGTCAACCAGAAAGGCGGCACCGGCAAGACCACCACCTGTGAAAATCTGGGCATCGGGCTGGCGATGGAGGGCAAAAAAGTTCTGCTGGTGGACACTGACCCGCAGGGCAGTCTTACCATCAGCATGGGCTGGCAGCAGCCGGACGAGCTGCCTGCCACATTGTCTACTCTGATGCAGAAAGCCATGAACGACCAGCCTATCCAACCCGGTGAGGGCATCCTGCACCATGCAGAGGGCGTAGACCTCATCCCTGCCAACATCGAATTGGCAGGATTGGAGGTGGCTCTGGTAAACAGCATGAACCGGGAAAAGATGCTCAAACAGGTGTTGGACGGAGCAAAACGGGAGTACGATTATATCCTGCTGGACTGTACTCCCTCCCTTGGTATGCTCACCATCAATGCACTGGCGGCGGCAGACACTGCTTTGATACCCGTACAGGCTCAATATCTTTCTGCCAAAGGTCTGGAGCAGCTTTTGCAGACAATCTGTAAGGTACACCGGCAGAAAATCAATCCGAAGCTGAAAATCGAGGGCATCCTGCTCACCATGACGGACAGCCGCACCAACTATGGAAAGCAGATCGACACTTTGATTCGTCAGGCATACGGTAGTAAAATCAAGGTGTTCGACCAGACCATTCCCCGGTCTGTTCGTGCTGCTGAAACCAGTGCCGCCGGCAAGAGCATTTTCCAGTATGACCCCAAGAGCAAGGTGGCAGAAGCCTATAAATCTCTGACCGAGGAGGTGATGGCGAATGCCGA
>ERZ1026963.424-NODE-424-length-26799-cov-18.555526_pt1 | contig 26799 bp, 25 predicted proteins | sample MGYA00519566_ERZ1026963 | MGnify/ENA primary metagenome ERZ1026963 (study PRJEB26926, sample SAMN06164512) | human gut metagenome | biome: ENVO:00009003; feature: ENVO:2100002; material: ENVO:00002003 | host: Homo sapiens | place: USA | collected 2012 ... | reverse complement strand
GCTCAGCACGCAATCGCTTGCGTCCTGTGTGAATTACTTTGTTTGGAATTGTTTAACGTGTTTTTCCAACACGAAAATAGGTTCCGTTACAAGTTTTTCGATATTGTTCAATTTTCAAGGTCCTGTAGCGCCTCAGCCAAGTGGCTGACAGCTTACTTATTTTACCACCGAAGCACCAGATTGTCAAGCACTTTTTTGAAGATTTTTTGAAGTTCTTAGGAGAACCAATCGGCCTTCGTACTTTTCCTGTCGCTTTTTCGGAGGTTTTTGTGTCAGACGTCCGCCTGACAGTAATGTATTTTAGCACAGACCCCCTCAAAAAGCAAGTCCTTTTTTCACTTTTTTTGAATTATTTTGCGGTTCGTCCTTTTGCCCAGTTTTTTCTCTCAGATTTGGCCGCTCTGTCCATCATTCGTCCAACAGCCTGTCCCGCATCACCTTTAATATCTTGCGCTCCCGCCGTGAGATCTGTACCTGCGTGGTATGGAGCAGTTTTGCCGTATCGCTCTGGGTCTTGCCCCCATAGAAACGCAGCTGGATAATAAGCCTGTCCTCTTCGGGCAGGCTCTTCAATACCTCCGCCAGCCCTATCTTATCTGCAAGCTCTTCCTCCGGCGACTCTACCGGAATATCCATCTGACGGTCGCCCTCTTCCCGGTTCTCCGGCGTCAGACTCATCGCAGGCTGCGCCGCCTGGATGGCCAGCGTGATATTCTCCACGCTTTCCCCCAGCTCCTCTGCCAGCTGCGACAGAGTAGGCTCTGCTCCGCAAAGCTTGCTGTGATGCTCCCGGGCTGCATTGATGCGCAGGTTCAGCTCTTTGAGTGACCGGCTCACCTTTACAGTGCCGCCGTCCCGGAACAGCTTTTTGATCTCGCCCAGAATGACCGGCACGGCGTAGGTGGAAAAACAGACGCCACGCGACTCATCAAAGCCGTCGTACGCTTTTACCAGCCCCATACAGCCGGCGCTGTAGAGGTCGTCGTATTCAATGCCTCTCCCCCGGAACCGTCCGGCGCAGGAATGCACCAGCCCCAGATTCTGCTCGATGAATGCGCTCCGCCGGGTCTTGTCCGTTACCATTGCGACGCCCTCTTTCTCTTTATTATGTAGAGCGCTCATCCAGACGCTTGGTCAACACCACCCGCGTCCCCTTTCCGGGCTGAGAGGACACTTTGACCTTATCCATAAAGCTCTGCATCACCGCAAAGCCCAGACCGGAGCGCTCTTCCGGGTTGCCGGTGGTGAAAAGAGGCTCCATGGCCTTTTCGACGTCCGGGATGCCGATGCCCTTATCCGTCACCGTTATCTTCACCAGCCGCTCCGGGTAGACGGCGATGCTCAGGGTCACGGGACCGATGGCATCCGGGTAGGCGTGGACGATGCAGTTGGTCACTGCCTCGGACACCGCCGTCTTGATGTCGGCCAGCTGCGGCACGGTGGGGTCATACCGAGCCAGAAAAGCCGCCGCTGCGCCCCGGGCAAAAGCCTCGTTTGCACTGAGCGAATCAAATTGGATCTTTGCACTGTTTTCCGCTTTCATTTATATCCCTCCTGATACTTCCCCGCCCGGCTCGGTGCAGGGGATGCTTGCAAGCTGTAAGACCCGCCGGAGCTGTTCCGGCGCGTGCTGGATGCGCAGACTGCCGCCCAGCGTCCGGGCGCAGCGCTGCCGCCCCAGTATCAGCCCGATGCCTGACGAATCCATGAACCCCACTCCGCCGAGATCCATCACCAGAATGCGCGGGCTGCGGGTGAGCAGGGCGTCGTCCAGCTGGATGCGAAGCCCCTGCGCCGCGTCGTGGTCGATCTCGCCGGCCAGATAGGCGTAGAGCACATCGTCCGCCGCGCTGAAGGTCACTGTCGCCATATCCTCATCTCCTTTTTCCTGGCATAAAGAAAAGACCTGTACACCTTTTCAGTGTACAGGTCTTTCGGGTTATTTTTTAGTGAACGGTGTCGCTCAGCGGTTCTCCAGCAGCTTCTCAGAAGCTATTTCGTAAGCGGGGTGCACCGAATGACGAGAATTTTTGCCCGCAGACAAGGCGATTTTCCGCTGCAATCCTTGGTGGATTGCAAGGGAAATCAACGCAGTATGCAGGCAAAAAGACCGTTCAGACGGTGTGCAATGCTTATGAAAATAGTTTCAGGGCCTCGAGGGCGATGGCCTCACTGCCGCAGACCAGCAGACCGCGGCGGCTGTTGGCTTTCGCCTGCTCCACGGCCTCGGCCAGCGTCGGGCAGAACACCGCGTCGAAGTGATACCGTGCCTTTTCGGTCAGGCGCTCTGCCAGCGCCGCTTCCGTTCCCGCCGGGGCGACAAGGAAGACTTTGTCGAAGGGGTTCTCGCCCATGCCGGGCATGGTGCTCTTGTCCTTCTTCTGCTCTTCCGAAGTCAGTCCGGTCTCCAGTGCGGCAAGGAACGACTCTGCGCCTTCCTCCTCAGTCAGGCCGATCACGGCGCTCATATGGCGCACCTTGGCCATATTGAGGACGCGCAGAAGGGCTGCAGCCTGCTGCGGAGTACGGCAGGCGTCGAGGATGATGAGGGGCTTCTGGGACAGGACGCGGATGCTGCTGCGGTTCTCCACAGCGGCAAGACCCGCCAGAATGGCCTCATCGGGGATCTCAAAGCCCTTGCGCCAGAGGGCCAATGCCAGCTCGACCGCGACGGCGGCATTGCCCGCCGCGTGGCGGCCCAGGAAGGCCAGCGGAGCGGTGTATCCGCCGTAGTCCACCTTGCTGGTGAACTTTTCCGCCTCGAGGAAGGTGATGTCCTCGGCGTCGGGGACGACGAGCTCACACTCGGCCTTAGCCGCCGCCACCACCAGCTCACTCAGAACAGCCTTCGGCTGCTCCGGCGCAGTGACGCAGACGGCGTCCTTCCGCATGACGCCTGCGGCCAGCGCGGCCAGACGCTCCACCGAGCGGCTCACACCGTCCGGGCCGATGGCCGTGACGGCGCAGACCGGCATCTGGGGCAGGGCCGATGCCAGACCGGCATCCGGCAGCTCCACCACAGCCAGCTTGCAGCCCGCCGCACCAAAGCAGCGGGCAGCCGCCGCCAGCTCTGCCGCCTCACGGGGCAGAGGCTTTGCGGCATTGAGAGCCTCGGCAGCCTGACAGAGCAGCACCGGGTCCACTGACACGCCGCCGATGGCGATGCGGGCCGACAGCGGCTCACAGCCGGCGCGATAGAAGCCGGTGTGGAACGCCGCCTCCCGCAGGATAGCCGCCAGCAGACCGGCAGCAGCGGTCTTGCCCGCCGTGCCGGCCACACCGACGAACTGCACCTTCTGGACATCCGCCGTCAGGGCAGCGCGCAGCTCCTCCGCCGGGGCAAAGCCCTCGGGCAGAGAAGAGAAATATTCGTTTGCCTGTTCGATGGTCATTGCGTCAATCCTCGTTTCGATGTTTGTAGAGCAGCCAGCACATCCTGCACAGGGCCAGACAGAACAGGCCCACCAGAATACCGGCCATCACGCCCGAAAAATCCAGCCAGACGTCGGTGAGCTGGCTGCTCCGGCCATCGCTGAACATCTGGATGGTCTCGTCCGTCAGGGCCGTGAGCAGACCGCCCAGGATCGGCCACGAGATGTGAACGAAAAAGTGCCGGGTGTAGACCCGCAGGCAGAGAGTGAGCAGGAAGCCTTCCAGCGCATACTCGCAGAAATGTGCCAGCTTGCGCACGATGTGGTCTGTCAGATGGTTCGCCGCGCCGGGCATTTCCAGACGGGTGAACACCTTTTTCATCAGAAGCAATACTCGTCCGCTTGCCGTTTCCGAGACGTCACCGATCTGCATGGAGTTGGAGAAGATGAATACGATGCAGGCGATAAGCGCAAAGGTAAAGATGACTCGTGCCGCAATGAGCCAGGGAGAAGTTTTTTGCATATCAGGATCCGTTTCCCGCATCAGCCCAGAGCCTTGATGCTCTGCTCAATGTTGGCAAGCTTGTCCTGGCTCTTGGCGTGCTTATTGCGGATGTCCTCCACCAGAGCGGCGGGAGCGCGCTCGACGAACTTGGGGTTGTTGAGCTGGTTCTCGAACATGGCCAGTTCCTTCTCGGCCTTGGCCTTTTCCTTGTTCAGACGGGCCAGCTCCTTGTCGCGGTCGATGAGCTCCATCATGGGGATGAAGCCGCGGGCGGCGTGGGTGGACACCTGCACCATGCCGTCGGTGCTGCCCTCATACTTTTTGGTGAAGGTCACATCGGTGGCGAAGGCGAACTTTGCCAGATAGACCTCGGCGCTCTGGAAGGGAGCCGGGTCAGCTGTCTCGATGATCATGCTGGTCTTCTTGGCGGGGTGGACGTTCATCTCGGTGCGCATGGTACGCACAGCCTTGATGTAGTCCATCACCTTCTCGAAAGCTTCCTCTTCGTCGGCCCAGTTGTGAGCTTCATCGAAGGTGGGCCAGCTCTGGGTCATGATGGTCTCGGCAGAGCCGGGCAGAGCCTGATACAGCTCCTCGGTGATGAAGGGCATGAAGGGGTGCAGCAGCTTGAGGGCCTTATCCAGCACATACACCAGCACGCGGCGGGCAGTGTCGGCCTGCTCGGCGTCGCCGGAGTTCAGGCGGGGCTTTGCGATCTCGATGAACCAGTCGCAGTAGACGTCCCAGATGAAGCTGTTGATCTTGGCAGCGGCCAGACCCATCTCGTAGTGGTCGAGGTTGTCGCTCATAGCGCCGGCCACCTGATTCAGCTTGGTCAGCACCCACTTATCGCTCATGTCCAGCTTCTCCTCGCTGGGCAGGCCGGGCTGGAAGTCCTCGGGCAGGTTCATCAGCACGAAACGGGTAGCGTTCCACAGCTTGTTTGCAAAGTTGCGGGCAGCCTCCACCTTCTTCTCGCTGTAGCGCATGTCGTTGCCCGGGGTAGAGCCGTCCACCAGCATAAAGCGCAGGGCGTCAGCGCCGTACTGGGCGATGACTTCCAGCGGGTCGATGCCGTTGCCCAAGGATTTGGACATCTTGCGGCCCTGGCTGTCGCGGACGATGCCGTGGATGCAGACAGTGTCGAAGGGGGCCTTGCCGGTGTAAGCCAGACCGGAGAAGATCATGCGGCTGACCCAGAAGCCGATGATGTCGTAGCCGGTGACGAGGGTGTTGGTGGGATAGAAATACTTGAGGTCTTCGCTCTCCTCATTGGGCCAGCCCAGAGTGCTGAAGGGCCACAGAGCGGAAGAGAACCAGGTGTCGAGGGTATCGGGGTCCTGGGTGAGCCTGGTGCCGCCGCACTTGGGGCAAGTGCAGGGTGCGCTCTTGGCGACCACAGTCTCGCCGCAGTCGTCGCAGTACCAGGCCGGGATCTGGTGGCCCCACCACAGCTGGCGGCTGATGCACCAGTCGCGGGTGTTCTTCATCCAGTTCATATAGTTCTTGGTGAAGCGCTCCGGCACGAACTTGATGTCGCCCTTCTCCACGCTCTCGATGGCGGGCTTGGCCAGAGGCTCCATCTTGACGAACCACTGCTTGGACACCATGGGCTCGATGGTGGAGTGGCAGCGGTAGCAGGTGCCGACTTCGTGCTTCAGAGGCTCGATCTCCTTCAGGAAGCCGCCCTCCTTCAGGTCCGCGAGGATGGCCTTGCGGGCCTCGAGGGTGGTCATGCCGGCATACTTGCCGCAGTCCAGCACATGAGGCTCGTTGACGGTGTTCTTGCCCGCGGCAAACAGAGCATCGGCAGCAGCCTTATCGGCGGCGCCGGTCATGTGGCCATCGTAGGTGAAGACGCGGACGATGGGCAGGTCATGGCGCAGGCCGACCTCAAAGTCGTTGGGGTCGTGGGCCGGGGTGATCTTCACGACGCCGGTACCCTTGGTCATGTCGGCGTGCTCGTCGCAGACGATGGGGATCTCCTTGTTCAGCAGGGGCAGGATGACGTGGCAGCCGTGCAGATGAGCATAGCGGGGGTCATCGCCGTTGATGGCAACAGCGGTATCGCCCAGCATGGTCTCGGGACGGGTAGTAGCCAGCTCCAGCATCTCGCCGGTCTCCTTGACCGGGTAGAGCAGGTGCCAGAAGCTGCCGTCCTTTTCCTCATACTCCACCTCGGCGTCGGAAATGGAGGTGTTGCAGTGGGGGCACCAGTTGACCATGCGGTTGCCGCGGTAGATGAGGCCCTTGTCGTACAGGCGGACAAAGACTTCCTTGACAGCCTCAGAGCAGCCCTCGTCCATGGTGAAGCGCTCACGCTCCCAGTCGCAGCTGCTGCCCAGCTTCTTGAGCTGGCTGACGATGCGGTTGCCGTACTTGGTCTTCCAGGCCCAGGCGCGCTCCAGGAAGCCATCGCGGCCCACCATTTCCTTGGTCAGGCCCTCAGCACGCATGGCCTCCACGACCTTGGCCTCCGTAGCGATGGAAGCGTGGTCCGTGCCAGGCACCCACAGGGCGGCATAGCCCTGCATCCGCTTGGTGCGGATGAGGATGTCCTGCATGGTGTTGTCCACGGCGTGGCCCATGTGGAGCTGGCCGGTGACGTTCGGAGGGGGCATCACGATGGTGTAGGGCTTCTTGTCGGGGTCGGCCTTGGTGTGGAAGTAGCCGCCATCCAGCCAGAACTGGTAGATGCGGTCTTCCACCTGGCTCGGATCATACTGTTTTGCGAGTTCTTTCATAGTATCCTCCCAGATGAATGATTGGAGTGGGACGAAAAAAGCCGCCCCACGGAGCGTTCCATGGGACGGCTGTAATATAACCGCGGTACCACCCAAATTGCACACGGCTTTCTGCCGTATGCCCCTTGATGCCCCGATAACGTGGGGCAGACCCGGAGGCGACTACTCCTGTTTCCCCGCCTCTGCTCAAAAGCGACAGCACGCCGCACCGCCATACCGGGTTTTCAGCAGCCCCCGGCTCTCTGGATGGCGAAAACGACACACACTCTTTTTCCTTGCATTTATAAAAAGAATATAGCGTTTTTTGTGCGTTTTGTCAATCTCTTTTTCATCGGAACAAAATTTTCACATCCTTGTGCGGGGCCTTCGCTCCCTGCGTCAGGCAGATTTTTTCTTCTCACCCTTCCGCGTCCAGAAGCTCCGTTTTCAGCCGGGCAATGAGCCGCTCCATCAGGGCCACACGGTTGAAAGGGGTCATGAGATAGAAGCCGTCGGCGTAGGGCAGAGCCTCCCGAGCCATCTGCATCGACACCTCAAGGCCCAGTGCCTCGCCCTGCTCCCGGTCGAGGCCCGCGAAGCGCTGGATGATGTCCTCGTCCACATGGATGCCGTTGATCTCGTTCTCCATGAAGATGGCGTTCCGCTGGCTGACCACGGGCATGATGCCGGCCAGAATTTTCGCCCGTTCGCCCAGTGTCTGGCGGGCCTTGCGGAGATTCTCCACCGCCTGTGCCGACAGCACCGGCTGGGTCAGGAAGCCCGACATCCCGTTTTCCAGCTTTTCCACAGCCCGGCGCAGCTCCACGTCAAAGTTCCGGGCGTTGAGGTTCAGCGCACCAAGGACGGTCATGGCCGAGGGCATCTCCCGGCCCTCCCCGGCCAGCGAGACGATGTACTGGGCCAGCTTGCGGGAGTTGAACTGGTAGACATTCTTCACCTCGTCCCGCTCTGCGGTGGGGATGGGGTCGCCGGTGATGGCCAGCACCTCCCGCACGCCCTCGGCGTAAAGGCCCAGCAGGAGGGCCTTGGTGGCGTTGAGGTTGCGGTCGCGGCAGGTCATGTGGGGCAGAGCACACATTCCCAGTTCCCGGTGTACCCGGCAGGCCACGAGGGAGGAATCCATCCGGGCCTGCGCGATGGGGCAGTCGGCGATGGTCAACAGGTCAGCGCCTGCGGCCTGCAGCCGCCGTGCGCCGTCCAGATAGCCGCCCAGGTCGGCCACTCGGGGCGAATCCAGTTCAATGGCGATGACCTTCTCGCCTGCGTTCAGTTTCCGCAGGAAGGCATCATCTTTTTCCACCGCCGGTGCAGTCCTGGTGGAAAGCTTCGCTGCCGGAGCGGCTTCGGTCTGCTGGGGCAGGGCATCCAGCTCTGCACGCAGGGCCGCGATGTGGGCGGGCGTCGTACCGCAGCAGCCGCCCAAAATACGGACGCCCGCAGCGGCGATCTGCCCCATCTCCCGGGCAAAATACGCAGGCTTGCCCTGATACAGCACCCGCGCCCGGGTAACCACCGGATAGCCCGCGTTGGGCATCACCGACAGGGGCAGCAGCGTCTCGCCAAGGCTCTGCACCAGTTTCTTCATCGCGCCGGGGGCCGAGACGCAGTTCAGGCCCACGGCGTCCACCACGCCGCTCTGCTCCATCCGGCGCAGCAGGTCGCGGAACAGCAGGCCCTCGCGGGTGTAGCCGTCCGGCAGCACCGCGAAGGACACCATGACAAAGGCGTCCGGCACGGCCACACGCAGTGCCTTTACCGCCTCCACAATGCCCACATCGGAGCTGAGCGTCTCGAACAGAAAGTTCTTTGCACCCAGTGCGGCGAACTGCTGCGCCACAAGGCCGTAGGCGCTACTGGCCGGGGCAGCTTCGGTGTCCGGGGCCGGGCCGAAGTCAGCGAAGACGGCGGCGTCCTTCTCAGCGGCAGCGTCACAGGCCAGCTTCCAGCCCGCCTCGGCCAGCTCTTCCCAGCCCGGCGTCTGGGCCGCCGCCATCCGGGGCAGACCGAAGGTGTTGGTCTTGATGGCCTGTGCGCCTGCGGCCAGATATTCCGCATGGACCTTCTTCACGCCCTCGGGGTCGGTGAGGTTGGCCATTTCGCAGTCCGCGCCCGGTGCCGCTTTATAATAGGTACCCATGCCGCCGTCGAACAAAAGCGGCTTGTGGGCAAGATGCTCTCGGATGTCCGTCATAGAAAGGTTCTCCTTTTTTATTTTCCTTGATTTTATAAAGAAATTCAGGTATAATTTTTGTATGAAAGTGAGGTGCTTTTGGATGCCCAAGATTCGTTCCAGCGCAGACCTGCGCAACAACTACAATGAGATCTCCACCTTCTGCCACGACTACGCCGAGCCGGTGTTCATCACCAAAAACGGCAAAGGCGACCTTGCCGTGATGAGCATCGAGACCTACGAGGCCCTGACCGCCCGGTTCGATTTGTACGCAAAATTGCAGGAAGGTCTGGATGACGTGGCGGCGGGAAGGACGCGCCCGCTGGATGAGTTCATGCAGGAGCTGCAAAACAGAAGGAGTCTTCGATGAACTACTTTATCGATGTTGCCGTTTCTGCTCAGCGTGACCTTGCAGATGCCTTCGACTATATCGACCTGAACTTGAAAAATCCCTCTGCTGCCGACAAGCTGGTTGCCATCGCATGGAAGAAATTCCGTTCTCTCGACACCTTCCCACAGCGTTTTTCACTTGTGAATGACTCATTTCTTTCCTCTTTGGGAATCCGGCTCATTCCAGTTCAAAACTATCTTGCATTTTATAAAGTCGATTCTTCCACCCAGACCGTCCACATCCTCCGCTTCCTGTATGGTCACAGCGACTGGCAGGCTATCCTGCGGGCGGATGTTCTTCCAACATGAGCATTCTCCCCGGCCCTTTGCCGGGGAGAATTTTTGTGCAGTCATCTTCAGTTTAATGAAGTTTGCGCACTTGTCAAGCATTTTTGCCCCGAAGCAGCCCATTTTGCTTGCGCCGAAGCCGGTTTTGTGCTATTCTATGCATATTTACAATGGTTGGGAGGAATGTATCATGCGCCACGCCGGCACACAGGAAATCGAAACGCCGCGGCTGCTTCTGCGCCGCCTTATGCCGTCGGATGCCCCGATGATGTACGCAAATTGGGCCAACGACCCGGAAGTCACCCGCTGGCTGCGCTGGACGCCGCACAAGGATGTGGCCGAGACGCAGGAGCTTCTGAGCGCATGGGCGCTGCTCTATCCCAACGAGGACTACTACCAGTGGGCCATCGTGGAAAAGGCCACCGGACAGGTGTTCGGCTCCATCAGCCTCTACAACAGCCTGCTGGGAGAACCGGCACAGCGAAATGAATGGCCGGGATTTGACCTCTCCGAGGGCATCTGGGAGCCGGGCTACTGCATCGGCAGAGCATGGTGGGGCAAAGGCTGCACCACCGAGGCTCTGAACGCTCTGGTAGAATACTGGTTCAAGAATACAGACAGTAATTGGCTTGCCTGCTCCCACGCCGTGGAGAACCCCGCCAGCGGCAAGGTCATGATGAAAGCAGGCTTTGTCTACGACCACGAGGCCGTCTACCATAAATTCGACGGTACAGCGATACCCTGCAAGTGCTATGCCCTGACGCGAGAACACTACGAATCGCTATATTCTCCAAACGAATAACAGAAAGGAATCATTTTGAGCGAACTTTACGATATTTTAGTCGAAACTCCCCCGACGAAGGTCATCCTTCTCGCCCTCGACCAGGGCCTGTGGGACTGCGAGCGCAGCCTTGCCGAGCTGGCTGCGCTGTGTGAGGCCAACCACATGGAGGCCGTGGCCGAAGTCACCCAGAAGCGCCAGACCCCTGAGACCGGCATCGTGCTGGGCAGCGGCAAGCTGGAAGAAGCCGCTGCGGCCGCAGCAGAGCTGGGGGCCGAGTGCGCCGTCTTCGACGGTGAGCTGACCGGCAGCCAGATCCGCAACATCTCCACGGCCCTCGGCGGCCTCGAGGTCATCGACCGCACCATGCTCATCCTCGAGATCTTCCGCAGCCGTGCCGTGACCAACGAAGGCAAGCTGCAGACCGAGCTGGCCCTCCTGCGCTACCGTCTGCCCCGCCTGCAGGGCATGGGCGAAAGCCTGAGCCGTCAGGGCGGCGGCGGTGGCGGCGGCGGCGGCGCCCGCCGTGGTGCCGGTGAAACGAAGCTCGAGCTTGACCGCCGCCACGTCCACGCCCGCATCGACGCACTGGCTGAGAAGCTGGCCGAGATGGAAAAGCGCCGGGGCGAGAGCCGGAAAGTCCGCGCCAAGACCGGAATGCCGGTGGTCAGCCTCGTGGGCTACACCAATGTGGGCAAATCCAGCCTGATGAACGCTCTCTGCGGCCCCAGCGTCGCCGAGGCCGATATGCTCTTTGCCACCCTCGACCCCACCAGCCGGAAGCTCGTCCTGCCCAGCGGCATGGCCGTGCTGCTGGTGGACACCGTCGGCTTCGTCTCCCGTCTGCCCCACAATCTGGTGGAAGCATTCAAATCCACGCTGGAAGAGGCCGCATGGTCGGACGTCATCGTCCGGGTGGCTGACGCCGGCGATGAGCAGCGGGAGGAGCAGCTGGCCGTCACCGACGAAGTGTTGGACGGCCTCGACTGCGCCGACATTCCCCGCCTGACCGTCTACAACAAGTGCGACAAGCCCGGCGCGCTGAGCTTCGACCCCGACATCCTGCTCACCAGCGCCAAGACCGGCTACGGCCTCGACAAGCTGCTGGCCAAGCTGGACGAGACCCTCAGCGACCGCGTCCACACCATCCGCGTTCTCCTGCCCTACGATAAGCTGGGCCTCGCCGCCCCCATGCGGGAGCGCGGCAGCGTCCAGCTCGAGGAGTACCGTGAAGACGGCCTCTACCTCGAAGGCATCGTCAAGACCGAAGACCTCCACTGCTTCGAGGGCTATCTGGTCTGAGGACCCGCATACGAAAAGAACCGGACTCCGTGGAGTCCGGTTCTTTTGCATTTCAAGGCATCAGCCTGCGGCAGGGGGCGCTTCCTCTGCGCCCATCATCTGATCGTACCGGCCGGTGAACACCCGTTCCGGCAGGGCCGCCGTCAGGGCGAGGGCGGCGGTGAACCGCTCCTCATCGGTCAGCGCTTCCTCCACCGGAGGGAAGTGCGCGAGCACTTCGTCCAGCTGCTTTTTGACCTCCCGGGCTACGAAGATGCCCCGGTCGGTGAGGTAGATCTTGCCGTAATACTCCTTGACGATCATCCCCCGCTCCATCAGCAGGTTCAGCACCCGCACCACCGAGGGTTTGGTCACGCCCAGCTTCTCGGCGATGCTGCGGGAGCTGATGTCAAGATGGGTCTGCGAGACCTCATAGATCGCGAGCAGGTACCGCAGGTGTGCTGGCGTCAGTTCCATCTCGTATCACTCTCTTTTCGTTATATCACACGAACTCTTGGTTTACAAAAGGGGCGCGGGCCAAAGCCTTGACCCGCGCCCCCTTCTCCTACGCGATCGCTCAGTGGCAGCCACCGCCGCAGCTGCTGCAGTTTCCACTGCAGCCGCCGTCACAGCCGCCGCTGCATCCACTGCAGCCACCATGCTTATGAGAGTGCCAGGTGATCCAGCCTACACCGCCAAACACGATGGCTCCGACGATGATCGTCGGCAGATTGAAATTAGCAGCCAGGAACTCCATCATAACAATGCACTCCTTTCAGCGCGTTTTGAAAAGTTTTTACTTGATCTTGGAAACGTCGATCTTGACCTCGTTGTCGTTCACGTACTTGTTGGGACGGAACATCAGATACAGGAAGGCAGCGACGATGACCACGGCCACGACGGTGAAGAAGTTGAAGCCCACCTCACCGGTGATGAGGCCGCCCAGCTGGTACACGACCAGAGCGGAGCAGTAGGCCAGTGCGCACATATAACCGATGGCGATGGCGGTCCACTTGCCGTTGTTCATCTCACGCTTGATCGCACCCATAGCAGCGAAGCAGGGAGCGCACAGCAGGTTGAAGATCATGAATGCATAAGCGCTCAGAGCGGTGTAATCAGCAGCAACGAGGCTCCAGATCTCGTCGCCGTTCTCAGACAGCTCCTCGCCGCCGAAGTGGTACAGGACGCCGAAGGTACCAACGACGTTCTCCTTGGCGATCAGGCCGGAGACAGAAGCGACGGTAGCTTTCCAGTTGCCGAAGCCCAGAGGCGCGAAGATCCAAGCGACTTTGGTTGCGATAGCAGCCAGGACGGAGTTGTCCTGATCCTCGACCATGCCGAAGGCGCCGTTCTCGAAGCCGAAGCCCTGCAGGAACCAGATGGCGACGGTTGCCAGCAGAATGACGGAACCGGCACGCTTGATGAAGGACCAGCCGCGCTCCCAGGTAGCACGGAAGACGTTGCCCCAAGCGGGGATGTGGTATGCGGGCAGCTCCATAACAAAGGGAGCAGGGTCACCTGCGAAGAGCTTGGTCTTCTTCAGGATGATACCAGAGCAGATGATGGCAGCCATGCCGATGAAGTAAGCGGAGACAGCCACCAGAGAAGAACCGCCGAACAGCGCACCTGCGATGAGGCCGATGATGGGCATCTTAGCGCCGCAGGGGATGAAGCAGGTGGTCATGATGGTCATACGGCGGTCGCGCTCGTTCTCGATGGTACGAGAAGCCATGACGCCCGGGACGCCGCAGCCAGTGCCGACCAGCACGGGAATGAAGCTCTTACCGGACAGGCCGAACTTACGGAAGATACGGTCCATGATGAAGGCGACACGGGACATATAGCCGATGTCCTCCAGGATGGACAGCAGGAAGAACAGGACCAGCATCTGGGGAACGAAGCCCAGGACCGCGCCGACACCGGCGACGATGCCGTCCATGATCAGGCCGTACAGCCAGCCTGCCACGCCGATGCCCTCGAGGAAGCCGCCCAGAGCATTGGGAACGATCTCGCCGAACAGGACGTCGTTGGTCCAGTCGGTCGCAAAGGTGCCGATGGCCCAGCCGCCGTCGGCGATGGAAGTACCCATGGACAGGGAGTACATCAGGTACATGATGACTGCGAAGATGGGCAGGGCCAGAATACGGTTGGTGACGATCTGGTCGACCTTATCGGAAACGGTCAGGTGCTCGACGCGGGCCTTCTTCTTGACAGCCTTATCGACGACGCCATTGATGTATGCGTAACGCTGGTTGGTGATGATGCTCTCGGCGTCATCGTCCATCTCAGCCTCGCAGTCCTTGATGTGCTGGTCGATATGAGCGATCAGGTCGGAGGAGAGCTTCAGCTCATCCATGACCTTGTCGTCGCGCTCGAACAGCTTGACAGCGTACCAGCGCAGGAAGCGGTCATCGACTTTGCCCTGGATGGACTCCTCGATGTGAGCGATGGCGTGCTCGACGCTGCCGGTGAAGACATGGGGCAGCTCGCCGCCCTTGCCAGCCTTTGCAGCAGCCATAGCAGCCTTTGCAGCAGCCTCGGTGCCCTCGCCCTTCAGTGCGCTGATCTCAACAGCCTGACAGCCCAGCTCGGCGCTCAGCTTCTTCAGGTCGATCTTATCGCCGTTCTTGCGGACGAGGTCGATCATGTTGACAGCCATGACCACGGGGATGCCCAGCTCGATGAGCTGAGTGGTCAGGTACAGGTTGCGCTCGATGTTGGTGCCATCAATGATGTTCAGGATGGCATCGGGCTTCTCCTTGACCAGATAAGTACGGGAGACGACCTCTTCCAGAGTGTACGGAGACAGGGAGTAGATACCGGGCAGGTCCTGGATGATGACATCCTTCTCGCCCTTCAGCTTGCCTTCCTTCTTCTCGACGGTAACGCCGGGCCAGTTGCCGACGTACTGATTAGAGCCGGTCAGATTGTTGAACAGGGTAGTCTTACCACAGTTCGGGTTGCCGGCCAGTGCAATTTTAATGCTCATTGCAACTCCTTTCCTCTCGTTACGATCAAACGACTTCGATCATTTCGGCGTCGGCCTTGCGCACGCTCAGTTCGTAGTTGCGCACGGTCAGCTCCATCGGGTCGCCCAGAGGGGCGACCTTGCGGACGTAGATCTCCACACCCTTGGTGATGCCCATGTCCATGATGCGGCGCTTCACCGGGCCTTCGCCGTGCAGGCGCGCCACGGTGGCAGTCTCGCCGACCTTAACGTCTTTCAGAGTCTTCATAAAAATCCTCCTCTACTTGTCTTTCTATTCAGAGACTATCCAGTTTCGGAGCGTCTCCCAAACAGCGTTTTGCCGCTGCTCAGCCAACCATAATGCGGTTTGCCATCGTCTTGTCGAGGGCCAGACGGCTCTCCTTGACCTGAACGATGAGGTTGCCTGCGATCTCATTGACGACAGTCACCTGACTGTCCACCACGAAACCAAGCTCTGCCAGATGCAGACGCACTTCATCCTTGCCGGTGATCTTCTGGATGGTGACGGTATCGCCTGCTTTTGCCATAGTCAAAGGCATCATAATTGTTCCACTCCCATTCGTGCTCCCCCTTCTGCGGGGAGCTTTTCAGTTCGCTTTTTTCGTCCTCGGGGATGGCCGCACCAGCCAGACGCCGCAACGCGCTCGCTCATGCCCGCGTCCCCCTCCGAAAAGCTACGGCAGTTAGTCAGTCGCAACTATCAGCACAGATAGTTTATACTTACTAACCCGCATTGTCAACCATTTTCCGGTTCAAAAAAGTTAGTTTGTATGAACAAACAAATTTTCTTCCCTTATTTCAAGAAGATTTTTACAGTTTCTATATGCTAACTTTGTTTGCACATATTTACGATTTTTCTCTTTTACACTCCCCGCAAATGACACAGCCGCCCGGTGCAGGGGGTATTCTGCAACGAGCGGCCGCGTGTCAAAAGGAGGATTCTTCCCGCCAGTGCGTGGTTTCGCTCTGGCGGGCGCCAGGATAAAAAGAGAGTATTTGGAAGAGAATGTCAAAATTCAGGGGCGTCAGGCTGCGACAGCCAGACGCTGGATGGGCGTTCCGCTGCGGAACAGGCGGAGATATACTGCCGTACACTTGTTCAGCTGAGCAAAATGCCGCTGGGCAGCACTGGGGTCACCATAGGCTTTCCAGCAGCCGCAGTAGGTGAAGTTGCGGCCCGCATTTTCGATAAAGCCCACCACATCGTAAAGCGGATAGCCCAGAAATACGCCGATCTCATGGGGAAAATCAGCCTCGCAGCAGAGCCGGCGGGACAGCTGCCGCAAAAGCGGCGCGTAGTCGTCCGACTGCTCAGGCAGAGTGTAGCCTTCCCTGCACAGGAAATCCCGCACCTGCGGCTGAGCCAGCACAGCGCGGAGCTTGCTCTCGCGGTAGACGTACACCAGATACCGATGGGTCCGCACACAGCCCTTGAGGACGCGGACGCAGAGACCCTTTTCGCCCAGCTGTTCGTTCCAGCTGCGGACGCGGCGGGCAAGGTCGGCGCAGTCGCTCGTCTCGTAGCGGAAAAGTCCCGCAGGCTTTAAGCTGGCCAGCACCGGGGCGCACTGTTCGATCATGACTGTCTCAAAGTTGCGTTCCATGTCTTCGGCCTCCCTGCCCGTTTTCCACTATTGTCTCCTGCCGTGTGGTGCTTATGCAGGAGATACAGTTAGAATAAGCTAACCAAGACTTCAAAAAGAATGCGGCAGCTTGCCCATCTCGAGCTTCTTCCGCTTCTTGGTTAGTCATTTCTAACGTGGCATTATCTTACCATAGGTCCGGCTCTGTGTCAACACTTTTTTGCAAAAATATTTGCTCCATTTTCTCCGCCGTGCTATACTGAGCCAAAGCTGATATAAAGGAATGGTATCCCCATGCATCTTATCTCACCCGAAGAGCTGGCCTCGGCCATCGCCGACCGTCTGGCCCGACAGCCTGCCGTCCTCGTCGCACTGGATGGCCGCTGCGGCAGCGGCAAAACGACGCTGTCCGCACAGCTGGCAGAGCGTTTTCCTCAAAGCATCACCGTCCACACCGATGACTTCTATCTCCCGCCATCCCGGCGTGTCACGGGCTGGGAGAGCATTCCCTGCGCCAACATGGACATCCAGCGCCTGCGGGATGAGGTCGTCGCTCCCGCCCGGGCAGGGCAGGCGTTCTCCTACCGGGCCTACTCCTGCCGCGAAGGTGCCTATCTGCCGCCGCGTCCCCTCGGCTCTGCGCCGCTGGTCATCGTGGAGGGAAGCTACAGCCATCATCCCAGCCTTGCACCCTATTATGATATAAGAATATTCGTCACCTGCTCTCCCGATGAACAGGCCCGGCGGCTCCGCAAACGGGAGGGGGAGCGGTATTCGAATTTTGTAGAGCGGTGGATCCCGCTGGAAGAGGGGTATTTTGCGGAGTTCGAAATCGAAGATAAGGCGGAGATGATGGTCGTTACGGATTGACGACATCTCGCGCCGGTGGCGCGGGGCTGGTTTTTTCTTTCGGTCAAATGGCTTTGCGCTCCGCGCGGGCCAGAGGTAGGGAGGGGTGTTTCGAATCCCCCCTCCCTACCTCTGGACTCCACTCTCCCCGCAACGAGTTAAGGGCTGCTCGCCCTTAACAATTCCAAAGAAGTGGGCTCCAAGCAAAAATGCTGGAGATTCGTGCATTCGCACGAAGATCTCTTAACCGCATTTTCGCTCTCCGCCGATTTGCTGCTTCGCAGCAGACTTTACGCCCTTGCTGGACATAACGTCCAGCAGAAACGTAACACCATCGGCGGAGCCGTAAACCGGAGAAGCCCAAAAAATGCGTTTAGCGAAGCGGCTAGCATTTTTGGGCTTCGACTTCCCCTTCGGGGTCTGAAAGGGGCGAGCAGCCCCTTTCTCGTGGATCCAGCGCGTCGAAATCGCTGGTGCTTTTCTGGTTCTCTTTTGGCACGCAAAAGAGAACTTTAGCTTCTCTTCGCCGCCAGCGCAATACTCAGCTGTGCCACATCCGACGGCGACACGCCGGGAATGCGTCCCGCCTGCCCCAAGTTTTTCGGGCGGATGCGGGCCAGCTTCTCGCGGGCTTCCAGCGTCAGGCCGGTGAGCTCTGTGTAAGAGAAATCCTCCGGGATGAGGGTCTTCTCGTGGCGGGCCACCTCGTGTATCATCCGGTCCTGCCGGGCAATGTAACCCGCGTACTTGATTTCAGTTTCCAGACGCTCAGCCAGCATGGGCGTGATGCCCTCACCCCAGCCGATCATGCCCGCGATGAGCGGATAGTCGATTTCCGGCCGGCGCAGCAGCTCTTCGGCAATGCCGCCCTCTGCGGCCGGGGCGAGGCCCGCTGCTTCCATCGCGGCGCGCAGGTCCGCCGTGCGCAGATGGGCGTCATGCAGACGGCGGCGCTCTGCGTCCAGCACAGCCTGCGTCTGCTGGTACTTTGTCCAGCGGTCGTCCTGCACGAGGCCGTATTCCCTGCCGATGGGCGTCAACCGGGTGTCGGCGTTGTCCTGACGGAGGGTCAGGCGGTACTCGCTGCGGCTGGTCATCATCCGGTAGGGGTCCATGACGCCCTTGGTCACAAGGTCATCCACCAGTGTGCCGAGATAGCTCGACTGCCTGGGCAGGATGAGCTGGCTTTCGCCCAATGCGTTCCGGGCAGCGTTCAGACCGGCTAGCAGGCCCTGCGCGGCGGCTTCCTCGTAGCCCGAGGTGCCGTTGAACTGTCCCGCACCGTAGAGGCCCCGCACCACCTTGCTTTCCAGCGTGGCTTCGAGGCTGGTGGGGTCTACGCAGTCGTACTCGATGGCGTAGGCCGGGCGCATGATCTCAATATTCTCGAAGCCCTTGATGCTCCGGTAGAATGCATTCTGCACATCCTCCGGCAGACTGCTGGACGCACCCTGCAGATACATTTCCTCGGTGTTCTCACCGCAGGGCTCCACGAAGATGGGATGCCGGTCCTTCCCTGCAAACCGCACTACCTTGTCCTCGATCGACGGGCAGTAGCGCGGGCCGACGCCCTCGATCATGCCGCCGTAGAGCGGGCTGCGCTGGATATTGTCCAGAATGATCCTGTGCGTCTCAGGGTTGGTGTAGGCGATCCAGCACTCCACCTTGTTGTGCATCGGGGCATCGGTCATGAAGCTGAAGGGCTGAAGCTCATTGTCCGGGTCGCCGGGCTGGCATTCCAGCTTGGCGAAGTCGATGCTTCGCCGATGCACCCGGGCAGGCGTACCGGTCTTGAAGCGGCGCAGCGGCAGACCGGCGGCCTTCAGGCTCTCGGTGAGGGCGTTGGCCGCGTGCATCCCGTCGGGGCCGGAGGCGTACCATGCATCGCCCACGAAAATTTTTCCGCCGAGGTTGGTGCCTGTGGCGATGACCACGCACTTTGCGCCATACTCCCCGTTCAGCTGGGTGACGATGCCCTTCACATGGCCGTCCTCCACCTCGATGGAAATGATTTCCGCCTGATGGATGGACAGCCCCGGCGTCAGCTCAAGGGCGTGCTTCATATATTCATGATAGCGCTTGCGGTCGGTCTGGACGCGCAGAGCGTGGACAGCGGGGCCTTTGCCCTTGTTGAGCATCCGGCTCTGTAAATAGGTGGCATCTGCCGCAAGGCCCATCACGCCGCCAAGAGCATCCAATTCGCGTACCAGCGTACCTTTTGCCGTGCCGCCGATGCTGGGGTTGCAGGGCATATTGCCGATGGCGTCCAAGCTCATCGTGAACACCGCCGTCTTTGCGCCCAGCATCGCGGCAGCATGGGCCGCCTCAATGCCCGCATGTCCGGCACCGATGACGATAACGTCGTAGTCTCCTAAATGGTTCATACTTTCCTCTATTTGCAACATAAAATCTTCGGCGAAGCCGTAAATCGGAGAAACGAGAAAAAAGCGTTTAGCGAAGCGGCTAGCTTTTTTCCGTTTCGACTTCTCCTTTGGGGTCTGAAAGGGGCGAGCAGCCCCTTTCTCGTGGATCCCTGTCCTTGCCGCGCTAAACACGCGGCATTTGCTTCGCAAACCGGACTGTCGGCTTGAAAGCCCCACTGGGGCTTTCATGGCTTCGCCACCGCCGAGCCTCTCAATCGCTGGTGGTTTTCTGGTTCTCTTTTGGTGCGCAAAAGAGAACTTAGCCCTGCGTAAAATTGATTTTTACTTCCCCACGCAGAATCTCTCAAATACCTCATTAATGACCGCCTCCGAGGCGTTCTCCCCTGTCAGCTCGCAAAGTGCATCCAGCGCGTCGTCCACACAGACCGACACAGCGTCCAGCCCGAGCCCCTGCGCAGCGTCCAGCGCTCCGGCCACGGCATCCCGGGCGCGGGTGGCAGCGGAAAGCTGCCGCTGCCCCGAGAGGCTGGCAGCGTGGGGGTCGATTTGGTTGGTCCCCAACAGGCGGGCTACCGCCGCCGCGATGACCTTCCGCGCCCCTTCTTCCTGACAGCAGACCGGCAGCACCATCGCAAAATAGGGTGCGATGAGCTCGGCGTCGAACCGGGTGGGCTTGTCCTCTTTATTGACCAGCGCGATGGCCGGACGGCCCCCGCAGCGCTGAGCCAGCTCCAGATCCTCCCGGGTCGGGCGCTCCGAGCCGTCGAAGACGGCGAGGATAAGCCCCGCCTCGTCCAGCTTCTTCCAGCTGCGGCGGATGCCTTCGGCTTCGATCTCGTCTTCCGTCTGACGCAGACCGGCAGTGTCGAAGAGATTCAGCCGGACGTCGCCCAGCTGAACAGCCTGCTCCACCACGTCGCGGGTGGTTCCGGCCACCGGCGTGACAATGGCCCGGTCGAACCCGGCCAGCAGGTTGAGCAGGGTGGATTTGCCCGCATTGGGCTTTCCCACGATGGCACAGTCCACGCCCTCGCGGAGGACAGCACCCGCATCGTAGCTCTGGATGAGGGCGTCCAGCTCCTGCTCTACCCCGCCTAAAACGTTGCAGAGATGGCTCTGGCTCAGTTCCGGAACATCTTCCTCAGGGAAATCCACCCAAGCGGCCAGATGGGCCTGCAAGGCCGTCAGAGCATCTTTCTGGGCCGCTATCTTCCGGGCCAGCGCACCGTTCAGAGAGGCATTTGCCAGCGCGGCCCCCTGTCGGCCATCGGCGGAGATGATGTCCATGACGGCTTCGGCCTGGGTCAGACTGAGCTTGCCGTTCAGGAAAGCACGGCGGGTGTACTCGCCGGGAGCGGCAGGCGACGCCCCCGCCGCAATGCAGGCTTCCACCAGCCGCCGGGCGACTGCACTGCCGCCGTGGCAGGAAAGCTCCACCACATCCTCGCCGGTGTAGCTGTGGGGCGCGCAGAAAAACAGCGCCACGCCCTCATCGAAAGCCTCTTCCCCCTCCACGAATGCACCGAACATGGCGGTATAGCCTTTGGCGTCCGCGACCTTTTTGGCTGGGTTGGCCGGACGGAACACCTTCGCCGCCACTTCATAGCTTTCCGGGCCGGACAGCCGCACGATGGCGATGCCGCCCGCACCCGGAGCGGTAGCAATGGCCGCAATGGTCGAATGCTGCATCTTCTCCCCTCCTTATGCGCAGATGAATACAGTATATTCTACCACGAACCGCCAAAAAAAGAAATATGCTGCGCAAAAAAGGGTGTGCAGCCCCTAAGAGACTGCACACCCCGTTGCGTGTGAAAGAAAAATCAGAATGCGGCAATATCGGCCGTAGTGATGGCCTTGCCGGGCAGAGTGCGGCTGTCGGCGTTCTCCGACAGAGCCAGCTTGCCCTCGCGCAGCAGCTTGACGGCCTTCTCGTGGTCAGCAGCGTTCCAGTTGTCGCCCACGAGCTTCCAGTTGTTGTCCACGTGCGGCTCGATGGTGCCGCCCTTGACGGTGCGGATGTACTCGCCCAGCAGTTCGCGGATGCCGCCCACATCGCCGCGCACGTCGATCTCCAGCAGCTTGGGCAGCTCGTCGCCCTCCTTGAAGATGTCAGCATAAGCCAGCAGCTGGGTGGTGGCACGGTAGTTGTTGACGGCCACCACGAAGCTGTCATCGTCCTGCACCGGACGGCCATCCATCCAGGTCAGGTTCTGGATGCGGTTGCCGGGCTGCTTGGAGATGTCGAGGTCATACTTGACGCCTGCAAAGGCATCGTACAGGTAGTAGCGGACGGAAGAGTCGAATGCGATGGTCACATCGCCCGGCTCCCAGGTCTTGAAGAAGGCAGCAGACCACTCCATGAACTGACGCAGCTGCCAGCCGTTCATCTGCAGCTTGTACAGGGTGTTCTGGTAGGTGTAGATGCTTGCCATGTCGCACTTGCGGATGGTGCCCTCGCGCATCTGGGAGGTCATGGAGGTCAGAGCCGTTGCGGACACCTGAGCGTCGGTGTAGTACATCTGTACCTCGTTGATAAAGTCCAGCAGAGCAGTATCCTGCACCATGGCCTGCGGCAGGCAGTCGATCTCGTTTTCGGGGGCCAGATCACCGCCGACCAGCTGGCCGATGGGGGTCACGGCGTCGTCCTTGGCGCGCTGGTCGTACTCTGCCAGCAGAGCGGTCAGCTCGGGGTCGGGAGCGTAGTCCTTGATGGTCAGGTTCTCAGAGGTGCGGTCCTTCACCTTCCACTTGCCGTTCAGGCCGCGCTCGAGATAGACATGGATGTCGGAGACGGTGGCACCGGCATTCTTGTTCTCGACCACCAGCACGCCGTTGATCATCTTGTTGGGGATGCTCTTGTGGCCGTGAGCGGCGACGATGACGTCGAACTCGGGGCAGGCATTTGCCAGGTCGGTGACGCCGGAGCCATAGACGCCGTACTCATTGTCAACATCCATATGCATAACGCCGATGATGACATCCACATCGTTCTTGATCTTATCAATGATCTTGCGGCTCTCGTCCACCGGGTTGGTGACGGTCCAGCCCTCGAGGTTCTTGGCGTCCCAGCGGGTGATGTTGGGAGTGACCATACCGATGACGCCGATCTTGACGCCGCCCTTTTTGATGATGGTGTAGCCGTCCGCCAGAGGCTTGCCTTCGGGGCTGTAGACGTTGCCGGTCAGCACCTTGGCCTTCTGCTGGGAGAGCACCTTTTCCAGCGTGGCCATGCCATAGTTGTACTCATGGTTGCCGGTGACGTAGACATCGTAGCCGATGGCGTTCTGAGCAGCGATCATGGGGTGGACATCGTCGTTCAGGAACAGCTCAGCGGAGTTTGCCTGAATCGTGTCGCCTGCATCCACGACCAGCGTGGTCTTGGTGCGGTTCTCCTTGATGGCAGTTGCCTGCTGGGCCACGCTGCCGGATGCGTCGGCCTTGTTGGCGGCGTAATCCCAGGGGTCAAACTTACCGTGGGTATCGCTGGTGGCAAGGATCTGCAGGTCCATGCTCCACAGGTCTTTGATGCCGGCAGCGGAAGCAGCCGGGACCAGACCGCTCATTGCGGCGGCGGTAGCCGATGCACCGGCCACGCGCAGGAAATTACGGCGGGAGATCTTATTCTGTTCCATAATAATTCCTCTCTTTTTTGCTTGGTATACGCTCCGAAGCATTTGTAGCTCTAGTATAAGGCTTGCCGATATTGTTTTACAATGTACAAATAGGAGAAAAATTTCTTCCGGAATTGGGCATATTCTCCAATTTTTCGATAAGAACGACTTTTCTTTCGAAATTATTCTTTCAGATTTGCTTTTCATCGTAAACCATCTTCATGCAAAAGACGTGTAAATTTATAGTGTGCCTCGTACAAAAAAGCCCCTCCCCTGCACGGCTTCCGCCATGCGGGAGAGGGGCTTATCCTTCAGCTTTTACAGCTCGATCTTGCCGAAGCTCAGATCAGCGAAGTCATCCACACGCTCGGTGCGCTTGGGTGCCACAGGGGCAGCATTCTCGGCATCGCGCGGGGTGTAGGTGCGCTCAGGCACATTGGAGCGGTAACCGCCACGACCGCTGCCATTGCGCGGGCCGCGGCCATTCCGGTCACCACGGCGCTCGCCGCCGCGATGATAGCCGCCATTGCGGCCATTGCCGTTGCGGTCACGGCCGCCGCGGGGTCCGCGGGGACGTGCATTTGCGCTCTCAGCCACAGCATTGGGGTCGGTGGAGTAGATGACCACACGGCGGTCACGGCCCTCGCCCTTGCTCTCGCTGCGGACGCCCTCCATCTTGCCGATGGCAGAGTGGATGATGCGGCGCTCGTAGGGGTTCATGGGCTCCATGGCAAAGCTGCGGCCGGTGCGGCGCACCTTGGCACCGATGCGCTGTGCCAGTGCGGTCAGGTCGCTCTCGCGCTTGTCGCGGTAGCCGGCCACATCGAGGCCCAGCTTGATGTAGTCGCCCTCGAGGCGGTTTGCCACGAGGCTTGCCAGATAGGACAGGCTCTCCATCGTCTCGCCGCGGCGGCCGATGAGGGCGCCCATCTTCTCGCCGTCCAGACGGATGATGGTAGCCTCACCCTTCTGCACAGCGCTGAACTTGACGTCCTGTACGCCCATCTTCTCGATGACTTCCTGCAGGTAGTCCACAGCGGCCTTGACCTTGGCGTTCTCCTCGATGTTAATGGGGACTTCCACCTCTTCGCCCTCTGCGGCGGGAGCAGCCTGCTCTTCGGCAGGGGCAGCTTCCTCAGCGGGTGCGGCAGGCTCTTCCACAGCAGCGGGAGCTTCAGGGGCAGTCTCTTCGACGACAGGCTCAGCCACAGGAGCAGCCTTCTCCTCCACAACGGGAGCGGGCTCCTCAACGGGGGCAGCAGGAGCTGCCACAGGCTCGTCCGGCAGCTCGACGCTGACGCGGACCTTGGCGGGAGTGAGCTTCAGGCCCAGAAAACCGGTCTTCTGGGGCATTTCCAGCACTTCGTAGCTGACGTTGATGTCGTCCTTTTCCACGCCCAGCAGAGCGCAGGCGTTGGTGCGTGCTTCATCGACCGTCTTGCCGGTCGCTTCCTGCGTACGGATCATAACCGTCAATCCTCCTTTTTGTTCTGCAGCTCGCTCAGCGGGACAGTGCGCTCGTCCTTGTAGCGCTCAGCATCCTGCTGGCGGGCATACTCGAGGCGGCGCTTGTTCATCTCGCTGGCGGAGATGTTCTTTTCCACGACCTCACCGGTCTTCTCGTCCTGGACCTTGATGGTGGTGCTCTTCACGCCGCGCTTCTCTTCCTTCTTGCGGGAAGCGATCTCGGCCTTGACCTGCTCCTTCATCTTCTCGGGGTCATAGATCTTGCGCATGACCTGGGTCTGGACGGTCATCACGATGTTGGAAATGACGTAGTACAGAGAGAATGCGCAGGGAACGGTAAAGCAGAAGAAGACGTACATCAGAGGCATCATATACATGGTCAGCTTCATGCTGCCCTGCATCTCCTGGCCGGAGGCCTTCATGCTGATGTGGGTGGAGATGAACATGGTGACGACAGCCAGGATGGGGAAGATCAGCAGGGGCAGGTTGTCTGCTGCCAGGCTGTACTGCGGCACACGGGTCAGGTCGATGCCGAAGAAGTCCATGTGCTGGCCGAACTCCGTGATGGTGTTCAGCTGGTCTGCGGTGAACACAGAGGTGACGGTGGACTCACCGGCCAGCACCTGTGCGATGATATTGGTGTCGCGGGTCACCTGAGTGAAGCTGATGCCCAGAGCGGTCATGGCATCGCCTGCGGCGGTGATGGCGTCGGCGCCGATGTGGAAGATGCGCTGCAGCGGGCGGTACACGACCTCGATGACGCCGAACATGACGAGGAAGTTGACCAGCATGGGCATACAGCCGGCGGTGGGCTTATAGCCAAACTCCTGCTGCAGCTTCACCAGCTCTTCCTGCTGCTTTTCGGGCTTGTCCTTGTACTTTTTCTGGATGTCGGCGATCATCGGCTGGAAAGCGGACATCTTGGCCATGCTCTTCTGCTGGTTGAGCTGCAGAGGGATGCTGAGCAGGCGGATAACGATGGTGAAGATGATGATGTCCCAGCCGTAGTTCGGGATGAGGTTGTAGATCCACTCCATCACATAGCCGAGAGGTACACCGAGGATGTACAAAATATTCATGTCTCTGTCCATTCTGCCCCGCCTGTGGTGCGGGACGGTTATTTTTATCGTAGGACACGCCGCCCACAGTTCAGCACGTCACAAGAAGCAATGATAATAGCTTTTCCTCTCAGCCTCCCCTCGCCAGGGGAGGTGGCACGGCGAAGCCGTGACGGAGAGGTCTTCCCCGCTTCAGCGCTCTTCCAAAGAGCATCGGCGAAGAGGTTTTCCACTTATTTTTCGTGTCTGGTGGAAAACAGAGCCGAGGCCGAGAGATGCCGGGCCGGATTTTTCCAGCGGCCCTTTTCCGGTACGGGGTCATAGCCCCAGCGGCCCAGCGGATTGCACCGGGCGATGCGCCATGCCGTCAGCAGCAGCCCTTTGACGCAGCCGTGGGTGCGGATGGCCTCGATGCCGTACTGGCTGCAGGAGGGCGAAAAGCGGCAGTTCCGCCCCAGCCCCGGGCTGATGAACTTCTGGTAGAGCCGGATGAGCCCGCAGAGGGCTTTCTGAAAGATGCTCACGCCTCGGGCTTCCGGACCGGCGGCAGGGTGGCCGGGGGCTCTGCGCCCGGCTGTTTTGCCTTATCCGGCAGACCGGCCTGGGCAAAGAGCTTTGCCACGATGGCGCTGAGCTGCCAGCTCTTGAGCCGGGGGGTCATGCCCCGGGCCACGAAAACGAGGTCGTAGCCGCCGATGTTGTAGTCGAGGTGCTCGTCGATGGCGGCCTTCATGACGCGGCGGGCGCGGTTGCGCTGCACGGCGTGGCCGATCTTTTTGGTGGCCGTCAGGCCCACCCGGGTGCGCTTGCTCCGCGTTTTGAGCACGTAGAGCACCAGCGCCTGGTTGACATAGGACTTGCCGCGGGCATACACGCGGCCAAACTCGCCGTTGCGGCGGATGGGACGATAGCGCATCCTGTGCGCCTCCCTTCAGGTGATGTGGGAGCATCTGCCCGGAAAAAAGCAATGCTCAGTGTTCAGTATAGCAAAAAAACGCCGACATGAAAAGCTCATCCGGGCGTTTTCTCTGCCAAATCTTTGACAGTTTTTTTAGGCAATGCGACTATTCACCGCAGCTTTCCGGCCTTTTTCCCGAATGCCGGGTAAAAAAATAAGACCGCCAATCCAATATCAGCGGCCTTTTTGCGCATATTCCATTCTGCGCCGGACCTGATGCATACTGCTCAGGATCAGACGGTCAGGCTCTTGCGGCCCTTAGCACGGCGTGCGTTGATGACCTTGCGGCCGTTCTTGGTGCTCATGCGGGTCAGGAAGCCATGAACTTCCTTGCGCTGACGCTTCTTGGGCTGAAAAGTTCTCTTCATGG
>ERZ1026963.393-NODE-393-length-28283-cov-12.795664_pt1 | contig 28283 bp, 29 predicted proteins | sample MGYA00519566_ERZ1026963 | MGnify/ENA primary metagenome ERZ1026963 (study PRJEB26926, sample SAMN06164512) | human gut metagenome | biome: ENVO:00009003; feature: ENVO:2100002; material: ENVO:00002003 | host: Homo sapiens | place: USA | collected 2012 ... | reverse complement strand
GTCTGTCTGTCTGTCTGTCTGTCTGTCTGTCTGTCTGTCTGTCTGTCTGTCTGTCTGTCAAGAGCGTGCTTCCTGTTTCAGCAAATGTCAAGAGCAAATCTCGATAATATTCATATTGCTTCTGGCGTACTTCAATTTCGGCTGGCAAGCCAATATTCAGGTCAGTGCAAATAGCTTCAAGATTATCAAGGACATTAACCAAACGATTTTGCACTTCAAGCGGTGGAATCGGAACAATAACTTTTTTCATTTTAGATGCCAAAATATGTTTAACTGTACCCCCCGTTGTTATTGCATCCAATTTTTTTCTTCCCTCATAAGAATGAAAATAGTAAACAATATATTTCGAATTACACTTGCCTCCATTACTCATAACTATTAAGGCATGACAATTTGCCCCCGCATATGCCTCTCCTACAACAGCGCACTCCCCAACATGTCCAGACTGAACCATAATTATGTCATCCGATTTCAATTCAATTCTATTATGTTTTTCATGAAACTCCTTTGACACATATACGACATCTTCATTACTGATAACGCCATCATGAACATTAGTACCTCTAAGATATAAGACACCATTTTCTTTATTAGAAAAAAACGGAGTAACCGTACCAACAAATCCATTGCGTATATCTGGATATAATTCACCCAGAGGAAGATATTTCACTTTATTTTCTGAGAATGTCAGTAATTTGTCTCTGTAAAATTCATACTGTTTCTTCCGAGCTGTAAGCTCGGCTGTAAGCTCGGCTGTAAGTAACGTGAAAGAGTCCAAAATATGGACTATTTCACGTTGTACCTCCAGAGGAGGTACAGGGAGCTTAAACTCTTCTGTGACTTTCAATGAAATTTGTGGTAAAGACCCCATTCCCGATGCTGCATCCCGGAAAGTTTGAATACTATTCTTTAAAACATAATATAAAAATTTAACACTGACAATATTCTCTGATGTGTATGCCCACATTTCATTTTTAAATGTAAAAGGCTTATCATAATACACAACATCTATAACTCCACGGCTTTGAACCAAGACTGCTGGCACTCGTGTAATGTTAGCTTTTGGAATATCTTTTTCATGAGCATCAATGATTGTTTTGCCACCTGCAAATATTCTAATTTCACCATCATCACACGCTATTTCTTTCATTTTTCCAGCAGTTATTGGTGTCCCCTTTACTCTCGTATAGACATCTTTCACCTTTTGGAACGGCACACCATCTGGGCAATATTCCTTTATTAATTCATTTACTCTATTCATTTTCGCCCATTTTCCTTCCTTGATAAAATTCACTATCACTTTTAGCCAGTTCTGCAAAAACTTTCTCCATGTCTATTGGTGGTAAATGTGAGGTAACCTCATCCCAGTCAATAATTTCATAATTGAAATGAAATATGTCCCTATTCTCTTTATAATAGGTTTCTGCTACATTACATAAAATCATGCATATTCTTCTAACATTCATCCTATATTCACGTTTCTGTTCATTTCCAAATTGAGTTATAGTACTGGCATCTGAATAAATCTCAAACGGTTTAGCCTTTTCAATAACCAACGAAAAATGATCTATAGGTTGATTGGTTTGTAAACTGTCATTTTTCATATTTGGATTTCCTTCGTGTAACAGTGAACAGCGTAAACTATAAATTACCTCTCCTGACAAATACAGCATATCATCTTTATCTTCTGAATTCTTTTCATATTTACCTATTTCTTCGTCATACCATAAAATATATCGTTTTCTGCTACTTCGCTCAGTTGGATACGCAGCCTTACCACAAATGTCTGGCAAGGTGAGTGCAGAACTTAATGCTACAAAATATAGTTCGTTTTCCAATGCCTTTCTTATATCTTGAACCAGTCGAATTATCATTTACACCTCGATTTCTGCGATGATCTTATCAATCTCATCACGAAGCACTTGCTCACGAGCAACAATTTCCTTAATTTCTGCATTCAGCTTCACAATGTCTATTTTCTCTCTGGTATCTTCGGCTTCGACATAAGTGGATACAGACAAATTATAATCATTGCCGGATACTTCTTCATAGCTTGCCAGATGTGCAAAATGTTCCACTTCTTCACGCTTAGCAAACACATCCACAATACGGTCAATATTCTCTGGTGTCAGCTTATTATTGTTGGTCACCTTCACACACTCGCTTGTGGCATCAATAAACAAGGTCTTGTTGTCTGCCTTGTTCTTTTTCATCACCATAATACAGGTCGCAATCGAAGTACCAAAGAACAGGTTACTTGGTAACTGAATAATACAGTCAATATAGTTATTGTCCACCAGATATTTACGGATTTTTTGCTCTGCACCACCACGGTACATAATTCCCGGAAAGCATACGATGGCAGCAGTTCCATTGGATGCAAGCCATGACAGACTGTGCATAATAAACGCCATATCCGCTTTGCTCTTAGGTGCCAGAACTCCAGCCGGAGCAAAACGAGGGTCATTGATGAGCAGTGGATTTTCGTCTCCCGCCCACTTGATAGAATACGGTGGATTAGACACGATCAACTCAAATGGCTCATCATCCCAGTGCTGTGGACTAAGCAATGTATCTTCACAAGCTATATCAAATTTATCAAATCCCACATCATGCAGGAACATATTGATACGGCACAGGTTGTAGGTTGTGATATTGATCTCTTGTCCATAAAAACCGTTACGGATAGCATCCTTTCCAAGAATTTTCTCAGCCTTCAAAAGCAATGAACCCGAACCACAAGCCGGATCATATACTTTATTGATTTCTGTTTTTCCTACAGTGCCAAGGCGTGTAAGCAATTCAGACACATCTGCCGGAGTAAAGAACTCTCCACCAGATTTTCCGGCATTCGATGCATACATGGTCATAAGGTACTCATACGCATCACCAAAGGCGTCAATGGAATGGTCTTTTACATCTCCCAGATTCATTTCGCCTACGCCATTCAGCAGTTTTACAAGTTTTTCATTACGCTTTGCAACGGTAGAACCCAGTTTATTGCTGTTTACATCATAGTCATCGAACAATCCTGCAAAGTCTCTCTCTGCCTCACTGCCTTTCGCTGATTCCTCAATGTGACGGAACACACGCTCCAGTGTTTCATTTAAGTTTTCATCATTCGCAGCATTGGCACGGACATTACAGAAAAGTTCACTCGGAAGGATAAAAAATCCTTTTTCCTCTACCAATCCTTCTCTTGCTTCTTCTGCATCCTCATCCGACATTTTTGCAAAGTCAAAACCGACGTTGCCCGCCTCAATCTCACCACTGTTTATGTAATTACACAGGTTTTCGGAAATATAACGATAGAACATCGTGCCAAGAACATAATTTTTAAAATCCCAGCCATCCACTGCTCCACGGAGTTCATCTGCTATTGCCCATATTGCGCGATGCAGTTCATCACGTTCTTGTTCTTTTTTAGTATCAATCATTCTATTTTCCTCCGTTGTCATTGGATATAAATTATATAGTAGTGCCTCTGCTACATTTAGCACCAATTATATTTCATCATTAAAACTAAAGATAATTTTAGTATACCATGCAATTACGCTTTTCGGATTTTTAATTATATCATTTTATAAAAAATGACATAATTAGGTTAAATTTGATATAAATAGAAGGAGAGATAATACTTAAGTTATCTCTCCTTCTGTTTCTACTCCTTCCGCTCCGGCAGCATCCCCTTGATCTTCACGCCACTCAGGTCCACATCCAGCACGATCTTCACCATCCAGAAGAACAGTAACAGCACCAGCATCGGGATCACGCAGGAAGTAATGATCATCACGGCAACCGCCTCGATAAAGTGATTCAGGGAATTCTCCACCTTCTGTACCAGTTCTTCGGTAGAAACCGTCACGTTTTCCACAACATTTGCCACCGAATCTTTAGCGCTGGAAATAGCGTCTTTTGCCCAGTCGAAAATATTTGAGACAGATCCGGAGTTATTGTTTTCCTTCTCCTGCACATTACCTGTAACAGTTTCAGAAGCTTCTGTTGTTCCGATTCCGGTTGTTTCCGTCGCATTAGTATCATCATCCACCACGCCACTATTTTCCAGTATGCTCTGTGTGTTCCTGGCATCCTCAATGGTAGCTTCGATCTGGGCCTGATAGGTGTCACCGATGAGGTCAGAAATCTTTACACTGGCCGGAACCACGAGAAAAATGGCAATGCCAAATACTGCAAGTTTTGCCGCCAGTTTACGCACCGTAGCATTTTCAAAAGCCAGATTCAATATCCATAATCCGCAGGCAATCGGAATCAGGTAGGTAAATGCCACATAGCCGGTAATCGTCACGAGATATTTTTCCAGATAGATGGCGCAGAGGACCACCAGCAGGTATCCGCTGACATCTGCCATTTTCTCCGCGATGGGTGTTGCCGTGTCGCCCGGAAGCAAGGTGATCAGTGCAGAGGTCACCGTGGATGCCGCCGTCAGCTCCATGACAGTCTGTTTTTTCTCATCCAGAGAGGCGATGGTCTTCTGATGATTCTCCGGGGCGGAGGCGTATTTTCCTACAACCGTTATGGACAAAATAGCAACCAGCAATAATACTGCTGCTGTAATGCATTTCTGTTTGATAAAGTTCATACTAATTACCTTCTTTCCTTCACGATTTCTATATTATTTCACGCAAATATCCTGCTATTACATTTCTCAGGACGTAATTTAGACTATACACTACACTTTTCAGGATGTAATCTCGTGCCATCTCACACTCTTCAGGACGTTACTTCAAAAACCGCCGCAACAATTTCTCTTTTTTCTCATCATACCTCTGATACCGTATCGGCAGATCCATCCATGTCTTTTTGTCCACGATACTCCGATAATGGCTAAAGGTCTCGAACCCGGTGCAGCCGTGATACCCACCCATGCCGCTCTCACCCACGCCACCGAAGGGCATGGCACTGGTGGCGAGATGAATGATGGTGTCGTTGATACAGCCTCCGCCAAAATGGCAGTGATCCAGGATCCGTCTCTGGGCTTTTTTATCTTCACTGAAGAAATACAGCGCCAGCGGATGAGGATGTTCCTCCACACAACGGATCGCCCAATCCACAAAATCTTCCGCGGCAGCATGGGTTCCAGAAACCTCCCCGCTAAAATCATTTTGTGCAATACTTTTCTCTGTATCATACGCATTATAAGTCACCACCGGCAGGATCGGTCCGAAGATCTCTTCTCCCATCACGGCATCCGACCAGTCCACATCCGTCATCACCGTAGGCGCAATGCGCAACGTCTTCTCGTCGTACTGTCCGCCGCAGACGATTTTTTCCGCATCCATCAATCCCAACAGTCTGTGAAAATGCTTTTCGTTAATGATTTTCCCATAATCTGGATTCTGCAGGGGATCTGCTCCAAACTGTCTCGAGATCTCCGCCCGGATAGCTTCCACCAATCGGTCGCGGATCCTGACATCACACAACACATAATCCGGTGCCACACAGGTCTGCCCGCAGTTTAGATATTTTCCGAATACGATCCTCCTCGCCGCCAGCGGAAGCCTCGCCGTAGCATCCACGATACAGGGACTTTTCCCGCCAAGCTCCAGCGTCACCGGGGTCAAATATTCCGCAGCGCTTCTAAGCACCTCCCGTCCCACGGTCTTGCCTCCGGTGAAAAATATCATATCAAACCGCTGCTGCAATAATGCCTGATTCTCCGTTCTGCCGCCGGTGATCACCGTCACATATTTCGCTTGGAAGCATTCTTCCAAAATCATTTTTAACACTGCTGCCGTCGCCGGAGCATAGGCACTGGGTTTTACCACTGCGGTATTCCCTGCGGCAATAGCATCGATCAACGGATCCAGTGTCAATAACACCGGATAATTCCATGGACTCATGATCAGCACGGTGCCATAGGGTGACGGAGACCGGAAGCTCCTCGCTGCGAACTGCGATAACGGTGTCGGCACTCTCTTTTCCCGCATCAGCCCCCGCAAGTGCTTCTGCATCCAGGTCAGCTCCGACAGAGTCAATCCGATCTCGCACATGTAGCTTTCCATCCGGCTTTTCCCAAGATCCTGTTGCAGTGCATCGTTCAATTCTGTTTCATGGCGCTGCAGGGATGCCTTTAACTTTCCCAGCTGTTTTGCCCGGAATTCCCGGGAAAGTGTGGCTCCCGTGGCAAAATATTCTCTTTGTCTGCGTAATATCGTCCGGATCTCCTGCTCTGTCATAGATGCCTCCTGATTTCTCTGCTCTTCTATTCTTTATACTACCCATTTTTTCATTTCAATGCAACGAAAAACGGCGGAGCTTTTCACTCCGCCGCCCGCCTATTTTTATTTACTTTATTTCCATGCAAAATTTACTATTCCGTACACATAGATGAACAGCACTGCCGCCGGCACAAAATATTTAAACACCGGTTTCATCCACGGCTGGACCTTTAAGCCCTTGCCGGCATTTGCTTCCTCCAGGAATTTGTCCCAGCCCCAGCCGACCTTATAACAGCAAAATACTGCCAGCAGGATCGAACCTATGGGCATGATATTGTTGGACACCAGGAAATCCCAGAAGTCCAGCCAGGTCGTTCCCGCCGCAAAGGGCTGAAAATGGATCACGCTGAAGCCCAACGCCGTTGTCAATGCCAACAGAAACGTTCCCACACCGCAGACGATACATCCTACCGGTCTCGACCATCCGGTCAGTTCCCGGACCATGGCCAGAATATTTTCACACACGCCCAGCACTGTGGACATGGCTGCGAACACCATGAACAGGAAAAATAAGGTTCCCCACCATCTGCCGCCTGCCATGTTGTTAAATACTGTCGCCATAGTATCGAACAGAAGGCTGGGACCCGCCGTCACTTCCACATCATAAGTGAAGCATGCCGGAAATATAATGATACCGGCGATCACTGCCACCAGTGTATCCAGGATAATAATATGGATAGACTCCCCCATGAGAGAACGGTCCTTGCCGATATAGCTTCCGAAGATCGCCATCCCGCCCATTCCCACGGACAAGGTAAAAAATGCCTGATTCATGGCGCCCACCACCACAGAACCGGTGATTTTGGAGAAATGTGGAATCAGATAGAAGCTCAATCCCTCTCCTGCTCCCGGAAGTGTAAAGCTGTGTACCGCCAGCACCAGCATCAGCACGATCAATGCTGACATCATATATTTGGTAATACGCTCCAGACCGCCCTGCAGGTTGAAGCTTAAAATGACAAAAGCGATTAGTAAGGTGAACAACAGATATGTCACATTCACCGAGGGCGTCGTGATCATTTTTTCAAATCCGAAATCCTGATTCTGCCCTGTCAGAAATTTTACAAAATAATAGAGGATCCATCCGGACACCACCGCATAAAAAGCGATCAGCGCAATGTTTCCGATGAGACAGACGATGCCCCACAGATTCCATTTGCCCCTGCCGCCGGATAATTTCCGATACATATAAAGTGGACTCGTCTGCGCCGCACGCCCCACGGAGAATTCCATGATCATGGTGGGCAGGCCCAGCACAATCAGGCAGATCACGTAGATCAGCATGAAGCTTCCGCCACCGTTCTGCCCGCACATCCACGGGAATTTCCACACATTTCCGCAGCCGATGGCGCACCCCGCCGACAGCATGATAAATCCCAAACGACTCCCCAGTCTTTCTCTGTTTTCCATACCCATGATCCTTCCCAAAACTACTTATTCTAAACATGGGATACGACATATATTTTTGCTGTTTTCCCATATTTTCGCCGTCTTTTCACATTGACAGCCCTGTTTTCTCATTATATAATTTTCATAAATATTTGAAAAACAAATTATTTTTATCATATTGATCGAATAATTCAATCGAGAAGGTGCAATTATTTTATGGATGTCAAAAATCTGGAAACCTTTGTTATGGTGAACGAACTGAAGAGCTTTACACTGGCGGCACAGCGCCTGGGCTACACCCAGTCCACCGTGTCTTTTCAGATCAAACAGCTGGAAAAAGAGTTGTCGATCCCACTGTTCGAGCGCATCGGTCATACCGTAACCCTGACCAACGAAGGGGAGAAGCTGTTACCCCTGGCCCAGCAGATTCTGCGGCTTGCTGCGGAAGCCACCCACATCAGCGGTAATACCGCCCCGGAGGGTCTGGTGCGGATCGCCATTGCAGAGTCCCTGGCCAGCTGGGAATTTCACAGCCGTTTTAAGGATTTTCATGAAAAATATCCGGGCATCCGCCTGAAGATCATTGCTACCAGTACTGACGAAATGTTCCAGATGCTGGGGCAGAATCAAGTGGACATTGTATACACGCTGGACCGCCGTATTTTTAATCACAATTATGTGACCGCTTTCGAAGCTCCAGTGGATATTCATTTTGTCACCGGTGCCGGTCACCCCTTAGCCGGACAGACTCAGATCACCCTGGAACAGATTTTGGAATATCCGCTGATCCTGACGGAGAAAAACATGAGTTACCGGGCTGCTCTGGATGATCTGCTCTCCCAAAACGGTAAGGAGACAATGCCCATCATGGAGGTGGGCGATACCCAGCTGATCCGCAATCTTCTGTGTCAGGGTCTCGGTATCTCCTATCTGCCGGAGTTCGTTGTAGCGGACGATCTGGCAAAAGGAAATCTCGTCAGCCTCCCCATGACGGAGATTCAGCCGGATATCTGGCGGCAGCTTTTATATCATAGGAACAAATGGATCTCACCGGAACTGAAATGTGTAATAAAATACCTGCAGGAGGAATAATCCCCTGCAGGTTTTCTATTATATATGGATGCCGGGGGCAAAAGCCCCACCTTTAATTCCTACGAATTGTTTCGTGCTGCGCACTCCCAAACTTCTACCCAATATTCGCTTATCGAGGAATTTTCATCCCAGAAGCATTCCGATTCCATGTACCAAAAAGGCTGCCACCCATGCCACAAGACACTGCCAGAGTACCACGGCAATGGCCCATTTTCCACCCAGTTCTCTGCGGACAGAAGCGATGGCTGCCACGCAGGGAGTATACAGCAGGCTGAATACCAGTAATGTAGCGGCTGCCAACGGGGTAAGTACCGTGGCAATGCTGCTGCCGAACAATACTTCCAGGGTTGCTACCACACTTTCTTTTGCCATGAATCCACTGATCAGAGAGGTACAGATCCGCCAGTCTCCCAATCCCAACGGCCGGAACACCGGAACCAACAGACCTGATAGCATTGCCAGCATACTGTTGGCTGAATTCTCTACCAGATTCAGTTTCAGATCAAAACTCTGTAAAAACCATACTACAATCGTTGCAATGAAGATCACAGTAAATGCCTTCTGTAAAAAATCTTTCGCCTTTTCCCACAACAACTGTCCTACATTTTTCGCTCCGGGCAGACGATAATTAGGCAGTTCCATTACGAACGGCACCGGTTCTCCCTGGAACAACGTGCCCCGATATAAAAATGCTACCAGAATTCCCATAAGGATACCAAACAGATACAATGCTGACATGATCAGTCCACCCTTTCCCGGGAAAAATACGCTCACAAAGAAGGAATAAATTGGCAGTTTCGCAGAACAGCTCATAAACGGAGTGAGCAAAATCGTCATTTTACGATCTCTCTCACTGGTCAGCGTCCGCGTCGCCATGACTGCCGGAACCGTACAGCCGAAACCAATCAGCATGGGTACGATGCTTCGTCCGGACAGACCGATCTTTCGAAGCAACTTATCCATCACGAATGCCACACGGGCGATATAACCGCTGTCTTCCATAAGTGAAAGGAAGAAAAACAAGGTCACCACAATAGGCAGGAAACTCAATACGCTGCCCACCCCGGTAAAAATACCGTCGATCACAAGACTTTGTACTGCACTGTTGACATGGGCCGCTGTCATGGCTGCATCCGCAAGTTCTGTCAGTCTGCCGATTCCCAGTTCCAAAAGCCCTTGCAGCCAGGCTCCGATCACATTAAATGTCAAATAAAACACCAATATCATGATCACAATAAAACAAGGGATTGCCGTATATTTTCCGGTAAGGATCCGATCGATCTTCTCACTGCGGATCCGTTCTTTGCTTTCCTTCGGCTTTACTACCGTCTGTTCACATAATCTCTCGATAAAATCAAACCGCATGTCCGCGATAGCCGCACTCCGGTCCACACCACGCTCTGTCTCCATCTGGCAGACGATATGTTCCAGCATTTCTTTTTCATTTTCATCCAGCTGCAGCTTCTCCAGGATCAGATGATCTCCTTCAATGGCTTTGTTGGCTGCGAAACGCAGGGGCAGCTTTGCAGTCTCCGCATGATCCTCGATCAGATGCCCCACCGCATGGATGCAGCGGTGTACGGAACCATCATGATCGTTTTTATCGCAGAAATCCTGCCGCAGCGGCCGTTCCTGATATTTTGCCACATGGACTGCATGACGGATCAGTTCATCCACGCCTTCGTTTTTCGCAGCGGAAATGGGGATTACGGGTACTCCCAGGAATGCCTCCATGGCATTCACATCGATGGAACCGTGATTGCCGGTGACTTCATCCATCATGTTCAGGGCTACGACCATGGGAATGTTCATTTCCAACAACTGCATGGTCAGATACAGATTACGCTCGATATTCGTCGCATCCACGATATTAATGATAGCTCTGGGTTTCTCATACAGGATAAAATTACGGGATACGATCTCTTCACTGCTGTAAGGGGACATGGAATAAATACCGGGCAGGTCTGTCACCAAAGTATCCGGATACCCTTTGATGGAACCGTCCTTACGGTCTACGGTAACTCCGGGGAAATTTCCCACATGCTGATTCGAACCGGTGAGCTGATTGAACAGTGTAGTCTTGCCGCAGTTCTGATTTCCCGCCAGGGCGAACGTTAATGTCGTTCCCTCCGGCAAAGGATTCTCATCTTTTTTCGAATGGTATTTTCCATCCTCACCTAATCCCGGGTGCTCCGCATCCGTCACCCGGTCCAGCCCTTTATGTTCTCTTGTTCTCTTCGATATAGGTGCGATCTCGATCTGATCCGCTTCCGCCAAACGCAACGTTAGTTCATAGCCGTGCACCTGCAATTCCATGGGGTCACCCATCGGAGCCAGCTTTACCACCGTCACCTCCGCTCCCGGGATCATACCCATATCCAGGAAATGCTGTCTGAGTTCTCCGGAACCACCGACGGTTTCGATCACGGCGCTTTTACCGATTTCCAATTCTTTCAGTGTCATAACACTTCTGTATCCTTTCGTATCTCAACATTTTAATGTTCTGTATTGTAACAGAAGTATTATAGCGCATTTGGTATTGAAAATCAGTATCAATTTGCATTTTTTATTTCCATGATTTTTTTCAAAAATTTTTTCAAAAATGGAATAAAAATGTAGAAAAAATTGACGAAAGCAGTTACACTTAAAATAGCATCAATAAAAATAGGAAGGGAACTTATGAATATGAAAGAAAATAATAAATATCGTTATACGAATACTTCGGAACGCAATATCAGAATGAACCGGTTCTATATTATCGCTTCTTCGCTTTTGGCGATTGTTTTCCTGTTTTATCTGTGGTTAAAACTGATAAATCACAACATTTCGCCCATTGTTACATACGCAAATACCATTCTGATCGCCGTTTTCTGTGTGGTAAATGTCGTGACACACCTTCGAAATAAGGCGACACGACTATTAAAAGTCTTCGCTACCATCGAGATCGGCATTGAGTATCTGTTGGTTGGTTTACAGACAGATGCAAGTTTCATTCACTATGCGCTGATCGCCATTTTCATATTACAGATTCCTTATTATGAGAAAAAATCTCTGAAGAAAACCGCTTTGGGATTATTCGTGCTCTACCTGATCGTCATGATCGTTCAGGCTGCGAAGGGAATCTACGGTCAGGATGTGAATGCCGTCTGCTCTACCCTGCTGGTATTCCTGATCGGAATTATTATTCTGGAGACCGGTAAGATCACAATACTTTTTAATAATGACGCCATCGGTTCTTCCCGGGAAGAACATAACCATGTAAAAGAAGTACTGGATAATATTCTGGACGTATCCCAGACCGTACATCAGGAGACCACCAAAACCACAGATCTTATGAACCAGCTGGTACAGACGACGGAATCCGTTGCCAACAGCATGCAGGAAATCTCCGATGCCACCAATATGACTGCCACCAGCATCGAAGAGCAGAGTCAGATGACCGGTACGATTCAGAATGCTATCGAGCAGACCAGTCATATCTCCGAGCAGATGGTTCAGATTGCCGAGGATTCCAACGAAAGCATCCGTAAGAATATGGTTGCTATGGAATCCTTAAAACAGCAGTCCGCCATGATCAAGGATACCAACCATTCCGTCACCGACGCCATGGCAAAATTACAGGAAAAGACGAAAGAAGTGGAAGAGATCGCCGGAAGCATCATGGCAATCTCCGGTCAGACCAATCTTCTGGCATTGAACGCTTCCATTGAAAGTGCCCGTGCCGGGGAGGCCGGACGCGGTTTCGCCGTTGTTGCCCAGCAAATACGGCAGTTGGCAGAACAGACCAAGAGCTTTACCGAAGAGATTACGAAGATCACCAATGAGCTGAATGCCAATGCCAACATGGTAGTCAACACGATCAGCGGCTCCATCGAGGCCACCGACCGGCAGAGCGAGAAGATTCTTGCCGCTTCCGAGACTTTCGAACAGCTGAACAAAAATATGGAAGCACTGGCTTCCCAGGTGGAAGAAGTAAATCACCACATTCTGGGATTGTCAGAATCCAATAATAAGATTATGGAAAACATCTCCCAGCTGTCCGCTGTAACTGAAGAAGTCACAGCTAATGCCGAGCAGGTGCACACCATGAGCCAGAACAACCTGGATTGCGCAGAACAAGTAAAAACGGCAGTAGAACATATCCGCTCTACCACCGATGAGATGGGGACGCAGGAGGGTTAAACCTCCTGCGTTCTTTGATCTTACTATTTCAATTTCAAACCGTCTTTAAAAGCATTTCCTACTTTATCTCCCATTGCAAGATAAGTATTATTCACAGGATCATAGCTGATTGGCTTCAATTTCTTCGGATCGATCTTGCCATCCGTCAGGATGCTTTCGTCCGCATTGACGTTGACGATATCGCCCACCAGAATGCCGTCTTCAAAACTTTTCACCTTACATTCCAGCGCCATGGGAAGTTCATCGATCAGCGGTGCATTGACAAAATCACTCTTGGCTGCATGGAAACCGGACTTTGAGAATTTATCAGGTACTTTCTTCGCAGATTCCACGCCCACATAGTCGCAGGCTACCACGGTATCTTCGGTTCCGATACTTACGGTAAATGCTCCGGTCTTTGCCAGATTCTCCGTGGTCTTATGCTCTGACATACTGATGGAGATCTCATTCATGTCCGTAATGATTCCCCATGCTGCGTTCATGGCATCGGGTACTCCATTTTCGTCATAAGTTGCAATGATCAGCACCGGCATGGGATACATTACCGGCTTTGCTCCAAAATTTACTCTGCTCATATTCGTCCTCCTTGTACTAAATTAATTTTTCCTTCCATTCTGCTTCCCGGAATCCGGTCAACACCAGATCCCCGTCCACGACAAACGGCCGCTTTACCAGCATTCCGTCCGTGGCCAGCAGCCGAAGTTGTTCCTCTTCCGTCATGTTCGGAAGCTTGTCCTTCAACTGCATGTTCTTATATAACAACCCACTGGTATTGAAGAATTTCTTTAACGGCAGCCCACTTCTGCTCTGCCATTCTTTTAATTCTTCGTAGGTGGGGTTGTCCTCTACAATGTGACGATCTGTATAAGTGATGTTATGCTCCTCCAGCCACTTTTTTGCCTTTTGACAGGTGGAACATTTGGGGTATTCTATAAATAGCATGGGGACCTCCTAAATGTAGCAAAATTTATTTTTTAACTAAAATCATTATAATTCACTTGATTATCTTAATTCAAGGTATAACTTTAACAGGAATTTCTTTATATACTTCAATAAAAAAAGTCCCCCGCCTCACGGCGAAGGACTACACTTTCGACCCAACCATTTATATCCCGCATATCGGTCAGCGGTAATCTTTCATTACACCTACATTCTATCAAGCACGCAGGCGAAAATCAATAGTATTTTTCATCTGCAAATACTTCTCTATCAATTTCGGCTGTATCAACGGATACGTCCACTCCTCCGGCAGTTCGTCCAAGAGTACTATCTTCTCCATCTCGCTATGCAGTTCTGTCGCAAATTCTGTTATCTCCGCATAGCAAAGCAGCCCAAAGGATTCTTCTCCCGTATCATTTACTCTGGTCTTCCCGGTTACAGAGTATACACACAGGGGCTTCATATCGAACCTGATTGCACCGGTTTCTTCCTGCAATTCTCTTTTCGCCGTTTCAAGAATGCTTTCACCGGCTTCTCTATGTCCACCCGGAACTTCATAGGTGTCTCTTTCTTTATGCTTGCAAAATACCCATTTGCCATTGCTCTGTGAGACGATCACCGCAAACTTCAACAGGGAATCATCCACTGAGTCATAAAATTTTACTTCCAGCATTTTCTTTCCTTGCCCTCTCAATTAAATCTGCCTTGAAACAAAATGTACCGTTTCTTTTCTCTGCTCAAGTATGTAAGGTATTAGTTCCAATGGATATACCTTCGTGTCCTTCCTTAGTTCCTCCAGCGGAATCCAGCAGAAATCCAGATTGATTCTCTCATGATCCAATTCATCATATCCATGAAACACCCCATCCATAGGAATACTATCGTCCAGTAAATGAATATTATAATATAAGCAGATCTGGTGGCAGGGTCTCTTTCCCCATGGAAAATAAATTTCGCCTATAGCCAGCAGATTATCTACCTCTATCTCAGCGTGAAGTTCTTCCTCAAACTCCCGTTTCAGCGTTTCCATGCTGGTCTCCATAGCAGCAACATGCCCGCCGATGATAGCATAGTCATCATTTTTCGGACGTTGCAACAGGATCTTTTCATTATGGATCAATATACCGCCAACCCTGTAGGAAAATACAAAATCATCGTTTTTAAATAGAATGTCCATGTGATCTCCCTTCACGTCAGATATACTCATCCTGTTTTACCTAAACTTTAAAATCAAAACTGTTATTCCCACGGAAATCATCATAAGCCCAAGCAAAATGACCAGCGCAATAACCTTTGCATTTTTCTCCATAAATCGGATAGGTGTCCCATACTTTTCATCAATGTTTGCATCTCTTCGCTCATTCCTGATATTCTGCTCCCACTCCAGATCCTTCAGTTTCATATATTCGTCATAATGGCGTTTTTCCAGACGGTCTTCCTCTTCGCGTACCAATAATTCCAGGTTTTCTTTATAAGAAGCCCCACAATTACTACACCCCTTTTCGTCTGTGCTTTTTCCCCTTATCTTATTATCACAGTATTCACAGGTAAATTCATAATCACTTGCAGGTTTATAAACCGGAGGCTCGCCGATTTCAAAATTGTAGTATTTATGACGTATCAGCTTATATTTTTGAATTGCCTGCATTGTAGTACTTATATATTCCGTTTCCTGTGTAATGGCTTCTTCCTGGGATTTCATATACTCTAAATACCTTTGATGCATGCCCCGTTTCTTTAACTGATACTCCTTGTTCTTTCCAAAATTACCGCCACAGGTTGGACATTTTTCATCCGCAGAAGATACCTTGGATCCGCAAAACTCACAGGTAAATTCAAAATTCTCCTGAAAATGATCCTTTTTGTAGGAAATGTACTTAACCGGTTTCAGGTCCTTACGTGCTCTAATGCCGGAAGAGAAAAACAAGTATATAAGTAATAACAGGCCAAAGGTAATTGCTATATTAAAAAATACTGTTGAAAACAAACTGAAAAATTCCATAATAATGTGTCATTCCTCTTTCGTATTAAATATAATTCTTAACTAATCATATCATAGTAAATCCTATTTTTCATCTAAGTCCTAAGAATGTACTTGATTACAACTCTTGATACTTCATGCATGGGAAATATCTTAGAAAAATCCAGTTGCCATATCTCCATTTTCTGCTACAATTTGATCATAATAGTTGCGAAGCAACGTTAAGCACCGGATGCCGGGCAGAGTGAAACGAACGCAGAAACCGAACGCACTGAAACCACAGAAGTGATAACGGAAGATTCCACAGGAACTCCGGCACCGGTGGAAGTATCAGGAAGCACGGAAAATAGCACCATTTTGCCTCTCTCTTATGAGGATTTTAATGTTAATGGATTTGGATATAGCAATTACGTAGACTTATATGGAGCCGGAAACGGCTATGAAGATGTAGAACGTATTTCTATTATGACTACAAATTGTACGGCATATACTGAATACCCCGATCAAATGTCATCAGACACAGAAACTTCGCGTGGTATAAAATTAGGCGATTCCAGGGAACAGGTAATTGCTGCTTATGGAGAGCCCCGAAACGAGGTTGTATATAGATCTAAGGCCTATAATCATGATGGTCTGGAAAGCCAGTATAATTTGTGCTATTGCTATATTGATGAGCGCTACCCGGAAGTCTTTTTCAATTTATCCTTCAGTATGGATCAAAATGATAATGTGCTGACCGTCCATTTCCAACAAGCTTAATCCTACCCTTATCAGACATCTTTTTCAACAAACGATAAGCTTCTGTATTAGTTCCATAATCCATACTTGTCTCCATAGCTACAACATGCCCGCCAATAATAGCATAATCATCATTCTTCGGGCGCTGTAACAAGATTTTACCATTACACATCAATATACCGCCAACTCTGTATGAAAATACAAAATCATCATTTTTAATTAAAATATCCACTTAACCACCTACCAATCATTACCTTGAAATACTTATCATATTTATACATTACTCCGCACACAAATAGAGCCAAACTAGAGCCATTTGATAAAACAAATGCCGGAAGCCCGCATAAAGGCAGGCTCACATAAGGATACTTTTAAAAAGTGACCGATTGAGAGCAGCACAACGCCACAGAGATTTAAAACTCCGTGGCGTTGTGCTTTTTTATAGCTAACAGGAAATTGATTAGTAAAAATTTTGATTTTTGATTAAGGTTGCGGGCGTAACAGTTACTGCAAAGTGATTTATTCTACAATGGCGGCGTCCGTCAGTCTGGAATAGTGAGCAGTATATTTACGTAAAAACAGCAAAGCCGCCCGGTTTCGGACGGCTAATTGGCACAGGCTGTGTTTTATACTCCCAAAAGCAACATGCCGAGTGCGGCAGAAAAGAGTATCATTATAATCGGCGACGATGCAGTTTTTTTGATTCTTTTATATCCGAAATGTGTCAGCCACAGAATGGCAAAGACCAAAATGGATTTAGGATCCGGAGCAAGCGGACCGGGTGTCGATTCCGAAACGGCAATGAAATTTAAGAATTCGCTTTCCGTTAGCCAGCCGTTTGAAATGACTGTTTCTCTTACAAGGGAAACCATTCCGTATCCGCCGCCGAAGGTAAAGGCGCCGATTTTAAGAAATGTGAGAAACAAAGTCCACTCTTTTCTCATTGCCGCACCGCCTGTCTTTTACGGATGATAAAAAGTATAACGATACCGAGAATAATCAGGCAGCCGGACAGCACCTGTGATACACGGATACCCGGAAGGAGATAAAGGCTGTCGGAGCGCAGCCCTCCACAAAAAGCCGTATCGTTCCGTACCCGATCATATAAAACGGAAGAAGATAGCCTTTTCGCCTGAAATGCTGGCAGCATATCAGCATGGCGGTGAGTAAAGCTAAATTTAATGCGGATTCGTAGAAAAAGGTTGCCTGCCGCCATTGGCCGATTTCTTCTATGTAAACGCCGTAAGGGAAAAAGCAGAGCGAAGGATTTGTAATTTGGTTTCCATATGCCTCTTGATTGACAAAATTCCCCCAACGCCCCATAGCTTGCCCAAGCACAAGGCTCGGCATCAGGGTATCGGCAAGTGACCAAAAGGAAATCCGTTTTACTTTACAGTAAATCAATGCGACTGCGACACCTCCTAGCACTCCGCCGTAAATGGCAAGACCCCATCGGTTAATTTCAAAAACAGAAAGCAGGTCGTTTTTGTAATTATCCCATTCGAAAATCACATAGTAGGCTCTTGCACAAATAATGCATACGGGGATCAGCCAAAGAGCAAGATTGTATATATGCTCCTTGTTGATGCCGGTTTTTCTGCATCGGTATATCGTCAAAGCAAAGCCAAGCACCATACCGCAGGTGATAATGATTCCGTACCAAACGATATTCAGCCCTTCAATTCCGAAAAGATTTTCTATTGCATATCGGTTCAATTCCTTGTTTCCTAGCTTTTCTCAGTCTACCCGCAGCATACGGTAACCGACGCCGATATGCGTCTGAATGTATTGCGGACTGTCCTTTTGCGGCTCCAGCTTTTTGCGCAGTGTCGCCATAAATACTCTCAGGGAAGCAATATCGTTTTCCCAGCTGCTGCCCCAAATCTGCTGCGTGATATAGGTGTGCGTCAGCACCTTTCCAACATTATGAGAGAGCAGACACAAAAGCTTGTATTCAATCGGGGTCAGGTGCAATTCCTCCCCATTTAGATAAGCGCAGCCGGCGGCATAATCAATTTTAAGCTTGCCGTTTTGGAAAACGGGTGAGTCGGCGTCGCCGCTTGCCTGAAGAAGCAGCAGCCGTCTTTGCGTGACCCGAAGGCGTGCCAAAAGTTCCTCTACGGAAAAGGGCTTTGTCAGATAGTCGTCCGCCCCGGCATCCAGCGCCGTGATTTTGTCTTTATCCTCGCTGCGTGCACTGATCACAATAATGGGCATATTTGACCATGAGCGAATATTTTCGATTACCAGCGTGCCGTCGATATCCGGCAGCCCCAGATCCAGCAGAACGATATCCGGGTTATGGGAGGTCGCTTCTATAATAGCGCTGTGTCCGTTCTCCGCGGTCAGGTAGCGGTAATCGTGCGCCTTTAATGTTGTTACGATCAGATTGCGGACGGGACGGTCGTCCTCCACGACGAGTACAAGGGGTTTATTCATTCAGAGTCACCTCGCTGAGTGGTAAAGTAAAGGTAAATATGCAACCGTGCGGTACGTTATCCGTAAGCGTCAGCGTTCCGCCGTGCAGCTCTACGATAGATTTACACAGGGTAAGCCCGATCCCGAAGCTTCTGCGGCTGTCTGCGACGGTATTTTTCCCGGTGTAAAACATTTCAAAAATATGCGGTTTCATATCGTCTGCAATTCCGTTTCCGTTATCGGTGACTCGGATCACGGCATCCCCGCCCTGTTTTTCGGCACTTACGCAGATCTCGGAGCCTTGTTCGGTATATTTCAAAGCATTATCAATAAGGTTGACAATGACCTGCACGATAAGCTGTGCGTCCATACGGGCAAGAATCAAATCGTCGCACCTTACCGTCACCTTGTGTCCGACGGATTTTTTCTTCAAATGCGAAACGGCTTCGTTGACCACTTCGTCTACAAGCTGGTCGGTAAGCTCCAGCTTCAGGCGTCCGTCATTCAGCCGTGTAACATACAGCAGATTTTCCACCACGCCGATCAGCCATTCGGAATCGTCATAAATATCTTTATAGATCTGCTGCTTGGTTGCTTCGTCCAGGCAGTTTCCGTTATGCAAAAGCGTGTCCGCATTACCCGAAACGGAGCAAAGCGGCGTGCGCAGATCGTGTGAGATCGACCGCAAAAGGTCGGCGCGCAGCTGCTCGCTTTTTGCAAGATCTGCCGCCCGTTCCTTTTCGGCGGCGTTGTGAGCATTATCCATTGCCAGCGCACATTCGTTCACGACCGACAGCACGATGCTGCTCTCAAACGAATCGGGCTTTTCGGGTCTCATCGGTATCCCGATTACACCGTATACTCTGCCGCCTGCACGGATCGCAAGATAAAGACATTCGGATTTGCCAAACTGTGCTGTCGTTGCTCCTGCACGGCGGCCGTTTTGAAGCACCCATTCTGCGGTCTGCCGCTCTGCATCGCTTAGCAGCTTTTCAGCGTGTGTATCCTTTTTTTCGGCATACAGCCGCCCGGACAACATTCCGTTTTCGCCTTTCGTATAGGCAACAATACTGCGGTCAAGCAGCCGCGAGATCTGCATACAGGTCACGCTTAAAACATCATCGTTGCTTTTTGCTTTTTGCAGCAGACGGTCAGTGTCAAACAGCACCTGCACACGAAACGCGGAGCGAGCCGAGAGCCTTGCATGATCTTTCAGCTTCGAGGCAAGCGTGCCGGTGAGAACGGAAGACGCCAGCATGACTGCAAAGGTAACGGGATAGCCTACGGCATAGGTCTGAAAGGACAACCTGGGTTCGGTAAGGAAAAATCCGAACAATACAACACTTAGAAGTGAGCCTGCCATACTGCAAAGGTATCCTTTGGTCAAAACGGAGATCATCAGCACACCGAGGATGTATACCGTAACGATATTGGTATCGGGAAAGCCGAGATGATCGAACAGAAACCCGATCGCCGTGCATACGGCAAGCGCCAGGACGGTTATGGCAATATCCCGCAGCGACGGTATCTCTGCACCAAGGAACAAACGGCGTCTGTGCGGCTTTGTATAGTTCAGCGCATCGGGAATAATATGAATGTCAACATCAGGGGCGGAGGCGATCAGCTTTTCGGTGAGAGTCGGTCTTCCGAACAACCCTCTGCGTCTGGCACTGCTTTGCCCGATCACGATTTTTGTGACATCGGAAAGTCGGACATATTCCGAGATCTGCAGCGGTACATCCTCGCCGTGCGTCATAACGATCTCGGCGCCGAGCCTTTGTGCGAGCTGTATGTTCTGCGAAAGTCGGGACTGATCCTCATCATTTATGACCGTATCCGTCTGCACATAGATGGCGGTAAATCTTGCATGAAGGACCTTAGCCATCTTTGCGGCGGTGTGTATGATCCTTGCATTGGACGGCGAAGAAGATAGGCAGACAAGGATATGCTCGTCTGCGCCTTTTTTTGACTGCTCGGTTTGTGTTCTCATCCGGTTCACCGTCCTTTTGCTTTATTATACATCAAAATCGTGAAATAATATACCGCAAACTAATACTCATCTTCTTTCCCGTCGGAAAGAATAATATCGACATTTCTGTGCGTTTCACGAAAACGGCGGATCGCACATAATATTTCACTTTCGGACAGTCCCTGCGGCAACAGAATTTCGGAAGGCTCACGGGATTCGTTTTCCTTTAACAGTGCTTTTCTGTTTTCTTCAAGAAATCGATCCAGCCTGCACATGATATAAAATCCGAAAGCAAATATGCCAAGCAGACTGACGATCAGCAATAGCTCAGCCATCCTCATTCACCTCTGTTAAATGCGAAAACACTTTTGCAGTTCTTTGTAAGCACCGAGAACCAAAAGAGTGATATTGTCCGTAAGAACGGTTTCCGGTGAAACTGCCATATTGATTTTTCCGTTCTCCTTGGTTGCCATAATATTGATGCTGTATTTTCTGCGGATATCCAGTTCTCCGACGGTTTTGCCGATCCATTCCTCCGGCACCTCTACTTCAAAAATGGCATGAGCATCATCAACCTCAATGTAATCCCGAATATGATCGGCGGTGTACCGAATAGCAGCCCAATTTGCTACCTGTTTTTCCGGGTAAACGACCTCGTCCGCTCCGTTGCGCAGAAGAAATTTTTCCTGCACATCACGCTCGGCGCGGGACACAACTAATTTTGCGCCGAGTTCTTTCAGCAAAGAAGTGGTTTCCAGCGAGTTTTGAAAATTTCCGCCGATGGTGACGATGCACACATCAAAGTTTCCGATGCCGAGCGACTTTAAAAACTCCGTGTTTGTGCTGTCGCCGATCTGCGCGTTGGTGACGATCGGCAGAATCTCATTGACTCTTTCTTCGTTGCTGTCTACCGCCATTACCTCGTGTCCGAGCTTATTCAGCTGCAAAGCAATATGCCTACCGAATCTGCCGAGACCTATTAACAATATGTTTTTCATAATATAGTAACTCCTTTATCCGACTGTGATTTTTTCGAGCGGCAGCTTTGCTCCGCTCTGATTTTTGTTGGAAATCGCCGCGTAAATCAGGGTAAGTCCGCCGACTCTGCCGAGATACATCAAGACGATCAAAATAAGCTGAGAAAGAACACCGAGCTGCGGTGTGATTCCAAGGGTAAGCCCGACCGTTCCGACAGCGGACGCCGTTTCGTAAAGGCAGGTGCTAAGCGGCAGACCTTCTGCCGTGCTGATAACAATGCCGCCGACAAAAAACAGCAGGAAATACATTACGGCAACGGTTGCGGCGTTTTTCACTGCCGAACCGTCAATGCGCCTGCCACAGACTTCGGCATCGTCCTTTTTGCGACAGACGGAGAATGCACTCAGAATCAGAACGGCAAGCGTAGTCGTTTTCATACCGCCTGCCGTGGAGCCGGGCGATCCGCCGACGAGCATCAGCAGAATCATAATTGCCTTAGAGGAACCGGTCATAGCGGGAAGATCGGCGGTATTGAAACCGGCGGTTCTCGGTGTGACAGACTGAAAAAGCGACGCAAGAATCCTTTCGGCGAGCGGCAGCCCCGTAAAATCGCAGAAGAAAAAGAATACTGCGGGAGCGATAATGAGGATTGCCGTTGTTACCAATATGACCTTACTTTGCATACGGTATTTTTTGAAATGCCACTTGTTTGTGTAAATATCGTCCCAGGTCAAAAATCCAATACCGCCCACAATAATTAAAAGCATAATTGCAATGTTTATTGTAGGCTCTCCGATGTATCCCGTAAGAGACGGGTATTTGTTTTCTGCGGTGCCAAGTATGTCAAAGCCGGCGTTGCAAAAGGCGGAAATCGAATGAAATGCCGCCATCCAAATTCCCTTAATACCGAAGTTTCCGCAAAATGTCGGCAGCATGACGATCATTCCGATAAGCTCGATCAAAAAAGTTCCCCGTACAATAAAGCGGGTCAGGCGGGCGATCCCGCCGACCTTCGGGGCAGAGATGGCGTCCTGCATGGTACTGCGCTGCATCAGCGATATTTTTCTGCCGGACAGCATAGCGAAAAATGCCGCAACTGTCACAACACCAAGCCCGCCTATCTGGATCATCAGCAGTATTACCGTCTGCCCGAAAGCGGACCAATAACTGCCCGTATCCTGCACAACCAGCCCCGTAACGCAAACGGCCGAGGTCGATGTGAACAGCGCCTCGTGAAACGGCGTAACAACTCCGGCAGTCGATGAAAACGGCAGCATCAATATCAGTGCTCCGAGCAAAATAACCCCGGCAAAGCCCAAAACGATCAGTTTAAAGGATGACAGTCGCTTTTTTCTATGTGTAATTTCAGGCATATATACTTCTCCTGTTTTTGTTTGTTTACAAAGAGTATATTATGAAATATAAAAAAACGGTGTAATGATCCGGTGTGCTGTATTAAGATTGCATTAAGGCGCTCATTCTTTGAAAAAACAGTGCAGAGTATAGCAAATGATATCACTTAGACATCACCCACTTCTGGTCCAATGGACCAGAAGCTAATAAACCATCTCCAATAATCTCTCATATGTTGACTGCAGGGACCCCCGGCTGTGTAAGAAGGCATAAAGAAAGGCCCCAACTCTCAAAGCAATTTGTTCTAAGAAATCGGAGCCTTCCGGCAGGAACAGCCTAGCACAGCCGTAACCTACAGTAAACATATGTAATTTTAATCTTCATCATCAAAAGAGCTTCCAAATGAGCTATTGCTTTCAACAATATGCATCTCGCCAGATTCCATATCCATTGCTACTCCACCTCCTATATCCTGCATAAGATTCCCATCTGAATCCATCATCATATTGCCACCCATATCAAAGCAGTAATCTCCATCTGAGTAATCAAATCTTAATTCCATAAGTTCACCTCCTATTTAATCTGAAAAATATCGTGACCATCCTCTGTTTTTTTCACTTGGTATAAACAATCGTCAATCCAAAAAGTAATCTTATCTGCGGCCTCATCGTTTGTGGCAATATTAGTACAGATCAAATTACTAATTGCATTAGTTCCTCCGCATGTCTTTGGAAGTATATGATGAATATTCCATCCGCAATATATTCTCTCCTTCCCATCACAAACATAATAATCCGGATCTCCATACCCTTCTCGGCACATTAAATATCCATGGAAATCCTCTGCGAAATTGTTGTCACCAAAACACATCTCCCATAATCTCAGAGCATTTTTCTTATTGATTCGCATTCTTTTCACCTCCAAGCCTGACCCAAAATAAAAAAGCCTGTACACTATGCATGTGCAGACTAACAGGTCAGACTTCAGACTTTACACACATAGTTAATAAAGTGCTTTGTAACCAAAACACTTCAATAAAAATATGTGTAAAGCTTCGAAACAATAATTTACGCACCTAAGGTTTATCATTACTTTCTCCAAAAATCAACTAGAATAAACGTCCCCGGATAGTTTCGTAAGATTTACTTTATACACAATACCATTACTCCTTTTCTTCCGATAGCATATCAGACTATGTCTATGCATGACCTCTAGTAAGAACACCATAAACAGCTTCATAACATGTACCATCGGAGGTAATAATGATCTTTAATACCTTGCTGTGTATGGCATTTCCAGTTCATCCAATTTATTTAGAGAAAACCATTTCAATTCTCCTTCATTCGAAACCAAATCATCACTAACTTTCTCATTAAGTATTGCGAAAAAATAGTAATTTTGTCTTATCTCCCCTTTCGTTCTTCGTAAGGTAACATATCTAAGAGAAAGATTCCGAATATTATCTTCACAAAGTCCTAGTTCCTCATTCATCTCTCTTAATACACAAGCCTTTGCATCATTTAGCTCAAATTCTTCAAAATGACCTCCGGCAGAACCTGTCCATACATCACTTACAACTCTTCCGTCCTTTCTGAATAAGAGCAGTACTTTATCATCCTTTAATAAGTAAATTGACGTCATATTTCTTAACTTTCCTGTCATAACTCAAACACTCACTTTCTGCCCCAATGATTTAGGTGTATACATATTTCATATATCAATCCACTGTATAAATGCGGTCTTGTCTGAACTGTTATAACCGGCATTTCGATAAAAATTCAATGTACTTTCTTCCTTTGAACCTGTAAGCAACATCATCTTGTAGCAATTATTCTCTTCTGCAATTTTCTTGGCAAAATTTAGGCAATCTGTAGCATAACCTTTCTTTCGATACTCCCCATGTGTTACCACATTTTCAACAAATGCATATGGACGAACATCTCTTGTGAGATTGGGAATAATCACACATACACAGGATGCCACGATCTTGCCATCAGTCTCACAAACAATAAGATGATGATTTGCATCATTCATAATATTGTCCCAGGTGCTTCTTAAATGCTCTGAATCTTCTGGAATGCTTTTTTCATGAAGATAAAGGCAAAGCTGTAATATTTCATCTAAATCATTTTTGTTTGCTTCTCTAATCATTTTTTCCACCCAACCTATATCTTAAAGTTCCATCAGCCCGTTTTCAACAAAGTAATAAATATTCTCTTTCTTATATCCATACTTTGAATCTGAAAATGATATGTGCGGTTCAAATGTAAAATATTTTACATCAGCAAGTTTGGTCATATTACCTTTTTCAATGTAAACTCTATCACCTTTGGTTTTTACAATAGAATGTCCCAGATTACCCATAAAATCAAGATTAACAAATCCATTTTCCACTATGAACTCATTCATATGATAGTACAATTTCTCAAAGGTTGTTTCCTTCGTAGCAAAACGTAACAATTCTGCATGTAATTTCTCTTCCATCTGGAGACCGCTTTTCCATTCCGGATTTTCAATCAGCCCTATATCCTCTACAACCATGCCGTTTTCTACAATAATAGTTCTCGCATAGTCTCCCCAGATATTCCCCACCTGCGGACTTAAATCAATGGTTATTATTTCATTGTTTCCTATAACTCTATCCGAAGTTACATACTGCTTACCAGATACAGAAACGCATGTTTCATCTCCTGCAAATACAAATGCACCAACATCCCAATACCAGAACGAATCTGCACCCAACTCTAACAGTTTTTCCTCACATAACTTTCGAATCTCGAGTAAATTCATTCCCGGCTTGATAGTATTCTTTATGTATTCTATAGTCTGTTTCGCTGCCAGCTGTATCCGACTGTAAGACTGATTTTCTATCTGCATATATTTTTCAATCAATTTAGGCTGAATCAACGGATATGTCCAATTCTCAGGCAACTCATCCATTAATATAACCTTTTCCATTTCGCTATGTAATTCTTTAGCAAATTCAGTTATCTCCGCAAAATAAAGCATTCCAAATGATTCCTCACCTGTATCATTTACTCTCGTCTTACCAGTTACTGAATATACACAGATTGGCTTTATCTCATATTTTACTGCTCCTGTTTCTTCCTGGAGTTCCCTTTTAGCGGTTTCGAGAATATTTTCGCCTGTTTCTCGATGCCCTCCCGGCACTTCATATGTATCTCTTTCTTTATGTTTGCAAAATACCCACTTGCCGTTACTCTGTGAGATAATTACTGCAAATTTCAATAGTTCATCATTAACTGTATCATAAAATTTTACTTCCATCACATTTTCCCTTCCCATTCTATCATAAACTCATTAAGAAATTCCTGCATTACAGCCTGTCTGTGTTCTGCCAGTTTCTTTCCCTCAGTCGTATTCATCATGTCTTTCAACAAGAGCAACTTTTCATAGAAATGGTTAATGCTTGTAGAGTTTTTATTTTTCTGATACTCATCTTTGTTCATTTTTATTTTAGGTTTTATTTCCGGATCATAAATCTTTCTTCCCCTACTACCACCATATGCAAATGTTCTGGCAATTCCAATAGCTCCTATGGCATCCAGCCTGTCTGCATCCTGCACACATTTTCCTTCTACGGTATCAGGTACGACGGAATCAGTTCCTGCAAATGAAACCTCATCTATAATTTTACATACAACCTTTATTATTTCCTCATCTACCTTATTTGCCATCATAAAATCAACTGCATTTTTCTTGGTAGCATAAGTGTCCGGAGAAAGCTTAATATCGTCCACATCATGTAACAGAGCCGCCAACTGCACTGTTTTAACATCTGCATTTTCCTGTTTTGCGATTTTAGTAGCCAGTTTATATACTCGTATCGTATGATAATAGTCATGACCACTACTGTCTCCCGAAAATATACTTTTTATAAATCTCTTTTCATTATCTGTCATCTTTTCTCCTAATCAACCTAGCAACGCAATATATTGATTTATGAAAGTCATTACTCTCCCCACAAATAGAGCCAAACTAGAGCCATTTGATAAAACAAATGCCGGAAACCAGCATAAATACAGGTTTTCAGCATTTTAATCCGTTATTCAAACTCGGCAAGTTGCTCTATTAACTTAAACTATTGTATTTAAGTTTTATTTGAAGCATGCCAATATTTTACATCATTTGCATATTTTATTTTGGCTTACTGATTTTCTGTTGCCAAAGTGTTGGCATTTCAAAATAGCGATTGCAAATACTGTGTGCAACCGCTATTTTGAATAAACTGCATCGTTTCTGGAAAGAAGATATACACAATACTGATTCATGCTGATACCTTCCCTCTTAGAATGTTCTGCAAGGGAACGATGAAGACTTCGTGGGATTCTAAGTTTAAACTGTCCAGAATAATCCTCTAAGCTGTCCGGCTCATGAATTTCAATACCATCTTCCATAGCAGCTTCCAACCATGCTTTCTTGGCATCTAAAGCGTTTGCGACAGCGGATTCTACTGTTTCTCCACAGGTAATACATCCCGGAAGCTCCGGAAATGAAACCACAAAACCGCCCTCATCCTTATCCTCTACAATTTCCATACGATAATTCATTGCAAAATAATCATTCAACGTTTTCACCATTCACCGCCTCACTTTCCACAATCTGCTTTACCATCTCTACATACACTTTTTTGATGGGTTCATGCTTCGGTATCGTAATCGGTTGACATCCAGCTTTTCTGAACGTGTAATGACTGCTTCCGCCCTTTGGGGCATTCATTACATATCCATAGCTTTCCAATACCTTACGTAATTCATCAAACCGGAGGTCTTTTGATAAAGCACATATTCTCGTTAATAGTTTATCCCATTTTGACATTCTGAATACTTCCTATCTATATTATATGTGGTACCATATTTGGTGTCAACATTATTTATAAAAATTTAGGCAACTACCAACGTTGATTCTTTTACTTGATTGATTTTTCATGCTGAATTGGAATCCGAGCTTCCAGTTTGCAAGTTTAAGTTCTGATTTAGCTAAT
>ERZ1026963.364-NODE-364-length-30535-cov-8.418110_pt1 | contig 30535 bp, 18 predicted proteins | sample MGYA00519566_ERZ1026963 | MGnify/ENA primary metagenome ERZ1026963 (study PRJEB26926, sample SAMN06164512) | human gut metagenome | biome: ENVO:00009003; feature: ENVO:2100002; material: ENVO:00002003 | host: Homo sapiens | place: USA | collected 2012 ... | reverse complement strand
GGCGTCTTTTCTCCTGCACCTTCAAAAACAACCGTTTGCTTGGTTGATTTCGTTACGTCAGAAGTAAGTGGTACATAAACAATTGGTGTATCTTTTGAGATACGATCTGGATCACTTTCATCATTGGGTTCAATTGTTTTGTCAACAATATTATAGCCCCATGCATGAGGTTGTAATTCTCTAATCTTATATCCTGCAGGAGCATCTGGAATAGCAGTTTCTACAGCCTCTCTTGGATTGTACGGATTGTTCTCATAAGTTACTGAATTTGAGTTAGGAATGACGTTAAAGTTCTCATCTACTTGAATAATTTTTCCCAACGGTTTGTATATAACCTTATCTGTCACCTCTGGTTCATCAAGAGTAACTGTCTTAAATCCAGCTTCCGCCTTATCTGCATAGTAGCCTGGAACCACTGGAACTGGCACACTGCCGTATGTATGCGAGCTTGTTTTCCAAGTAATAGCGTTTGTTGTTAAATCTTTCTTACCTGTGAAAACATAATCATCTTTAATATTAGTAGCTGGCGTCTTTTCTCCTGCACCTTCAAAAACAACCGTTTGCTTGGTTGATTTCGTTATATTTTCGTCTGGTGTAGCTAAAGTATTATTTTGATTGCTGGTTGGTATGGTGACCGTAGGTAAACTACTATTTATAGGAGTCCCGTTATTCGATTCAGACGTATTTAAAGATGACATATTTCTTCCTCGACGTCCACTACGTCGTATAGGTATTTCAGCTGGGATTGCTTCTGATGATAGTATCTCTGTAGAACTCTCGACTGTTTCTTCAGACGCTAAAATTCTCCCTCGACGGAGACTAGTTCTTGATATTTCAGATGTTATCGTTTCTGATTTTAATCCTTCAGATAAATCACTTGTAGCTTGACTTTGATTTACTTGAGCCACATATGATTCTTCAGAACTAGCAAAAGACGTAGAATTTCTACTAGTGTTTGTTTCAGATGACGTGTCTTGTTGCTTAGAAACTGTTTCATTCTGTACAGTTACTACTTCTTCTACTGGTAACTTTTCTATAGCAGTTGGAACTTCTGATATAGTAGTATCCGATATTGCGGATTCAGCTGCTTCTACAGATTTCACAACGTTATCATTACCTGTTATAACTTCATCAGCTTGTACAGCCTGTCCAGAAAAAAGAACAATTCCAAGCAAGACTGAGCAAACGCCAATAGAATATTTTCTCAATGAATAACGTTGACGTTGATTAAAAAAATCTTTCATAAAGTCTCCATAAAAAATTGTAATATTTGGTTTATTGCTTTAATTTTATTTTATTATGATGATGCACTTTAAATTCTAACATTCTGATAATTACACGTCAATATAAGTGTCAATAATTTTAATCTTTATTAAATGATTTGTTCTGCTTATTATAAGCCTATAGACCCGATTGAAATATTTTTAATAATCAGCTAAACAAACTAATAAACAATCTATTTTAAACTTAGCTATCATATAACAAGAATTTCACAAAAAAACTAAAACAACAATTGCTATATCAGACCACACTAAAAAACCCAAGTATTATAGACTTGGGTTCATAATCTTATGGGTTTCAGAGGTAAGTTCCTCTATTTTTTTCTGATATGGTTGTCATTCCAAGTCTGCAATTCTTGGTAGGACTTGACTTTCCCTTCTTCCTGAGTCGGTCTAAATGCCCTAACCGGTAACTCGTAGGCATCCTGGCCTTCAGGTGCCATCCAATGGAGTAAGGTATTGAACCAGGTTTCATTGTTAATCTTGCTTGGAATGGTGTAGATCCTAGCATGTTTGGTCTTAATCGCTTCATAAGCAGCCTTATGCTCTTTGGCAAAGTTGGTACTATCCATATTGAGGCTTCTGTCTTTTTCAGAAATGTAATAAAGAGCAGGCAGACTCGCAATTGGTGTTTCTGTTGGATGATCTAGATCCTTACCATTAGTTGCACCCGGCCACATTTCAAGACCCAAAGGCTCTAAGGTCTTACGCATATCAACATTGGCGTAATCCAATTCCGAGTCCAAAGTATTCGAGTTAGCTGGAATATTCATTTCCTCAATCTTTTGCGTTTTGAGATTGAGGTATTTTTTATTAGAAGCAAAATCAGCTGATGACGCACCAAAAGGCATTTGTAAGTAAGCTTGCTCATTAAGCATGAAAAGCCTTAGACTTGCCTGATTTAAATAATCTTCATCTCCAGCTTTTTTAGCCAATTTCAAGAGGTCAATTTGTTTAGGTTTTTGATTTGGTTTTTCCGTGTCATACATATAGATATTAAAGTAGTCATACTTATAAAGTGTCTCACCCTTGGCATTTTTCTTACCAGATTCACCCCCCTTGTACTCTTGAGTGACTAAGTATTGACCAGCAACCCCCACAATGTTAAACATGTTTTTATCATGACCAGGATTTGGTGTCACGAGTAAAAATTCTTTATTTTCTCCGAAGGTTTTCAGCGTGATTTTGAACAAGGGGTCTTCTGCATTGCTGCCGGAATAGACAGTCGTACTCGACTTACTGGATGCAGCTGAACCTTTGGTAGCCTTACTGCTACTGTTCACAGCAAAGAAGATAGCCGTCCCTGCGATTATAAAAAGCAACGCCACTAAGAGACCTATAAAAACAATTCTTGTGGACTTATCCCCCTTAGGTGTTGGTTTCTTTACAAACTTATTTTCCATAAATAATCTCCATTTTTAGTATTGCTTTTAGTATAGCATAGGTAGAGACTAGTGATAAGGTAGATTGGCAGTCTAATAAGGTTGGATATTTTATTTTCATTTGACAAAATCTCTCGGACAGCGTACAATCAAGGTAAGTAACATTCGGAGGTAAATGGAGACATGAACAACTAAGTCTATTCACAATAAACCTGCTTTATTCGATAGATTGTTTTCATGTCTTTTTTTGCGCTCTTTTTCTGTAGAAAACTTGTTGATGGTATCTGCGTTTTTTTTGCGTCCACTCCATCACTATCTCCTAGAGAGCTTTTTAGCTAGATTCAAGACAGTTCTATCTTATAAGGTAGGACTGTTTTTTGACCTTTAATATTGTTTGAAGTAAAAACCTACTTCCCATAAAACAATATCCACAAACACTCAGACCTAGGAGGTCCTATGATACAGATTCAACATCTAACCATAACACATAACAAGGATTTGCGCGAACTCGTTCATGATCTAAATCTAACGATAGCTCTAGGCGAAAAAGTCGCCATTATTGGGGAGGAAGGCAATGGAAAATCTAGTCTCCTTGCCCTTCTAGTCAATCCTATAGCACATTTTGACCATCTGTCTTACGAGGGAACTATTAACAAAACAGATAGCCCACAGGTCTATATTCCCCAGCAAATTTCGGATAGCTTGCAATCTCTAACCCTTAACGACTACTTCTTCGCGGACACTTATGACCTAGACTATGCCACCCTCTATCGTCTGGCTGATGAACTTCATTTTGATAGTGAGCGTTTTGCTAGCAGTCAGCTTATCTCCACTCTATCAGGTGGTGAGAAACTCAAAATTCAACTCATCCGAGAATTAGCTCGTTCCCACGACATCATTTTTCTTGATGAGCCCACAAACGATATGGACTTGACTACTATGACTTGGTTAAAAGACTTTATCAAGCACTCTGATAAAACGATTATTTACATCTCTCACGACGAAGATTTACTCAGTCAGACAGCTGATACCATTATCCACCTAGAACTCCTTAAACGTCGCCGTCAGGCAAGGACCAGTGTGGAGCACCTCGACTATGATAACTATAGCCAGCAACGCACTGATGCCTTCCAGCAACAAATGCAGCAAGCGAAAACCGAGAAAAAAGCCTATGACAAAGCCATGGCCAAGCATCGCCGTATCAAACAAAATGTCCAAACTACCCTACGTAATACGCATGATAGCACGCAAGGACGATTGGTTGCCAAAAAGATGAAAGCAGTCCTCTCGCAAGAAAAACGCTACGACCGCCTTGCCCAAGATATGACACAAATGCCTGATAAAGAAGACAGTATTGAACTATTCTTCTCTCATATCACTCCTCTACCTCAGGGAAAATATCTCTTAAATCTGGATAAAAAGCAGATAAACATCGCTCCTCACCTGACCATTGACCATCTCAAACTTTCTTTGAAAGGGCAAGAAAAAATTGGTATTGTTGGAGATAACGGCTGTGGGAAATCCACTCTCTTACACTATCTCTACCAAAAACTTAGCCAAAAGACAGACCTGACCATTGGCTACATGCCCCAACATTATGACACTATCTTGCCACTGGATTTGTCTCTAATAGCGTTTTTGAGTAAGACTGGCGACAAGTCTGAACGAGAGGTTATAAGCTCCCATCTCGCCAACCTCAACTTTAGTCATGATGAAATGAACCATGCAATCTCTGATTTATCTGGAGGACAGAAAGGAAAACTACTCCTGCTACACCTGGTCTTAGAAAGCCCCCAACTCCTTATCCTAGATGAACCAACCAGAAATTTTTCACCCACCTCGCAACCCCAAGTCCGACAGCTCTTCGAGAACTATCCAGGTGCCATTCTGACAGTCTCACATGATGTCAACTACCTCAGACAAGTTTGCCAAAAGATTTATCGCCTGGACTCACGAGGTTTAGAAGAAGTTGAGATTTAAGATCTCAAATCTATCGTTTTTGCAAGAAAAGTCTCAAAAGAAACCTTTTCTTCAGATGCAAAAAAACTCAGGCAAAACCTGAGTTTTTTTAGTCTTAATCAATTTCCAGACCACCGGTATAAAGTCGGTAGTAAGTACCACCTTGTTCCATAAGGCTGTCGTGGTCACCACGTTCAATGATTCGTCCGTGGTCCATAACCATGATAACGTCAGAGTTGACAATGGTTGAAAGACGGTGGGCAATAACGAAAACCGTACGTCCTTCCATAAGTCGGTCCATCCCCTCTTGCACCATTTTTTCGGTACGAGAGTCAATAGAGGATGTCGCCTCGTCAAGGATAAGAACCGGTGCATTGGCAAGGGCAGCACGCGCTATAGCGATAAGCTGACGTTGCCCATTGGACAGGCCTGCGCCGTCATCTGTAAGAACAGTGTCGTACCCATTATCCAAATGTTGCACAAAGGAGTCCACGTTAGCAATGCGAGCGGCTTCAAGGATTTCCTCGCGTGTCGCATCGGCACGACCATAGGCAATATTTTCAGCGATAGTCCCTGTGAAGAGATGGGTATCTTGAAGCACGATACCAAGTGAGCGACGAAGAGAATCTTTCTCAATCAGCTTGATATCAATACCATCATAAGTAATCACACCAGATTGGATATCGTAGAAACGGTTAATCAAGTTGGTAATCGTCGTCTTACCAGCACCTGTCGCACCCACAAAGGCAACCTTTTGCCCCTTGTCTGCATAGAGGTTAACGTCGTGAAGGATTTGTTTCTTACCATCGTAAGAGAAATCAACGTCTTGGAAGACCACATTTCCGACCAACTCGACCAATTCGTAGTCACCATTTGGACGTGGGTGTTTCCAAGCCCAGAGATTAGTTTTCTTGTCTGTCACAACCATTTGACCATCTACCAACTCATAGTTGACCAAAGTGACCTTACCTTGGTCAACTTCTTCTGGCTCATCCAAGAGGTCAAAGATACGATCAGCACCTGCAAGCGCCATAAGAACAAAGTTCAGTTGTTGAGAGACTTGAGTAATAGGACCGTTGAAAGAACGGTTCAATTGTAGGAAGGCCATGAGACCACCAATAGTCAAACCACCGACACCATTAAGGGCAAAGAGTCCACCAACCAAGGCGGTCAAAACAAAGGAAACATTTCCTAAGTTCCCAAGAATTGGCATGAGAACATTGGCATAGCGATTGGCTAAATATGACGATTCAAAGAGTTGTTCATTAATCTTGTCAAAGTCAGCCATACTTTTTTCTTCGTGGACGAAGGCCTTGACTACCTTTTGACCTGACATCATTTCTTCGATAAAACCATTCTCAATCCCTAGGTTCTTTTGTTGTTCACCGAAGTAACGACCTGATTTAGCTGATACATTTTTGATGACCATAAACATGATGCCTACCATGATTAGAACCACGATAAAGAGAAGGGGACTAACCGTAAGCATGGTTACAGTCACCCCGATAAGGGTAATGGCCGTTTGTAACAACTGCGGAATAGATTGCTCGACAGCTTGACGGAGGGCATCGATATCGTTGGTGTAAATAGACATGATGTCACCGTGTTGGTGAGCATCAAAGTAGCGAATCGGAAGCTTTTGCATACGAGCAAAAAGCTGATTACGAAGGGAACGCAGGGAATCTTGTGAAATCGTCGCCATGAGGAGGGAGGCCACATAGTTGGCAACCACACCGATAAGACAAAAGACCCCAACTGACGTCAAGAAACGTAACAGTGGCCCAAAATCATGACTACCAGATTTGAGCATGGGTTGAACGTAAACGTCCACCAAGGACTGAATCGAAGCCGTCAAATTAACCGTTGCCAAAGAAGCAACAACAATGAGGACAAAGGCAATACTAAGTGAAAGTTTGTAGTCTTGCCACAAAAAGCGTAGAAGACGTGCTAGAGAGCCCCAATTAGCTTTTTTCTTATTCTGCATCTGCTACTCCTTTCCCTTGTGTTTGCATCTTGTAAACCTCACGATAGATAGCATTATTAGCCACCAAGTCGTCATGCGTACCAACAGCATCGATACGACCATCATTCATGACGATGATACGGTCGGCATCTTGGATAGATGAAATACGTTGACCGATAATGATTTTGGTCGTGTCCTTAAGACTTGAAGCGAAGCCTTGACGAATCAAACTATCTGTCTTGGTATCGACTGCCGATGTCGAATCATCCAAAATCAAGATTTTCGGATTCATGAGAAGGGCACGTGCGATACAAAGACGTTGACGTTGTCCCCCTGAGACATTGGCTCCACCACGTTCAATCTTAGTATCATAGCCATCCTTAAACTCTTGGATAAATTCATCAGCTTGGGCAATCTTACAAGCTTCAATGATTTCCTCATCTGTTGCCTGTTTATTTCCCCAACGCATATTTTCTTTAATGGTTCCTGAGAAAAGGACATTGGTTTGAAGGACCATGGCAACTTGCTTACGTAAGCTATCCAAATCATAGTCCTTAACATCATGCCCAGCAACCCTAACCTGACCTTCTTCCACATCATAAAGGCGAGGAATCAGCTGAACCAAGCTTGATTTACCCGAACCCGTTCCACCAAGGATACCAATAACTTCACCAGACTTAATATCCAAAGTGATATCTTTGAGGACATGGGTCTTGTCACCATTTTCATCCGTGTATGAGAAATCCACATGATCAAAGCTGATAGAACCATCTGCAACTTCTGTTAAACCATTTTCAGGTGAAACAATGGTGGCTTCAGTGCTAAGAACTTCATCAATACGTTCAACAGATGCTGTAGAGATAGACAACATGACAAAGATCATCATGAACATCATGAGTGACATGAGGATGGTCATGGTGTAACTGAACATCGAAGTCAATTCCCCTGTAGTTAAGCTACCACCAACGATGAGATGGGCACCAAACCAGGAAATCATAAGGAAGGACGCATACATAGACAACATCATAGCTGGGTTAGACATGATAACTACACGAATGGCACGCATGAACATCTTGTAAATACGACGTGAGGCCTTCTTAAATTTGTCAGTCTCTTCCTGCTCTTTAACATAGGATTTCACCACACGCATGTTGGTGATATTTTCCTTGATACTGTTGTTAAGGTTGTCATAAGCCTCAAATACTTGAGTAAAAAGAGGATATACGATTTTGGTAATAATGGCCAAAACCACACCAAGGAAGATCGTTACACCAACAAAAATCCAAGCCATTTCAGCATTAATCAAGAAACTTGCTGCAATAGCAAAAATCAGGTTAAGTGGTGCACGCACACAGACACGGATAATCATCTGATAAGAGTTCTGCACGTTGGTAACATCAGTCATCATACGTGTCACCAAACCACCAGCTGAGAACTTATCGATATTTTCAAAAGAGAAAGTTTGAACCTTTTTGAAAATGGCCTGACGTAGATTCTTGGCAAATCCAGCAGAGGCAAAAGCTGCATAGCGAGCCGACTGCATGCCGCAGAATAGTGATAGAAAGGCGCAGACCAGCATGAGGCCACCGTAGAGCCAAATGTTAGACATGTTGGATTGCTGGACACCTTTGTCCAAAAGATTAGCCATGACAAAGGGAATGGAAATCTCAAACATGACTTCTAGTGTCATAAAGACGGACGCTAGGATTGAGGGTTTCTTGTATTCCTTTATCTGGGGGATAAGGGTTTGAAACATAATTACCTCCGTTTTTTATTCTTTTTCTTTTTTTGATATTTTTCTTAAGTGGCTTCGGACGCTAGTAGCTTCCTTCGGAATCTCATAGCTAAGTTTTGAGCCAAAGTCTCAAAACTTCCGAGTTATAGAAGTCTCTGGACTTCTATAACTATTGCCACGGTGAAAAATATCGCCTACCCTGAGCAGAGCGTGTTTCAGGCATTGATAGATATAATCTAGTCCTGTAATCCATCACGACGAAAGCATCACTTTTGGGCAGAGCGAGCTGTCGAATCGTGAGCAACTTCGAACAAGTGCAAATAGGTCCAGGATAACCCCTACCTCGGCGAAAAATATCGCCTACCCTGAGCAGAGCGTGTTTCAGGCATTGATAGATATAAGCTAGTCCTGTAATCCATCACGGCGAAAGCATCGCTTTTAGGCAGAGCATACTGTCTGAAAGCTACTCTTAACGCTCATCCTTTATCTATAAAAGAACGGTTATACCCTTTTGAGAGCATACAAAAGCCCCTGAGGGCAGACCCTAGGGATTCTTTCATTCTTATATATACGTCATTAGTATAGGCTAATTTGATTTAAATTGCAAGAGAAATAACATTTTACATAAAAATCGGTGGGTATTTTACAATTCTTGCATATAATAGAGCTAAAAAGCAACTGGTTTTAAGAATTCTTATCTAAAACATTCGGAAATTCCCCTTAACCGTAGCGGAAAGTTGTTTTCTTCTCCTATTTATAATAGACTATCACTAACATTAGATGAAAAGGTGACTCTATGACTATAAATCAACTGCTTCAAAAGCTGGAGCCTACTAGCCCTATCCTTCAAGCTAACTTTGGAATTGAACGCGAAAGTCTTCGTGTCGATAGACAGGGAAAATTAGCACATACGCCTCACCCTTCCTGCCTAGGAGCTCGAAGTTTCCACCCTTATATTCAAACAGATTTTTGTGAGTTTCAGATGGAACTCATCACACCAGTTGCTAAATCTACCACTGAGGCTCGTCGATTTCTTGGAGCCATTACCGATGTAGCTGGACGTTCCATCAGTAAAGATGAACTTCTCTGGCCCTTGTCCATGCCTCCTCGTATCAACGCCCAAGAAATCCAAGTTGCCCAACTGGAAAATGAATTTGAACGCCATTATCGTAACTACCTGGCCGAAAAATACGGAACTAAACTACAAGCTATCTCAGGTATCCACTATAATATGGAGTTGGGTAAAGATTTGGTTGAGGCCTTGTTCCAAGAAAGTAATCAGACCGATATGATTGCTTTCAAGAACGCCCTATATCTTAAGCTGGCTCAGAACTATTTGCGCTATCGTTGGGTGATTACCTATCTCTTTGGTGCTGCACCTGTTGCTGAGCAAGGCTTCTTCGACCAAGAAGTGCCAGAACCCGTGCGTTCCTTCCGAAACAGCGACCATGGTTATGTCAATAAGGAAGAAATCCAAGTATCTTTTGCAAGCCTAGAAGACTATGTCTCTGCCATCGAAAACTATGTCGAACAAGGTGATTTGATTGCGGAAAAGGAATTTTACTCGGCTGTTCGTTTCCGTGGACAAAAGGTTAATCGCTCCTTCCTTGACAAGGGAATTACCTACCTGGAATTCCGTAACTTCGACCTCAACCCCTTTGAGCGTATCGGTATTAGCCAAAATACCATGGATACCGTACACCTACTCCTTCTAGCCTTCCTCTGGCTGGATGCCCCTGAAAATGTTGATCAGGCTCTGGCTCAAGGTCACGCGCTGAATGAAAAAATTGCCCTCTCTCATCCTTTAGAACCTCTACCTTCTGAAGCTGAAACTCAGAATATTACGACAGCTCTGGACCAACTGGTGCAACACTTTGGGCTTGGTGACTATCATCAAAGTTTGGTCAAACAAGTTAAAGATGCCTTTGCAGATCCTAACCAGACACTAGCAGCCCAACTCTTGCCTCATATCAAAGACAAGTCCCTTGCTGACTTTGCCCTTGACAAGGCTCTTGCCTATCATGATTACGACTGGACTGCCCACTATGCCCTTAAGGGTTATGAGGAGATGGAACTTTCTACCCAGATGCTGCTCTTTGATGCCATTCAAAAAGGGCTTCATTTTGAAATCCTAGATGAGCAGGATCAATTCCTTAAACTCTGGCATAAAGATCATGTTGAGTACGTCAAAAATGGTAACATGACCTCAAAAGACAACTATGTAGTTCCTCTTGCCATGGCTAATAAGACCGTGACCAAAAAAATCCTGGCTGATGCTGGCTTCCCTGTCCCTGCCGGCGACGAATTTACCAGTCTAGAACAAGGTCTAGCCTACTATCCTCTTATCAAGGGCAAGCAAATTGTGGTTAAACCAAAATCAACCAACTTCGGTCTGGGCATTTCCATTTTCCAAGAGCCTGCCAGCCTTGATAACTATAAGAAAGCCCTCGAGATTGCCTTTGCAGAAGATACAGCTGTTCTTGTTGAAGAATTTATCCCAGGAACCGAATACCGTTTCTTCATTCTGGACGGGCGTTGTGAGGCTGTTCTCCTTCGTGTCGCTGCCAATGTTGTCGGTGATGGCAAACACACCATTCGTGAATTAGTCGCTCAGAAAAATGCCAATCCATTGAGAGGCCGTGATCACCGCTCACCGCTGGAAATCATTGAGCTAGGAGACATTGAACAATTGATGTTGACTCAGCAAGGTTATGCACCTGATGATATTCTCCCAGAAGGGAAAAAGGTCAATCTCCGCCGTAACTCCAACATCTCTACGGGTGGTGACTCTATTGATGTCACTGAGACCATGGATTCATCCTATCAAGAATTAGCTGCAGCTATGGCGACTAGCATGGGGGCCTGGGCTTGCGGGGTTGACCTCATCATTCCAGATAAAACTCAGCCTGCTAGCAAGGAAAAACCTCATTGCACTTGTATCGAGCTCAACTTCAATCCCTCTATGTATATGCACACCTATTGTGCTGAAGGTCCTGGACAAGCTATCACTCCAAAAATCCTAGACAAGCTTTTTCCAGAAGTTACCACAAGGCAAATCTAAAACCTAATTCTTAGGAACAAACAAATCACCTTTATCTCGAGATAAAGGTGATTTTGCTTTATTAACCAAACTCTCCTGCTTCTTCCTCAGGATGCGTTTCCATGTACTGGATGTGTTGTATATAGGCATCTTGAGCCTGATTGAAGGCTTCCTGATCACTGTAAGGATAATCTATGTAAAAGAGGTCCCGCCAGCCATTCAAGGTTTGGCTATTGTAGAAACCTTGAATCTTTGTGGGAAGAAACTCTTTGTTGTAGCTGATGCGCAGCTTGAGTAGGGTCTTATCCTGAAACTGAGTGATGATACTGTTGGAGGTTTCTTGATCTTCCAGACTAGACCAAACGTTATTCAGAACGATGTCCTGACTATAGTGATTAGCCTTGATACGATTTTTGTCCACTGGGAGCTTCTGGGTGGCCTCTAAAAGGTAGGACGCCTCCCCCTGAAAATAAGCCTCAATGGTCAAATCTCCAAGACTGGAGCCATATAATAGGCCATCCTTAATAGCAATATTTGACCCAAAGAGTCTCTGACCAGCCACATCAAAGGACATCCCCTCATCCTGCCCGTAGAGCTTGATGGCATAGGCATCCCTTACACGATAGAAATTTTTAGCGACAAGAACACTATCAAGGGTTTCAGTCTTTTTTGTCTCCACCTTGGGGGTTGTAGGTTTCTTGGTAAAAGCTGTCAAACCCATTAAGCACAAGATGAGAGCGAATATAATCAAGGTAAGCATTGTAGACCTGGAGGCGGTCTTCAGCTTTAACTTGTTTCCATGTTTCAAGGTCTTTCAAGCCTCCTTTTTTAACAATATCAGCATAGCGCCCACCATTTAAGACATTCTTGGCATTTTTCCACTTTCTAATCATCTTGCGTCTAATCGCATTATCCGCAGGGTGACGAACATCGAGATAGGTATGGCTATTATTGAGATAGGCTGGTAAGTCAGCATTTAATCCCTTAGATAGGCCGTAGTTAGCAGAGTCCGTATCAGCAATGTCAGCACCATCTTCAATTTTGTAATGCTTAGGATTAGAGTCGATACTACCGTCTTTCCTTTTCTTGTAGACATTCCACTCAGAAACAAATTTCCCTGTATCCATATTGACAATAAATTCAATAAAGCGGGAATTGCTGACACCGTAAGGTCCCATGACACTGGTCTGAGGTAGCTGAATTTTCATGTTCTCTGGATAGGTAAAGTCTCCCAAGCTTCGATTATGATAGGAAGCACCTGTAGTATAATCCAACTTAATCTTCTTGTCCTTGCTGTAAGCCAGAAGCTTGTCTAAATCCGTCTTGCCCTTGTAGTTGGTCCTAATATAGTCCATGGACTGCTTATCAATCCAAGACCTAAAAAGGTGGAGCTTGATACCTAACTCATCTACTCCAAGCCCTAGATCCGTCTGATAGGTCTCCATAATAGCCTCGCGGAAGTAACTGTAAAAAGGACTGGTTGGCTCTAGATTCTTGGAAAATTTATAACCTGACTTCCCTAACTGGAGGAACTGGTACTTATCCACATAAACCTGCATGTGCTCCATAACCAAATTGAGCTTGTCGTGATTAGGCAGTTGAGAAGCTTGGAAAAAGGACGTATAGGTATCGGAGCCCACTTCCTTGCTTTCTTGGTCAATTTCTTGCAGAACCTTTTCCAACTGGTTCAAAGAAGTCTTCTTCATCTTACTTCTCACCTGAGCCACATAGGCCGGTTTAATGCCTTGATCCCAGTGATCACGAGATATAATAGCATCTGCCTTTTGCGAAATTAAGGTCAACCGTTTCTGATAAGACTCGTCCTCCAAGGCTAGCTTCAAAGCCTTTGATGGCGTCGCTTGAACCACAGATAAATCACCGTAGATATCAGACTTTAGGACAAGATTTACCTGCATATCATAGGAATGATTGATATGGAGAACGAGGTGAATCTTCCCGTCTTCCTTCCTAACAGACAAAGAATCGAGTTGATAGGATTGTATAATCCCAGCCTGACTAAGGGCCAGTCTATCTAGATTTTCCAAAGAATCCTTATAGATATAGGAAATCTCAGGGTCTTTGACCTTCTTTACCAGAGAGTGATTTTGCTGTCTGTTGAAAACCACAAGACCAAGTATAAGGATTACAGTCAGAGCACTTGCCAGATACTGTAAAATTACTTTCTTCATAGTACTTCCATTATAGCATAGGACGACAAAATATTCTGAAAACGATTGGCAAACGCTGAAAACAAATGAAAAACAGGTCGACTAAGACCTGTTTGGTTTGATTATTTATAAATCACTCAAGCGACGATGTTTAATACTGAAGTCAAAATAAGCATTTTCCTGAAGTTTGCGGAATATCTCTCTGTAGGCTTCTTCGTCAAAGTGATCGCCACGATAGAGAATCTCAAAGCTTAACCCCTCATATTCCAAGAAAGCATTGGAAGTCTTGAACCCATTACGCTTATAGAAATCCCAACGTGCCTCACGTTGCTCTGTATTGTCATTGGGTTCATCCAAGCGCTCTACTTCCAAGACCATAGACCGAGATGGTCCATAAAAGTCCACCAGTTTATCAATAATCTCACTTCCGTAGCCATGACTCCTCATTTGAGGAACGATGGCAAAGAAACTCACATAAAAAACTTTGGCATTGTAGAGAACTGAGGCAAATCCAACAAAATCATCCTCGTCATAAAAGGCAAAGAAATGATAATCATCACGACCATCCAATTGTAAAAACTCACTTAATGGAATACGTTCTTCTTCTGGGAAGGCCTCGTTATTTAAGCGCTCTACCCTATCTAATTCTGGAAACTCCTTAGTAATTAATTGGCTGCGTAAAGCCATGTATTTTCCCCCTTTTTGATGCTTATACCTATAAGTTATTATAACACCTTGATAAGCTAGTGCAAGTTTCAAGGGCTAAGATAGATCTGCAGATAAACTTCTCCTGCCAATTATAAATCCTTTTGGGCTGTCTATGACACCCCTCTTCTAAAAAAATAAAAAGACAACGACCATTTCTAGCCTTTGTCTTTTTGTGATTCATAAGCTATCGCTTATTTTTTCAATTCCCAAATTTCTTTAGCATACTCTGTGATCGTATCATCTGAAGTGAATTTGTGAGATTTAGCAATATTAGCTAAGCTCATACGTGCCCACTTGTCATGATCACGATAAAGTGCATCGATTTTCTCTTGAGCTTCTACATAAGCAGCGAAGTCTTCCAAGAGGAAGTACTCATCGTTGTGGGTGATGAGGGCTTCGTAAATTTCAGTACCTTCAGCTTGAGCATTTGGAATCGTACCGTTAACAAAGGTATCAACGACACGGCGAATGACTGGGTTATTTTCATAAACTGCACGAGAGTAGTAATCGTGACGTGCATAGTGTTCATAAACTTCGTCCTTGTCCATACCGAAGATGACAACATTCTCATCACCAACTTCATCCTTGATTTCAATGTTGGCACCGTCAAGTGTCGCCAAAGTGATAGCACCAGTCATCATGAATTTCATGTTTGATGTACCAGATGCTTCTTTAGAAGCCAATGAGATTTGCTCAGATACATCTGCTGCTGGAATGATAAGTTCCGCAAGACTGACACGGTAGTTTTCAAGGAAGACCACTTTAAGTTTCCCTTGGAGACTTTCGTCGTTGTTAACAAGGTTGGCAACTTCGTTGATAAGTTTGATTACTGATTTAGCGAAGTGATAACCAGGGGCAGCTTTGGCACCAAAGATGAATACACGAGGTACCATGTCTTTATCTGGATTATCTTTAAGATCCCAATAAAGTTTGATGATGTGAAGAAGATTAAGCAATTGACGTTTGTACGCGTGAAGACGTTTCACTTGAACATCAAAGATAGCATCTGTAGACACTTCTACGCCTGTTGTTTTCTTGATATAGTCTGCCAAACGTTGTTTAGCAGTCTTCTTAACTTGATAGAACTGGTTCAAGACTTCCTTGTCATCCAAGTAAGTTGTAAGATTTTCAAGCTCATGGATGTCGTTACGCCAACCGTCACCAATCACGTCATCAATTGCTGCTGAAAGTTCCGGAGCTGCAATTTGTGTCCAACGACGTTGAACGATACCATTTGTCTTGTTATTGAATTTTTCAGGATAAATAGTATAGAAATCGTGAAGGGTATCTTCTTTAAGGAGTTCTGTATGGAGTTTGGCAACCCCGTTGACTGAGTGACCACCAATGATAGCCAAGTTAGCCATGTGGACTTGGTTATCCTTAACGATACGTGTGCGTTCGATAACATCCGCAGCAATACCACGTCCAGCCATTTCAGCAATGTAACGGTTGTCGACTTCCAAGATGATTTGGTAAACACGTGGAAGAACACGTTTGAAGAGCTGTTGATCCCATTTTTCAAGGGCTTCTTGAAGAATAGTGTGGTTAGTGTAGCTCATAGTCTTAACAGTCGCATTCCAAGCATCTTCCCATGAAAGACCGTATTCATCAAGGAGAAGACGCATGAATTCAGCTGGTGCAACCGCAGGGTGAGTATCATTGATGTGAACAGATACCTTTTCGTGGATATCTTTCAATGGCAAGCCCATCTTGAGGTAAGATTTGATAATGGTTTGGAGACCTGCACTTGTCATGAAGTATTCCTGAACCAAACGCAATTCTTTACCTTCAATCGTTGTATCATCTGGATAAAGAATGGCTGTAATATCTTTCACACGACGGCGAGCTTCAAGAGTAGGGTAATCCAATTCGTATTCTTCAGGAATTTCTACATCCCAAAGACGAAGGTTGTTAATCACACCATTTTGATAACCGATTTGTGGCACATCGTAAGGTACAGCACGAAGAACTTGAGCATTCTTATAAGTTGGAACAAAACGACCATCTTCGTCACTTTCAAGGACAACATCACCAAAGAGTTTTACATAGACAATATCATGGTCTTTACGCGTTTCCCAAACATTTCCTGTTGAACCAAACCAACCATCTGGTAGTTCTACTTGGTAACCATCAACAATACGTTGTTTGAAAAGTCCGTAACGGTAACGAAGACCATTACCAAAACCTGGATAACCAGTAGTTGCAAGCGAATCCATGAAGGCAGCAGCCAAACGACCAAGACCACCGTTACCAAGTGCCATATCATGCTCAGCTTCTACCACTTCGCGGAAGTCGATGTCAAGTTCTGCGAAACCTTCTTTAACAAGGTCAAGAATACCAAGGTTGAGGAGGTTAGTTTCCAACATACGACCTGGGAGGAATTCGATTGAGAAGTAGAAAGCAATCTTTTCTTTATTGTCTGAAAGCGCATGGTTACGTCCAATCCATGTGTCAGTGTAATACTTACGAATCAAACCAGCCAAGGCTGTGAAAATTTCAGTTGGTGTAGCCTTAGCCACTTTAATCAACTGTTCTTGGTGGAGCGTGTCTTTAAAGTCACGGATGAATTGTTCTTTTGTTAAATTTTCGACTTGCATAGAAATCCTTTCTTATACTTCTATACCTTTGATACACATCTTATAGAGTGAATATTAGGATAAGGGGGAATTGGAAATTTCTTTAAAACGTCCAAACCTTGCCAATCAAGATTCGAAACAGATATTTCAAAATCTTTATTTACAAAACTGTCAAAATAGTCAGGTTTATTAAACACGATTAGAGTTAGTCTTCTATTCAGATTTTTAGATATCTTCTCTTTCATTGCTTTATCAACAAGATTGAGAGATGCTATCCTGACTTTTGTCAAGATTATATAGAAGCGTTTTCAAACGCTTTACACGAAGATAACTTTTCCCTTGCGAGAAAAGTTATCTTTGCAATTATACTAATTGTTTGTACAAATCAACATATGCCAAACTTGCTGTATCCCATGAGAAGTCACGAGTCATAGCATTGTGCTGGAGTTGTTTCCAAGCATCAGCATTATTTTCGTAAACATCGAGAGCTTTTTCAAGGGTTTGAACCATCCAGTAACCTGAGAAGTTACCAAATGAGAATCCTGTACCTGAGCCTGTCACAGGGTTGTATGGTTCAACAGTATCACGAAGACCACCAACCTCGCTAACCACTGGCAAGGTACCATAGCGCATAGACATCATTTGAGAGAGGCCACATGGTTCAAAGGCTGAAGGCATAAGGAAAATGTCACAACCAGCATAAATTTGTTGAGCCAACTCTAGGTTGAAAGTAATGTTGGCAGACATTTTTTCTGGATAAGCATGAGCGAACCAAGAGAAAGAATTCTCATAGTCACTATAACCAGTACCCAAAAGAACAATCTGAACATCATGTTGCAAGATGTTGTGAAGCTCGTTAACCACCAAATCGAAACCTTTTTGGTCTGTCAAACGTGACACAATACCAATCAATGGAACGTCTTCTCGAACTGGAAGACCAACACGCTCTTGAAGCGCTGCCTTGTCTTTGGCTTTACCTGACAAATCATCCACTGAGAAATGATAAGGAATGTGAGTATCTGTTTCTGGATCAAGGAGGTCCGTATCGATACCATTAACAATACCAGATAACTTACCAGATTCCATGCGCATGATTTGATCAAGGCCTTTACCAAATTCAGGTGTTTGGATTTCACCAGCATATGATGGTGAAACTGTTGTGACACGGTCTGCGTAAAGAACAGCTGCTTTCATCCAGTTGAGGCAATCATTCCAACGAAGGGTACCATCAGCATAACGCTCGTAACCAACACCGAAAATTTCCCAAAGCATTCCACTGTCAAATTGACCTTGGAATTCAATATTATGGATAGTGAAGACTGTCTTAATACCTTGGTAAGCTTGAATCCAATGGTATTTTTCCTTAAGAAGGAAAGGAATCATGGCTGTGTGGTAGTCATGAACATGGAGAACATCTGGAATAAAGTCCACTTTTTCCATCAACTCAAGGGCAGCCATTTGGAAGAAACCAAAACGCTCACCATCATCCCACTCACCGTATACCGTACCACGGTTGAAATACTGCTCATTATCAATGAAGAAGAAAGTCACACCATCACGGACAATTTTCTTGATGCCGACATATTGACGACGCCAACCAACATTTGTATAGAAGAAGCCAAGGTCTTCAACCTGATCGCCAAACTTAGCCGAAACCACATCATAATAAGGGAGAATTACGGCAACTTCGTGACCATTTTTGACTAGAGATTTAGGAAGAGCACCGATAACGTCACCCAAACCGCCAGTCTTAGCGAAAGGTGCACCTTCAGCAGCTACAAATAAAATTTTCATCGTACAATATCCTCTGTTACAACGCTACCTTTTTTGATGACAACTGGGTTGTTTTCTGTACCGCGAATAGTAACACCATCAGCGATTTCAACCCCTTTATCCACAATCGCATATTCAACTGTAGCGCCTTTACCAACTGTAACACGTGGGAAGAGAACTGAGTAGCTCACGTTTGAGCCTTCGGCCAAATCTACATTACGTGAAACCACTGAGTGTTCCACTTTACCACGTACAATAGAACCTGATGCAAACTGAGACACTTTAACTTCAGAAGAAGCTGCATAGTATGTTGGCTCTTCATTTTTAACTTTTGTATAAACTTTTTGGTTTGGTGCAAAAAGTTTATAGAATTTTTGTGATTCCAGCATATCCAAGTTAGCATCAAAGTACGCTTTTACTGAGTGGATATTTGAAAGGTAACCAGTGTACTCGTAAGCAAAAGCATTTTCAGCAACTGCCAAATCACGAAGTACATAACGAAGCTTACGAGGTTCTTCTTTAGCTGCTTCTTCTTCCAATTTTTCAATCAAGAATGGTGTATCCACAACAAAGATGTCTGTAGACATATTGTAAACTTCTTTATCGCCACCCTGGAAGAGCTCATGGCCAAGCACTTTGTCAGAGTCATCAATTTCTAAAACGCTGTTTACATCTGAAATGAGTTCTTTAGGAAGTTTTTTGTAGACCACAGTAACTTTTGGTTTTGTTGTATTGTGAAGGTGGAAAACTTGGTTAAGATCAATGTTGACCAAAACATCACTGTTAAGAGCTACAGTCTGATCTGAGCCTGAACGTTTAAGGTAAGTCAAAATTTGACGATAGTATTCCTCATCAACAGTTGAGCTTTCAACAGGAGTATTGTAAATACCAAGGTAGTAGTGACTGAGAAGAGTAGACAAGCCCCACTCACGACCTGAACGAATATGGTCGAAGACAGAACTGATGTTTTCGTTTTGGAAGATTCCGAAGACGCTACGGATACCAGCATTAGCCAAGTTAGACAACGGGAAGTCGATGAGGCGATATTTTCCGCCAAATGGTAGGCTGGCAATAGGACGGTGCTCAGTCAAACCACCCATGTCATGGAATCCTACGGTATTTCCTAGAATTGCAGAATATTTATCAATCTTCATCTTTTGGTACCCCCACTACTTCATTGTATCCTACGACTTGCACTTCTTCTGTACCGTCAATTTCCACGCCATCAGAAATATGTGCCCCTTCACCGATAATAGCACGTTTAATTTTTGCGCCTTTACCGATAACTGCACCACTCATAATAACTGAATCTTCAACGACCGCACCTTCACGGATTTGGGCACTTGTTGAGAGCACTGAATGTTTAACAGTTCCATCAACCGAACAGCCATCAACAACGAGTGAGTCTTCAATTTCAGCATGTTCACCAAAGAAGTTCGGTGGAGCAATCATGTTACGTGAATAAATCTTCCATTGACGGTTACGGCTATCCAAAGCATTTTCAGGAGAAATATACTCCATATTTGCTTCCCAAAGGGATTCGATAGTACCTACGTCCTTCCAGTAGCCTTCAAATTCATAAGCATAGACGCTTTCACCTGTTTCAAGATAAGCAGGAATAACGTTCTTACCAAAGTCAGACATATCAACCGTACTCTTCTCAGCTGAAACCAACATATTGCGAAGACGTTTCCAGTCAAAGATGTAAATACCCATTGATGCCTTCGTAGATTTAGGATTTTCAGGTTTTTCTTCAAATTCGACGATACGGTTATTAGCATCAGTGTTCATGATACCGAAACGGCTAGCTTCCTTAAGTGGCACATCAAGAACTGCTACAGTAAGACTTGCGTTGTTGTCCTTGTGAGCTTGGAGCATATCATCATAGTCCATCTTGTAAATATGGTCACCAGACAAGATTAAAACGTATTCAGGATTGATGCTGTCGATATAGTCAATGTTTTGGTAAATAGCGTGGCTGGTACCTTCAAACCAACGATTACCTTCACTAGCTGAGTAAGGTTGAAGAATCGATACACCAGAGTTAACACCATCCAAGCCCCAACTTGAACCATTACCGATATGATTGTTCAAAGCAAGTGGCTGATACTGTGTAATGACACCGACATTGTTAATTCCTGAATTGGCACAATTTGACAAACCGAAGTCAATAATACGATAGCGTCCACCAAATTGAACAGCTGGTTTGGCAATACTTTGGGTCAATTTTCCAAGACGAGTTCCTTGCCCACCAGCAAGGATCAAAGCCAACATTTCATTTTTCATGAATAGTCCCCCTCATGATTTTTAGTTCCATCCTCAAAAGGATGTGAAACAATCAGTCGAAACTGATTATGACAATTAAAGTAAGTTCCTCAGTGTGGCAATAGTTTGGGCATCAAACAGCTTCTTTCAACCGTGATTTCCTTGCTATCACCACTGAAAAACAAATCGTGTACACGTTTAAGTCTACCCTTTATTTCAAGCGACGTTTAACACGCCAGATACTTGCTCCAAGAGCTGGCAATGTGAAGCTAAGGGTATTTTCATAATCCTTCCATTTCGCCTTTTGGGTACGAGTTTCAGGATTTCCTTTTTTCCAGACACCACCGAATTCTTCCATCTCAGTGTTAAGCACTTCTTGATAAATACCAGCGACTGGCAATCCAATAGTGAAGTCTTGACGTTCCACTGGAGCTAGGTTGAAGACACAGACAAGAAAGTCACCCTTATCGCCTTTGTCATCCTTACGAATGAAGGAAAGCACACTTTCAGCACGGTTATCCGCGTCAATGATTTCAATACCATCGTAAGAATCATCAATCTGCCAGAGAGATTTATGGTCCTTGTAGAAACCATTCATATGGCTAGTGAAAGCCTGCATCTTCTGGTTCATCTCATCTTCAAGATTATTCCATTCAAGTTGGTAATCAAATTTCCACTCTAAGAACTGACCAAATTCAGATCCCATGAAGAGCAATTTCTTACCTGGGTGACAGAGTTGATAAGTATAGAGGTTACGTAGGCCAGCAAACTGATTGTAGCGATCCCCCCACATCTTATGCATCATACTCTTCTTACCATGAACTACTTCATCATGTGAGAATGGCAGAACATAGTTTTCATTGAAGCAATACATGAAACTGAAAGTCATCAGATTGAAATCGTACTGACGGTAAACTGGATCTTCTTCGTAGAATTTGAGGATATCGTTCATCCAACCCATATTCCATTTGAAGTCGAAACCTAGACCACCCTCTTCAATCGGTTGTGTAATTGGTGTTGCTGCAGTTGATTCTTCCGCAACCATCATGACATCTGGATAGCGTTTTTTAATCTCACGATTGAGTTTTTGAAGGAAGCCATAGCCTTCCAAGTTACGGTTACCACCGTCCTTGTTTGGCATCCATGGACCCTCATCATAGTCCAAATAGAGCATGTTTGAAACTGCATCCACTCGGATACCATCGATATGATAATTTTCAATCCAGTAAAGAGCACTTGAAATAAGGAAAGACTGTACTTGATTTTTCCCTAAGTCAAAGTTAAGTGCACCCCAACGATAGTTATGAGCTCGATCGTGATCCTGATATTCGAAAGTTGGTGTACCATCAAAGTAGGCTAAAGCATCGTCATTCTGTGTATAGTGACCTGGGACCCAGTCTACCAAGACACCGATATTATTCTGGTGACATGCTTCAACAAAATCTTGAAAATCTTCTGGTGTACCATAGGTATGCTCAAAAGCAAAGTAACCCATGAGCTGGTAACCCCAACTCATCCCAAGAGGGTGAGCCATGAGTGGCATGAATTCCACGTGGGTATAGTTCATCTCAACCAAATATGGAATCAACTCTTCTTTCAATTCTTTGAAAGTATAAGGTTGACCATCCTCTTTTAGTTTCCAAGATGATGCATGAGCTTCATAGATATTAACCGGACGTTTTTGGAAACCAAAGCGTTTACGACGACCCATCCAAAGGCCATCCTTCCACTTCTTAGTTTTCTTCTTACGAATCACAGCTCCTGTTCCTGGACGTGGCTCCAAATAAGTAGCGAAAGGATCCATCTTTTCGACTACTTGACCTCCCTTACGTTTCACCAAGAACTTATAGAGTTGTCCTTCTTGAGGGAGGGCTGAACTTACCTCCCAAACACCGATATGGTTTTTGGTCATATCCAGAGGTTCATCAAACCAACCTGTGAAATCTCCAATTACCTGAATCTGCTCAGCATGAGGGGCCCACACACGGAAGACAAATCCTTCTTCTCCCTCCAATTCATGCACACCCAGATAATTCTGAAGGTGGAAGTTCTCACCTGTCCCAAACGTGTACATGGCTTCATCGAGATTCATACCATCACTCCTTTCTAAAACTAGCCTTGATAGATCTAACTATCAAGAAATTAAAACATTGAAATATATGTAAATACACTAGAAAACCCTTCAGATTGATAGGGCTCACAAGCGAATAAAACTGCTTGTGTAAGCGTTTCCTGTATTATAACATTTTTTGACTGCCTTGTCAGTAAATCTCCAAATCTTTTTTCATATTATTGAACACAAAAGTCTTACGTAATTTTCCAGAAATGTGCAATTCAACAATACCTGAATCGTACTCCGCTTTTGCGACATAGAGATTATCGTAAATATCTGCATATGAACGATATGACAATTCTGGTACGGTTTGCTTACGCTCAATTAATTTGGCAACTTTAGCAATCAATTTTTTCTTAAGGGTCACCTGATTCCAATCCACCCGATTGACCTCATCAGGGGCATTGTAGCTATTCATAGCACGCTTAACATCTGCTTCTGTGTAATTTCCATCTTCACCTGTTGCAACCATCTTACTACGCTGGAATTCTTGTCCCAACTGCATGAAACACATCCCTTGCATACTTAGATTAAGAGCATTTGCCAAGTAGATACGTTTTTCAATATCTTCTGGCGAATCATGTGGATGCAAATGATGCATAAGATCATTCAAATTGTAATTGTCATGAGCTTCGATATAGTTGAGGACCTGACCTGGCATGAGGTAGTTTACAAAACCACGGCTACCAAGCAGACTCTTGGCAATCTGGTCTTCCAATGGGGCTCCAGACACATAGCCGTTATTGATGTACCCATAGACCTCTGCCCCCTTGACCGCGTCACGCGCATTGTCATTGAAAAATCCGATTCTAGGCATCAAGGCTGCATTATCCTTCTTGCCCTTTTGGTCTACAGGAAGTCCAATTCCCATATCCCATCCTTCACCATAAAGAAGGATCCTAGGATCAATATCATCCATGGCCGAACGAATGGCATTCATCGTAGCAACATCATGTAAGCCCATAAGGTCAAAACGAAAACCATCCACTCCAAATTCTTCTGCCCAATAGGTTAAGGAATCAATCATATACTTACGGTACATTTCCTTTTCACTGGCTGTCTCATTTCCACAGCCTGATCCATCTTGGAAAGACCCATTGTCATGCATACGGTAGTAATAAGCCGGCACAGATAGTTGGAAAGGAGAGCTGTAAGATGAGTAAGTATGGTTATAAACCACATCCATGATAACCCCTATTCCTGCTTCATGGTAGGCCTGAATCATTTTCTTAAGCTCTAAAATTGGTGCCACGGGATTCTTTTGATCAGCAGCAAACTGACGATCCGGAACATTGTAATTTTCAGGATCGTACCCCCAGTTGTAGAGAAGCTTCCCACCTTTATCATAGGTTTTATGGTGATCAAAGACTGGTTGCAGTTGGACATAGTTGTAGCCCATACGTTTGAGGTAATCAAAACCAGTCAAATCTCCATGGGCATTTCTAGTCCCTTTCTGACAAGCACCTAGATAGGTTCCTCTATAGGACTTCTTAACACCAGATGTCTCTGAGATTGAGAAGTCACGGAGGTGCATCTCACAGATAACGGATGAGCAAGCATTTGCCTTACGCCAGCTCGCTTTTTGCTTGGTAACCTTTTCATACCCTCTTGGAACAAGTCGCTGTGGATTGACCACCAAACTTTTTTTATTATCTAAGCTAAGGGCGATACTGTAGGGGTCTCTCGTATCCTGATAAAAACTTTCCTCATGATACACACGAAACTGGTAGGCTACCCCATCCAAATCCTTTTTAACAGTGGCACTCCAAACACCGTGAGTATTCATCTCATGACGGTCTTTATTGACACTGGTTCCTCGGCTCATCTTAATGATCTTAGGATTTTTACTGCCCTTTTTAAAAAGTAAGAGCTGCACACGACGAGCTAGAGGTGACCAAAGGCGAAACTCTGTGGCCCCTTTTTCATACTTATGACCTAACCAACCTTGAAAGCCCCACTTCTGGTCAAATTCCTGTCTTCGGAGAGCCATATCAAAGGCATGCTGGTCGCGACCTTCGAAACTATGGCTAGTCAAGGCTGCCTGTTTAGAATAATAAACAGTTGGATCACCTTCAACTATCCAAATAGCATTGGGAGCATCCCCTAGGAAGCGTCGGACACGGTAATCATGTGTTTGCCTCGACCAGTCTTCCGTTTTGACCAAAAGATTGACAGAATCAATAAAACGATTGGAGGGAGAAGTAACCTGACCAACAAGACCAAAATCATCCTCACGTGAAAAATGGGCTTCTTCGCCCCAATAACCATCTAGCCACTTCCACATACTGTATCTGGAATAGTCGCCATGCATACTATGAAAATGAACGGTTAATAAATTGTCCATTTTTTACTCCTTAGTTTTTGTTACTCACTTTTTCTCCTATTATAGCAAAAAATGTTCGTTTTGTAAGCGTTCTTATGGAATATTTTGCAATTTTTTGGTCTATTTTGAACATAAAAAAAGAATGAGAAAATAAATGGCAAAACACTCATTTTTCTCATTTCTTTTGTCGATTTTAATTCCTTTAGAACTAGGCTTGAGACTCTTTCCAGTCCATTATTCTTGAGTCATCAAAACCTTACGTGGTTTGGTACCTTCAGCTGGTCCGATAACACCTGCTTCTTCCAATTCTTCCATCAAACGAGTGGCACGGTTGAAACCAACTGACAGACGGCGTTGAATCATGGAAGCACTAGCTTTTTGTGTTTCAAGGACCAAAGCCTTGGCCTCTTCAAAGAGTGGGTCACCTTCTGAGCTACCACCATTGGCAGAGGAACCTCCACCAAAATCATTTTCAGAAACTTCACCAGGATCAAAGCTCTCATCATAGTCAGCTGAAGCCTGATCCTTGATAAAGGTCACAATACGTTCCACGTCATCATCAGAGATGAAGGAACCTTGTAGACGAACAGGGTGGTTCTCATCAATCGGTTTGAAAAGCATATCCCCACGTCCGAGTAGCTTTTCTGCCCCATTTTCATCTAAAATGGTACGACTATCTGTTCCCGAAGACACGGCGAAGGCCACACGAGATGGCACATTGGCCTTAATCAAACCGGAGATCACATCAACCGACGGACGTTGAGTGGCGAGAATCATGTGAATTCCCGCAGCACGCGCTTTTTGTCCCAAACGAATAATAGCATCTTCCACTTCCTTACTAGCTACCATCATCAAGTCAGCCAACTCATCAACGATAACCACAATTAAAGGCAAGGGAATCTGTTTTTCTTGCGACTGGGCATTCCAATCTTCCACCTTGGCATTGTAGCCAGCAATGTTACGCACGCCAAACTTACTAAAGAGTTCGTAACGATTTTCCATCTCATCTACCACTTTTTGAAGAGCCTTGGCGGCCTTACGTGGGTTGGTCACTACAGGGATAAGGAGATGAGGAATATCATTGTAAACCGAAAGTTCAACCATCTTCGGATCGACCATGAGGAACTTCACCTGGTCAGGACGAGCCTTCATAAGAATACTAGAGATGATACCGTTAACCGCAACCGATTTACCAGAACCCGTAGATCCAGCGACTAGCAAGTGAGGCATCCGTCCCAAATCAAAGCTACGAGCCGAACCATCAACCGCCTTACCAAGAGGAACTTCCAAGAGCTTATTAGGATCCGTCTTGGACTGTTCCCAAAGTTCACGGAAAGAAACCGTCGCAATCTCTGAGTTAGGCACTTCGATACCAACCAAAGATTTTCCAGGAATAGGTGCCTCAATACGGACATCTTTCGCAGCTAGAGCCAGAGCCAAGTCATCAGCTAGATTTGAAATGCGATTGACCCGGACCCCAACAGCAGGCTTGACCTCATACTTGGTCACTGACGGTCCAATTTCAGCTCGCTCAACCTTGACATCAATATTGAAACTCTTGAAGGTATCTTCTAAGATTCGAATATTCTTACGAACGATGTTCTTCTCTTTAGATTGACTCTTAGGCTTATCAGGTGCAAAGAGATCTATATGAGGTAATTTATACTGCAGGAGTTCCTTCGGTGTGAAATCAACCTCGACAGGAGCATCATCTCCCTCAACCACCATAGATGGGGGAAACTCCTCTCTTGGCAGATCCTCTGGATAAGGTGCATAATCTTCTTGGAAATCCTCATAATCCTCTGGAGGGAGATTATCATAGTAGTCCTCAGAGGCATAATCACTGATTTCAGGTTCAAGTGCAAAAATCTCAGTTTCTTGTGGTAACTCCTCTGCGGCATCATCTAAGATTTCTCCTGTCTCCTCGTCAACAGTTAAATCAGCCAGACGCTCGGCTTCGGCACGTTCTTCCGCCTCACGTTCTTTCTGAGCCTGACGTTCTGCCTTCTTTTCCTGACGTTGAGCCGTCCGTTCCAAACGCTTCTCAGCCCCTTTCTGCCATGCTTCCTTAGTATACTCCATGATATCCAAGACATCCCAAGGGCTAAGAATGAAAGCACCCAAGAGAATAATCAATACCCCAATCATGAAGCTACCGATATTTGAAAAGAGGAAGGAAATCGGTTGGTATAGGAGAGCCCCCAACATACCACCACCCGCAAAACGAGCTACTTGCACACTGACCAGTTCCCCAAAAAGCAAGTCCTTGGTACCAGGGAAAATATCCAGACCACTCATGCGTTCTAGACTAAAGAGATAGGCGTGAAACTCCAACAAGAGACCCGCGAAGACCATCCAAAATCCTGTTACGTAGTTACTATGTTTACGTAACCATTTAAAGCCAAAGAGATAAACATAGATAGCAAAAATTAAAGGATAAGCCATACTCCCCACAAATACTCGAAAGAGATTATAGAGGGTAACCCCAAAGAAACCCAATCGAAAGACTGGGAAAATTAAGACAAAGGCAAAAAAGAAGGTCCATAGCATTCGCTTAATCGCCTTCTGTCTGTCTAATTCTGCTTTTGTAAGCCGCTTCTTACCGTTCTTAGAAGCAGTCCCTTTTTTCGTTTTTTTCGTTGTAGCCATAGGTGTATTATACCACGTTTTTAGATATGAAAAAAGAGAGACAAGTCTCTCCTTAGATTGAAGACAAAGTCTTCTTTTGAGACTTTCCTTCTTTTGACATTATTCTTCAATTAATGATGTTGAGTGAACCGGACGGTTCTTACCGTCTGGATCAATATATTGGATAGCTTGGTTGATAGCGATAGGAGCTTCACCCATTCCCACAGCAATCAAATCAATCTTACCCTCATATTCTGCCGCATCACCGATAGCATAAACACCTTCTTGTGAGGTTTCAAACTGCGCATTAACAGCAACGCTAGAGCGTTTGTAATCAACATTCCAGTTACGAAGGTTTTTATTGTTGGTTGAGAAGCCAAAGCTAACAATAAGGGCATCAAGTGGCAATTCCACAACCTCGTCTGACTTAACTTTTTGAACGGTCATACTTTGGGCAAAACCATTTTCACCCTTAATTTCAAGTGGCACATAGGGTGTCATCACATTAACTGACGATTGATGAAGAAGCTCTACACTATGCTCATGGGCACGAAAGGCATCACGACGGTGAATCAAAGTCACGCTCTCAGCAATCCCATCCAAGTGATTAGCCCAGTCAACAGCTGAATCTCCACCACCAGCAATCACAACCTTCTTGCCGGCAAATTGGTCAAGGCTATGCACATTATAGAACAAGTTATTGTCCGCATAATCTTCTTCATTGTCCACACCCAAAGGACGGGGAGCGAAGGCACCATTCCCACAAGCAATGACGATAGCCTTAGACAAGTGTTGACCCTTACTTGTGGCAATTGTGAAGATGCCTTCTTTCTTTTCAAAGGTTTGCACTTCTTCTTTCAAATGAATGCTAACACGATCTTCAAAACGCTTAAGCTGGGTCAAGAGATTTTCTGTCAATTCGGCACCTGTTGTCTGAGGAAAGGCTGGGATATCGTAGATTTTCTTCTCAGGGTAGAGAATGGCTGGCTGACCACCAAGCTCTGACAAACTCTCGATAATATTCACAGTCATGCCACGTAGGCCGGCATAAAAGGCAGCCCAAAGACCTACTGGTCCACCACCGATAATGGTAATATCATATATCTTTTCTTCTGACATTTTATTTTCCTTCTGCTTTTATCTCTTCTAAAATCTGACGTTCTTCATCCGTAAAGTCATAGTTTTCCAAGAGGTCTGGTCGACGCTCCCAGGTCTTACGCAAACTCTGTTCCATACGCCAACGTCGAATATTGACGTGGTGCCCTGACAAGAGAACATCTGGCACCTTCATGCCACGAAACTCAGCTGGGCGCGTGTACTGTGGAAATTCCAAAAGCCCTGATGAGAAACTATCATCCTTATGACTAGCTTCCTTACCTAAAACTTCAGGAATCAAGCGGACAGTCGCATCTACAATAGTCATTGCAGCCAACTCTCCCCCAGTTAAGACAAAATCTCCCAAGGAAATCTCATCTGTCACTAAGGTTTTGATGCGCTCATCATAGCCCTCATAGTGACCACAGATAAAGACCAATTCCTCTTCTTGCGCCAATTCTTCTGCATAGGCCTGATCAAAGGTACGACCCGCAGGATCTAAGAGAATAACGCGAGGTTTTGTGACGTCTAACTTGTCAAAGGTATCAAAAATTGGCTGGGCACGTAGCAACATACCTTGACCGCCACCGTAAGGTTCATCATCTACGTGACGAGCCTTCTCCGCATTTTCACGAAAATTGTGATAGTTGATTTCTAGAAGGCCCTTATCCTTTGCCTTACCAACAATGGAATGCTCTAAGGGAGCAAACATATCTGGAAATAGTGTCAAGATATCAATCTTCATCGTCTAATCCTTCCATGAGCTCAACCTCAACACGTCCAGCTGCAACATCAACATCAAGAACTACAGGTGGGATGTATGGCAAGAGCAAATCTTTTTTGCCTTTACGTTTTACTACCCAAACATCATTAGCGCCCGGTTGGAGAATCTCTTTGACCTGACCAATCAAAGTATCACCTTCGTAAACATCAAGGCCAATGATTTCATGGTAGTAAAATTCCCCATCATCAAGGTCTGTTAAATTTTCCTCAGCAATCTTGAGGCTGCAGCCCTTATACTTCTCCACATCATTGATATGGTAAAGCCCCTTAAACTTAACGATATCAAAGTTTTTATGTTTACGGTGACTCGCAATCTCAACATCCATGATGTAATTGTCTTTGTCATCAAAAAGGGCTAGGACACTCTTCTTCTTAAAACGCTCATCCGCAAAATCTGTTACAGACAAAACACGAAGTTCCCCGTGCAAGCCCTGTGTATTCACAATCTTTCCAACGTTATAGTATGTCATTGAATTTCCTTATTATATGTTTTCTTATTCAAATGAAACCACGACTCGACCAACTGCTTAGCATCATCTGATAACCATCACTAAACAAAGTTATTTCTTCGGGTCAAGGTCTTGTCATTTATGATTTTAAAGTGGTATAAAATGTCTGGCTTAGGCCAGTCAACCCCTCTATTTTATCAAAAAGGACACAAAAAAACCAGCTTTCTCTAGCTGGCACTCATAGTCCGTACGGGATTCGAACCCGTGTTACCGCCGTGAAAAGGCGGTGTCTTAA
>ERZ1026963.361-NODE-361-length-30617-cov-8.169819_pt1 | contig 30617 bp, 29 predicted proteins | sample MGYA00519566_ERZ1026963 | MGnify/ENA primary metagenome ERZ1026963 (study PRJEB26926, sample SAMN06164512) | human gut metagenome | biome: ENVO:00009003; feature: ENVO:2100002; material: ENVO:00002003 | host: Homo sapiens | place: USA | collected 2012 ... | reverse complement strand
CTTTTAATACTGATTTAGGCTTTACTCTTTCATTTCTCGGTTTAGACTGAGCTTCTTCCCATCTTCTGAAACGTGCTTCTTCTTCCGCACTGACTTCATTAAGTACAGGCTGTTTTGCAGTCGGCTTTAATCCTTCATCATCAAGCGCAAGACTTTCGTTTAAATTCTTAATATCAACTTCTTGTTCTGAAAAACCGCCTACGTTGTTTACGAATTTTTCTTCAATATCTTTTCTCAATGCTCTGATTTCAAATGAAAGGTGATTATCTTTCTTTGAAAGTTTGTAAAATCTGTTTCCAATCCAAAAGCTGATAATTGCATTGATTATAATAGTGAATATAAACCAAAATACAGCCCATCCCTTTGACAAGTATTTCTTATTTGAAACTTGTGTTGAAGTGTCCGTTTGAGTCTGTACATTTCCGGCTGCCGGAATTTGTCCCTGTGTATTTTGATTGGCTGTGTTATTTTGATTAGCCGTATCTTGCTGGGTTGTGTCAACTTGTTCTGCCTGTTGAGTGTTGTTTGCAGGTGCCGGAGTTGCCGCCAATACGAATGGTGATGCTGAAAATGCCATAATACCGGTTGCAAATATTACCATAATTTTCTTTTTTATATTGATAATAATTTTGTGCATATTGAAAAACCAATCGTTCATAAATTTCAGTCTCGATAAAAAAGCATTGGTTTAATTGTTTTTCAAAATACAGTGCATCAATGAGTTCTTCTCTTTCTATGCATGTAATATAAACATTTAATAACATGGTTGATATCATGCGTCGATTATTAGGAATCTCTTTGTAAAAATCAGACCTTCTAGACATCTCCTTTGCCAAAACCATAAGAGTCTCATGGTTCAACACATCTAAGGTATTTGCAAAAATCAATAATTCATAATAACCCCAGTACTCGACACTAAATAGATAATCGGTTAAATCGGTTAGGTCTTGCTGTGTATAATAGCTTTCTCCCGATAAATCCTGCAAGCGAATTTTTAATAAAATAGTATTAATGTGATGAAACTTCTCTTGTTTAGGTTCTGATTCTAATTGAGAATTAAGTAACTTCTTTAATCCATCGATATCATGAGTTGATACAAAAAGTCGAATTTTTGACAATAGCTCATTCAGATTATCACGATGAAAATCATGGACAGCATACATGAATTCGTCAATAGGCATATTAATCTCGTCTAATATTAACATAAACTTTGTAATGGTTAAGTCTGTCTGTCCTTTTTCAAAACGAGACAGTTGAGATGTCGAGATACCAGCTTTTGCGACATCTTTTAATCGTATCCCTCTTGATTTACGAAATTTTTTAAAAATTGCTCCAAATTTTTTCATGGAAGCCTCCAGTTTGCATATATGGGAATATATATTTTTTTGTATCTTAACATAAAATACAGGAAAACAAAAGTGAGGTTATTACTGTGAATAGGCAATGATTGCTGTTTTTTATAAACACACAAAAAACCATAGGACTGCCACTTAAGACTGTCCTATGGTTTCTTTTATTTTTCTGTATTGAGTAATCTGCCTAGGAATCGTTGCAGGGCGAAGAAAACAATAAGGCTTGCCAATGTTTCTCCTAGGAAAGATGAGCTATTGACAATGAGTGAATAGAGATAAGGACTTTGTCCTTTAGGGGCATAGCTTCCCCAAAAGATGACACCAGCTATAAAGTGAATGAGGTAACGAGCAAAGCTACCAAGCAGAATCCCCCAAGTGATATACATCAGAGACTTAACTTTATGGCCTTGTTTAATGGCTTTATCTAGGGCTGGTTTGACCACACCACTGATTCCAATAAGGCTAAAGGCGACAAAATACTCCAGAAAACCTTGTGTTAAGGTTAGCCAACCACCGGCGGCTTGTCCTGTCACCACTTGGAGAAGCCCCCAGATAAGGCCTCCCATAGCACCAGCTTTTAAGCCCCAGCGAAAACTGAGGAGAAAGATGGGCACCATCTTAAAGGAAAGGGAAATCCAAGGGCCTATAGACATGGGTTGAGTAACCAAGTCGAGAATGTAAGCAATAGTTGCAAAGAGTGCAACCTCAATCATTGGTCGAATACTTGTTTTCGACATAAAAAAACCTCCTATACCAATCGTCTTGATTGGCTATTTTTGCCACATCAAAACGTTGTCATAGAAGTTCTTCTATTTCAATCTATTTTGAGACACATCCCTACGCAGGTCCTAACCTGATCAGGTGGTAAGAGTTTAGGCAAGTCTTGAAGAAAAAATTCAAGCTAGCCATTCTCAGCAATTGCTCCTCTTGTGACTCCTTAATTGTACTACCAGAAACCCATTTCTGCAAGTGTCTGAAATCCTAAAATTGTGGTATAGTTAAAGCAAGGATTATCTTTACAATAAAAAAGGAGAAATAACTATGGGACTTTTTTCAGGACTGCTTGGCAATGCATCTAAAAAAGATAATGATAAGGTTGAGCGCCAATTGGAGGGCATCTTAATTCCAGGTGAACAGGTGGAGTTAGCCTATGCCCTTGTTCGTGACCTGATTGTCTTTACAGAGAAGCGCTTGATTTTAGTCGATAAACAAGGTGTTACAGGGAAGAAGACTTCTTACAAGTCTATCCCTTATAACTCAATCTCTCGTTTCACTGTAGAGAGCTCGGGCCACTTTGACCTAGATGCTGAACTTAAGATTTGGATTTCATCAGCACTTGAGCCTGCAGAGGTCCTTCAATTCAAGAGTGATAATAATGTCTTTGAAATCCAACAAGCTTTGGCAGCAGCAGTGCTAGAGTAATGAGGAAGAAAAATGTTTATTGAAAAAGAACTGGGTTATAAGCGTCACTGGATTAATATTGACTCAGATATTATTTCTGAGCAATCCTACCTTTATACCAAGTATGATATTGACCAAGAAACCATAGAGTATGCCTTGGATAAAAATGAACGAGCTCACATGGACTACAACCGTGAGACTGGGACCATCACCTTTATCTATAATGTTCTGGCGCTTGAAAAGGACAAGGAATACTATGAAACCATTCCTCTGACCTTTATTGTTCAAGATACACGTTTGGTGACCATTAGTAACGAGGATAACGCTTATGTGATAAGCAAGATGCAAGATTATGTGGATAACCATGAGGATTTGTCTATCTACAAGTTGCTCTTTGCAGGACTTGAGATGATTTCAAATGCCTATTATCCTGTTATTGAACGCTTGGATCAGCAAAAAGATGAGGTTAGTCGACGCCTAAGGCAGACCACGACAAGTAAGAATCTTTACGATCTTTCAGATTTGGAAACAGGCATGGTCTATCTAGTGGCTGCCGCTACACAAAATCGTCTTCTTTTGGAACACATCAAGGGGCACGCCATTTATCGTCGTCTCAATGAGGTCGAAAAAGAACAGTTTGATGATGCCATGATTGAAGCTAGACAGTTAGTAGCCATGACGGACCTCATTTCTAAGGTCTTACAGCAACTATCAGGTTCTTATAATAATATCCTAAACAACAACCTGAACAACAACTTGAGCAATCTGACCATTATTGAGGTACTCTTGGGGGTGCTTGCCGTTATTACCGGTTTCTTTGGGATGAATGTTCCTCTACCGTTTATGACTGTCAGTCCAGCCTGGATTTTCATCATTATCGGTAGTGCGATTCTTTGTTTGGTCTTGGCCCGCTACTTGCGTTGGTTGGTCCATAAATAATAATTAATAAGTGAAACCGTCTTCTCAAATTGGAGGCGGTTTTAAAACGTTATTCACTGTCTTTTTATTCTTAAATATGATAGACTAGATGAGTTGTTAAAATAAACGACTATTAAATACAGGTAGTTAACATACTACACACCCAAGTCTCATAAGGTGGCTTCGCACCGCCTTCAATAGAAAGAAGAATACTTTGAAATTTACAGATTTAAACCTATCAGAAGACATCCAATCAGCTGTTGTAGCTGCCGGTTTTGAAAAGCCATCACCTATCCAAGAGTTGACGATTCCACTCGCTCTTGAAGGGAAGGATGTTATCGGTCAGGCCCAAACTGGTACTGGTAAAACAGCTGCCTTTGGTTTGCCTACCCTAGATAAAATTCGTACAGAAGAAAATACAATCCAAGCACTTGTTATTGCCCCGACACGTGAGTTGGCAGTGCAATCTCAAGAAGAGCTTTTCCGTTTTGGTCGTGACAAAGGCGTTAAGGTTCGCTCAGTCTACGGTGGTTCTAGCATTGAGAAACAAATTAAGGCCCTCCGTTCAGGTGCCCACATTGTTGTAGGGACACCAGGTCGTCTCCTTGACCTTATCAAACGTAAAGCTCTGAAACTCAATAATATCGAGACTTTAATTTTGGATGAAGCTGATGAAATGCTTAACATGGGCTTCCTTGAAGATATTGAAGCTATCATTAGCCGAGTACCAGAAGAACGTCAAACCCTTCTTTTCTCAGCAACTATGCCTGATGCCATCAAACGTATTGGTGTGCAGTTCATGAAAGATCCTGAGCATGTGAAAATCAAGGCTAAAGAATTAACAAATGTTAACGTTGACCAATACTTTATCCGAGTGAAGGAACAAGAGAAGTTTGATACCATGACCCGCCTTATGGACGTTGACCAACCAGAATTGTCAATTGTCTTTGGACGTACCAAACGTCGTGTGGATGAGTTGACACGTGGTTTGAAACTTCGTGGTTTCCGTGCAGAAGGTATCCACGGTGACCTTGACCAAAATAAGCGTCTTCGTGTTATCCGTGACTTCAAGAACGACCAAATCGATATTTTGGTTGCGACAGACGTTGCAGCGCGTGGTCTTGACATTTCAGGTGTCACTCACGTCTACAACTACGATATTCCACAAGATCCAGAAAGCTACGTTCACCGTATTGGACGTACAGGACGTGCAGGCCAATCAGGTCAATCTATTACTTTCGTAGCACCAAATGAAATGGGTTACTTGGGAATTATCGAAAACTTGACTAAGAAACGCATGAAAGGTCTTAAGCCACCAACAGCTCAAGAAGCCTTCCAAGCTAAGAAGAAAGTTGCCCTTAAGAAAATCGAACGTGACTTTGCGGATGAAGCTATCCGTTCTAACTTTGACAAGTTCAAAGGTGATGCGGTTAAATTGGCTCAAGAATTCACTCCTGAAGAATTGGCACTTTACATCTTGAGCTTGACCGTTCAAGACCCAGAGACAATGCCAGAAGTGGAAATTGCTCGTGAAAAACCATTGCCATTCAAACCATCAGGTGGTGGCTTTGGTGGTAAAGGCGGCAAAGGTGGCCGTGGCAACCGCGGTCGCGATAACAACCGTCGTGGTGGATACCGTGGCGACCGTAACCGCGATGACCGAGACGGTGGGCGTCGTGACTTCAAACGCAAGTCTAAGAAGAATAGCCGTGACTTCGAAAACCATGGCAACAAACGCCCACACCGTACTTCAAGTGAAAAGAAAAACGGCTTTGTTATCCGTAACAAGGGTGATAAATAAACAATGAAAACGCTCTATGAAAATAGAGCGTTTTTTCATAAACCTATTTTTTGAGACTTTCCTCAGGTGAGTGCGGACGTCAGCGAACTTTTTCAAAGTTCCTAATTATAGTATTTTTTTATGAAAGCCCAAATATTATAAGAGTAAAATAGTTATTATGAGAAAGTAGAAGTAGTCTCAAGTAAAGTCAAAAAAACACACGGTTATTTTTCCGTGTGTTCTTTTATATAAGCTAGTTTTTTCTCTCGGCTTTTTTTCTTAAAGAGTGCTTCGGCGCTCATGGCTTCAGGCTTGCTGGGGAAGGCTTCTGAGTAGAGGAGTTTAACTGGTAGGCGGGCTCTGGTATACTTAGCGCCCTTGCCTGAGTTATGGGTTTTGAGGCGGCGTTCGACGTCTGTGGTGTAGCCTGTATAGAGGGTGCCGTCGGCACACTCAACCACATACATGTAGGCCTTGCTATCCTTTTCTGTCATCGTTTAAGACTCACCCTCAGTCTTTTTTCCAAAGTAAATCTCAAAGATTTCGTCGGTATAGTCACCGTTTTCCTTATGCACAAAGAGTGGTGGGAGGATTTTCAAGCCATCTGTTGAACCGTCTTTAATGGCTTCAATCAGGAGCATATTTGCCTCACGTCCCATCTTAGGATAGATAAACTGGATGCGTTTAGGTGCTAGATTGTACTGGCGCATGGTGTCAATGATATCCAAAAAGCGGTCAGGGCGATGTACCATAGCAATGCGTCCATTAGATTTGAGGGCATGACGAGCGACCTGACAAATTTCCTCTAGATTGGTCGTGATTTCGTGACGGGCCAAGAGGTAGTGCTCTGATAGATTCTTCTTGGACGTTTCCGTCGCCTTAAAGTAGGGAGGGTTACAGAGAATAAGGTCCACCTGAGATCGTGGGGCATGGTCAAGCAAATTTTTCAGGTCATCATTGACAACCGTCACCTGATTCTCTAGCTGGTTGAGGGTGACGGAACGTTTGGCCATATCAGCTAGGCGTTCTTGCAATTCAACCAAGGTAATTGGTGCCTCGGTTCGTGTACTAGCGAAGAGGCCAACGGCACCATTTCCGGAACAGAGGTCGACGATTAATCCCTTCTTTGGAATTTTTGGGAATCGCGAGAGGAGGACACTGTCGATAGAATAGCTGAAGACCTCCTTATTTTGAATGATTTTTACATCTGTGGAGAAGAGTTGGTCAATGCGTTCTCCGTCTTTTAAAATTGGATTTGTCATAACTTTTATTGTAACAAAAAACAGCTCCCAAAGGAACTGTTGCGAGTGATTACTCTAGGACACCGAAGGTATATCCTTGGTTTTTGAAATATTCGATAATTTGTGGAAGGGTCTGAACAGTCAGCTCCTTACCAGCTGTATCGTGCATTAGTACAACTTTAACAGTAGTTTCAGGGAAATATTTCTGTGAACCGTCCAAGTAGGCCATCATGGTTTCAGATGTCGTTGGGCGAACAGAGGCGGGTTCTGCATCACCACAAAGCATGTTCCAGTCAATCCACTCGATACCTTCCTTGGCGAGGGCTTGGTCAGTACTTTCTAGACCTTGCCATGACATATGACCACCAGGATAACGGAAAATTCTTGTCTTGAAGTCCTTACCTAAGATAGCTTGGAAATTAGCCATGGTTTGGTTAACCTCAGAAACAATCTGACTTTGATTAGGAACACGCCCAGGATAAAGCAGATTGAAATTATGGCTAAGACTGTGGTTGGCAATGGCATGTCCTTCAGTAATTTGGCGTTTGAGGATGTCCCCATTTTCAGGGGTGATGGTATAGCCGATGTGGAAGAAGGTTGCGTGAACGCCATACTCTTTCAGGATATCCATGACTTGTGGGGTCAGTGTTGGATCAATCCCATCGTCAAACGTTAAAAAGACGACCTTGTCGTCAATATCCTGAGACTTGCCTCGAATAGTGTTATTCACAGCAGTAACATCGTAAGCATAGTCAGAAGCTGCAATGCTGTGGTTACTACCTTTCTTGAGTTGTGTTTCATCATCTTCTTTAGCTTTTTCTGAAGATGAGCTTGTGCTATTAGCGACTTGTTCAGTCTTTTCAGCCTTGGCTACTTGTTCAGATTTCGTGTTATGGCGTTGGAATAGGACAAAACCCAGGATAGCCAGAACAGACAAGTTTGCAATAATGAGGCAAAGATTAAGTGCCTTTCGATTTTTCCCTATAATCTCAATACTTTTTTTCATAGTTACATTATAGCTCAAACTATTAGAAAGTGCCACACCATTTTCAAGACTTTTACAAAGAAATTCGATGAAAAAAGATCTCCTTTTTTTGGTATAATAGTAAAAAACTTGTAGAAAAAGAGGTAAAAACGTGTTTTACGCTTATTTACGTGGGCTTGTTGTCTTCCTTCTATGGATTATCAATGGGAATGCCCATTACCACAATCGCGATAAATTATTGAACAAGGACGAAAACTATATCTTGGTTGCTCCGCACCGAACTTGGTGGGACCCTGTTTATATGGCTTTTTCAGCTCGTCCTAAGCAGTTTATTTTCATGGCTAAGAAAGAACTCTTCAAGAGTCGTATCTTTGGTTGGTGGATCCGTATGTGCGGAGCCTTCCCAATTGACCGTGAAAATCCTGGTCAAGAAGCTATCAAGTACCCTGTTAACATGCTTAAGAAGAGTAACCGTAGTTTGATTATGTTCCCAAGTGGTAGCCGCCATTCATCTGATGTTAAGGGTGGGGTTGCAGTTATCGCTAAGATGGCTAAGGTTAAGATTATGCCAGTTGTCTATCAAGGACCTCGTGAACTCAAGGGGCTCTTGACAGGTGAACGTGTGGATATGAACTATGGTAATCCCATTGATATTTCAGATTTGAAGCGTTTGAATGACGAAAATATCCAAGAGGTTGCTCGTCGTATCCAGTCTGAATTTGATCGCCTTGATGAGGAAGCTTTGAGCTATCAAACAGGCAAGAAACCCAATCCTTTGACTTATATTTACCGAGTACCTCTCGGTATTGTGGCTATCATTGCGGTACTTTTGACCATGGCTTTCTCATATGTAGCTAGCTTTGTTTGGAATCCTGAAAAACACCGTGCCAAAGAAACTCAGAAATAAGCTAAAAACTCTATCAGACATAGATCTGATGGAGTTTTTTACTTTTTGATATATTTTTAAAATTTTTTACGAATAAGAAAGAAAATATATCAATTAAGGAGAATAGCGTGAAGGAAAAGATTCTAGCCTATGTCAAAGATAATCGTTTGTTTGTGAGTGTCATCGCTGTACTGATGGTGATTTTTTGCTTCTTTCTATGGATGACTTGTGGTGCCGGCAACAGCATGGAGGCGGAGACGTCTTATACAGATGTGACAGCTTTGTCAACCTCCTCCTCCAAACAAAGTTCACAGTCTCTTTCTGAGGCGTCTTCCCAGTCAAAGACTGAAGGAAGTAAAAAGGAGAAGTCAAAAGTAACGGTAGATGTTAAGGGGGCTGTGGCTAATCCGGGTGTTTATACTTTAAAAGCAAGCGCTAGGGTGACTGATGCCATCAAAGCTGCTGGGGGAATGACTGAGGATGCGGATGCTAAGAGTGTTAATTTAGCTGCAAGCCTGTCAGACGAAGAGGTTATCTATGTGGCAACTAAGGATGAAAACCTTTCTGTTCTTGGTCAATCAGGAACTGGTCAGGTCTCTGACAAAGGAGGGCAAACTAGTGCTAAGGATGGCAAAATCAACTTAAACACAGCGACTTCAGAGGAGTTACAAACCATTTCTGGAATTGGCGCTAAGCGTGCTGAGGATATCATTGCCTATCGTGAAAGTCATGGAGGTTTTCAATCCGTAGATGACTTGAAAAATGTCTCAGGGATTGGTGATAAAACTTTAGATAAAATCAGAGAGTCCCTCTATGTGGCTTAAAAAAGCTCCCATCAATCTTTTTTCCTTGACTCTTTTAATAGCTGCTCTTTATTTTACGATTTTTGCCACTAATGTTTATGCTATTGGGACTTTTGTCTTTCTGATGGTCTGTTTTTTGAAGCATCATTGGAAGAATAAGACAGCCCTAAAGTTGGTGGGGCTTGTAGGTAGTTTCTTTTTGATCTACTTTTTATTCTTGCACCACAGAGCTAGCATACAAGATAAACAAGCCCCTGCTGAAATCAATCAGGTGACTCTGGTTGCTGATACGCTATCGGTTAATGGTGAGCAATTATCCGCTATCGGTAAGGCCAAGGGACAAAACTATCAGGTTTTTTACCGACTCAAATCTGAGAAGGAGCAGTATTTTTTTAAGACTACTAGTCAAACCTTGGTATTAAAAGGGAAAATAAAGTTATCCCCAGTAACTGGTCAACGTAATTTTCAAGGGTTTAATTATCAGTCTTATCTAGCCAGTCAAGGCATTTATCGAATGGCTCAGATTGAGCGCTTGGATCATGTGGTGTCTCAAAAAAACACATCTCCCCTAGCTTTTTTCCATCAACTGAGGAGGAGGGCTTTGGTTCATATTCAGACGCATTTTCCTAATCCTATGAGACACTATATGACAGGTCTGCTCTTTGGGTATTTGGACAAGGAGTTTGATGAGCAAAGTCAGCTTTACACAAGCTTAGGTATTATTCATCTATTCGCACTTTCGGGGATGCAAGTGGGCTTTTTTCTGGGATGGTTTCGCTACGGACTCCTACGCTTGGGCCTTCCTAAAGATTATCTATTTATTATCTTGCTGCCTTTTTCCTTATGCTATGGCTTAATGACAGGTTGGACAGCTTCTGTCCTACGTTCCTTGATTCAAAGTTTGTTGGCTGAGTTTGGTATTAAAAAACTGGACAATATGGGAATAACCTTGCTTCTAATGTTTCTCTTTTTACCTCATTTTCTTTTGACAGTGGGAGGTGTTTTAAGTTGTTCCTATGCCTTTTTGTTGTGTTTGTTTGATTTTGAGGAGATGTCATCTCTTAAAAAGTCAATCTGTACGAGCTTGGTATTGAGTCTTGGGATTTTGCCCTTTCTAACTTACTATTATGGGACCTTTCAACCGGTGAGTTTAATTCTGACAGCGATGTTTTCGATAGTCTTTGATAGCTTTCTCTTACCTGTCTTGACGGTCTTCTTTGTCCTTTCAGGGTTGGTAATCTTTTCTCAAATCAACCCACTTTTTGAATGGATGGAGACCTTTTTGACTTGGATACAATCCTGGATAGGCCAGCCTTTGATTCTAGGGAAACCTAGTTTGTTTCAGTTTGGCTTGATGATAGCTGTATTGGTTCTGCTCTTTGATTTTTGGAAAAAGCCTCAGTTTAGGATTTGCCTTTTGATGATTTTTGGTCTTTTGATGGTCTGGGTCAAACATCCTTTAACCAATGAGGTGACTATGGTTGACGTTGGTCAGGGAGATAGTATTTTTCTGAGGAGTATGAAAGGCGATACCATCCTGATTGATGTGGGTGGCAAGGTGACTTTCGGCCTAAAGGAAAAATGGCAAGAGGCTAGTCAGACGAGCAATGCGGAGAAAACCTTGATTCCCTACCTACAGGCTAGGGGAGTGTCTCAAATTGACCATCTGGTCCTGACTCATACGGATACAGACCATATTGGTGATTTGGAAGAAGTAGCCAAGCGGTTTAAGATTAAGGAAATCTGTGTCAGTCAAGGAGCTTTGACTAAGCCTAGTTTTGTGAAACGACTTAGGACTTTAAAACGCCCAGTTCGTACTCTAAAGGCTGGAGACAACTTACCTATGATGGGAAGCAATCTACAGGTTCTTTATCCCAATAAAATTGGTGATGGTGGTAACAATGATTCGATAGTTCTTTACGGAAAGCTATTAGGAAGCAGTTTTCTGTTTACCGGTGATTTGGAAAAAGAAGGAGAGGAGGAACTGATGGCTAGCTATCCAACTTTAAGGGCAAGCGTCCTCAAAGCTGGACACCACGGTTCAAAAGGTTCTTCGTCTGAAGCTTTTTTGGACCAGCTGCACCCCTCCCTTGCACTTGTTTCAGCTGGTGAGAACAATCGTTATAAACATCCAAATGATGAAACAATAGAACGTTTTAAGCAACGCCACATTAAAATTTTACGAACAGATAAAGACGGAGCCATCCGTTTTAAAGGCTGGTTTAAATGGTCAAGTGAAACTGTCCGATAATTGTTAGAGTTCTTAATTTGTCATGCACCTCAATCTATGGTAGAATGTAAAAGCTAATATTCCAGTATAAGAAAGATTGAACAGTATGCGTAAAATTATCATCAATGGTGGTAAGAAACTTCAGGGAGAAGTTACAGTATCAGGTGCTAAAAATTCAGTTGTTGCATTGATTCCAGCCATCATTTTATCTGATGGAGTGGTTACTCTTGACGGGGTCCCAGCAATTAGCGACGTCGATAACCTAATTGAAATTATAGAAGTAATGGGTGGTTCTGTTAAGCGTGATGGCGAAACACTCGAAATTGATCCACGAGGCGTTAAGGATATGCCAATGCCATTTGGTAAGATTAACAGTCTTCGTGCTTCTTACTATTTCTACGGTAGCTTGCTTGGACGTTACGGTCAAGCAACAGTAGGTTTGCCTGGTGGTTGTGATTTGGGACCACGTCCTATTGACCTTCACCTTAAGGCTTTTGAAGCGATGGGTGCTAGCATTTCCTATGAAGACGAATCTATGCGTATTGCGACTGATGCTAGTCAGCGCATTAAGGGTGCTCATATCTACATGGATACGGTCAGTGTTGGAGCGACGATTAATACCATGTTGGCAGCAGCTAAGGCTGACGGTCGTACGGTCATTGAGAATGCGGCGCGTGAACCTGAGATTATTGATGTAGCAACTCTTCTTAACAATATGGGCGCACGTGTTCGTGGCGCTGGTACAGAAGTCATCACGATTGACGGTGTAGAAAGCTTACATGGCACTCGTCACCAGGTCATTCCAGACCGTATTGAAGCGGGTTCTTACATTGCTATGGCTGCGGCTATCGGTAAGGGAATTAAGGTTAAAAATGTTCTTTATGAACACCTTGAAAGTTTTATTGCTAAACTTGAAGCAATGGGTGTTCGTATGACCGTTGAAGAAGATGCCATCTTTGTGGAAGAGCAAGGTGATCTAAAACCTGTTGACATTAAGACATCGCCTTATCCAGGTTTTGCAACGGATTTACAACAACCTATGACGCCATTGTTATTGAAAGCAAGTGGTCGCGGAAAAATCATAGATACAATTTATGAAAAACGTGTGAATCACGTTCCTGAATTGGCCCGTATGGGCGCTGATATTCAAGTACTCGGTGGACAAATTGTTTACAACGGTCCAACGCAACTTTCAGGTGCACCAGTAAAAGCTAGTGATTTGCGTGCAGGTGCGGCACTTGTTACAGCGGGTCTTATGGCAGAAGGTCAAACTGAAATTACCAATATTGAGTTTATCCTTCGCGGGTATTCAAATATCATTGAGAAACTTTCTGACCTTGGTGCAGATATTCGTTTGATTGAAGATTAAGTCTAAGGTTCAACCCCTAGTGGTTGAGCCTTTTTCCATTTCTAAAACTGTGTTATAATACTATCATGGATATTTGGACTAGTCTGGGTGCTTTTGCCTTTTTTGAGTCGGAGCGCCTTTCTTTTAGACCACTCATCTTTTTGGATCGTTTTGATTTACATGAAATTGTATCAAATCCTCAGAATCTACAATTTTTCTTTCCTGCCACTCAAACACAGCATGAAACGGATTGCCTTTTGGTTCATTATTTCATGAAGGAACCTCTAGGTGTATGGGCCATTGTAGATAAAGAGTTAGATAAGATGATTGGCGTTGTTCGTTTTGAAAAGATTGATGTCCAGAAACGGACTGCAGAGCTTGGCTATTTTTTGAATGCCTCATACTGGGGGAGAGGTCTAATGACTGAGGCGGTTACCTGTCTGTCAGATTTGGCTTTGACAGCTATGAGAATGGACCGTATTATTCTTATTGCCCATTTGGAAAATAAGGCATCGATTCGTGTAGCGGAAAAATCAGGCTTTAAACTTGTGTCCCGCTTTAAGGGAGCAGACCGATACACTCGTACCATGCGTGATTATCTCCGCTTTGAAAAGGAGGAGAACTGTGAGTAAACACCAAGAAATTCTAGATTATCTTGAGGCCTTGCCAATCGGTAAGCGTGTTAGTGTGCGTAGTATTTCGAATCACTTACAGGTTTCTGATGGAACTGCCTATCGAGCAATTAAAGAAGCTGAAAATCGAGGGTTGGTTGAGACACGTCCTCGGAGTGGGACAGTTCGAATTGAAAAGAAAGTCCAGGTTCGCCTTGATAAGCTGACCTTTGCGGAGATTGCGGAGATTACAGAGTCTGAGGTTATCTCTGGTCATGAAGGTCTGGAACGTGTCTTCAGTAAGTTCTATATCGGAGCCATGACTATTGAGAATATCACCCGTTATCTAACCAAAGGAGATCTTCTTATTGTTGGGGACCGTGAGGATATTCAATTGCTTGCCCTAGAACACAATAATGCTATTCTAGTGACGGGGGGCTTTCAGGTTTCCGATAGGGTTAAAGAGCTTTCACGTTTGAAGCAATTTCCAGTCATGGTAACAACTTACGATACTTTTACCGTGGCAACCATGATTAACCAGGCACTTTCGAATGTCCGTATCAAAACAGACATCAAGACTGTAGCTCAAGTTTATACCAGACGAGAAGACTACAACTACATGACTCCAGAAATGACAGTCAGGGATTTTCAGAATTTGGTGAAACGGACGAACTTGGTGCGTTTTCCTATTCTGTCTGAGGCTGACAAGGTGATTGGGATTGTGACCATGCGAGATGTGTCTAATCAGCAACCGACGACCATGCTCAAGGCAATCATGACCAAGCCGACGGTGACACGACTTGAGACCAGTCTAGCAACCGTTGCCCAAAAGATGATTTTTGAGGACTTTGATATCATTCCTGTTGTGGATGAAGAAAAACACTATCTAGGTGTTATCACCCGTCGTCAGGTTTTGGAAGAACTTCAGGACAATAATCGTGGCAACTTGCACACCTTTAGCGATCAAATGATAGCTAACCTAAACCAGGACAAGCATGCTTTCAGCTTTGAGGTCGAGCCCACTATGATTGACAATTCTGGGAACCTCACTCAGGGTGTTCTTGCAGAGATGGTTAAAGAGGTTGTCTATCGTATCATGGAAAAGCAGGAACAAAATGGTCTTGTGATTGAAGAGATGATGTTTTACTTTCTTCAGGCAGCTCAGATCGATGACAAGGTGACGATTACACCAAGTATTATTGCTGAAACCAGACGTAGAGCCCATCTAGACCTTATGGTTACTCACGGAAATCATACCGTCTGCAAATCAGTCGTTGTGGTTAAGAAAACTTAGTAACTAAAAATAAAAGATATAAAGAAAACGGAGAAAACAATGATTACATTAAAATCAGCACGTGAAATTGAAGCAATGGATAGGGCAGGGGATTTTCTTGCTAGCATTCACATTGGTCTACGTGACCTCTTGAAACCAGGAGTAGATATGTGGGAAGTGGAAGAGTATGTGCGTCGTCGTTGTAAAGAAGAGAATGTCCTTCCCCTTCAGATTGGGGTTGAGGGAAGCATTATGGATTACCCCTATGCGACATGCTGTGGCCTTAATGACGAAGTGGCACATGCCTTTCCACGTCACTATATTTTGAAAGATGGTGACCTCTTGAAGGTTGATATGGTCTTGTCAGAACCTATCGATAAGTCAGTCCTTGATGTGTCAAAATTGGATTTTGACAATGTTGCTCAGGTTAAAAAATACACGGAATCATATTCTGGCGGTTTGGCTGACTCATGTTGGGCTTATGCGATTGGAACGCCATCTGACGAAGTTAAAAAACTTATGGAAGTAACACGTGAGGCTATGTACCTTGGTATTGAACAAGCGGTAGTCGGTAACCGTATCGGTGATATCGGTGCAGCTATCCAAGAATACGCTGAAAGTCGTGGTTACGGTGTTGTTCGTGATTTGGTTGGACACGGAGTTGGGCCAACAATGCACGAAGAACCAATGGTGCCAAACTATGGGGTGGCTGGACGAGGTCTCCGTCTCAAAGAAGGAATGGTTTTGACTATCGAGCCAATGATTAATACTGGTACTTGGGAAATCGATACTGACCTTGAAACGGGTTGGGCTCACAAAACTCTTGACGGTGGACTTTCTTGTCAATATGAACACCAATTTGTTATTACTAAGGATGGTCCAGTAATTTTGACTTCTCAAGGCGAAGAAAGAACTTACTAATATGAAACGACAAGGCTTAATGGCCCGTCTATTGGATAAACTCCAATGGCGCCCTTTGCAGGTTTATCTTATGCATTATCGTAGTGCAGAGATAGATATTTCAACTATCGCAGTGGCTTACTACCTCATTTTGACGGTTTTTCCGCTCATTGTCATTGCGGCAAATGTCTTTCCCTATCTGAATATTGATACGACTGATCTCTTGAAGTTTATGAATGAGCACCTTCCTAAGCAGTTTTATGCACCTGCAGCCAACGTTGTTCAGGATATCTTCTCGACACCTTCTGGACAGTTGTTGGGAGTTGCCTCTTTGACGGGATTCTGGACAATGATTAAGTCCTTGTCTTCGCTTCAAAAGGCGATTAACAAGGTATATGGTGCTTCAGAACACCGTGATGTCTTTATTAGTCACATTGTTGGTGGTTTCATGAGTCTGGTCATCTTGTTCCTGCTCACCTTTGCACTAATGCTGTCTACGATTATTCAGTCGGTCCTTAGAGTTATTACACAGACCTATCCTATTGGTTCCAAGATGACTCAGTTTATTTTAAATAGTATCCAGCCTCTGAGTATTGCAGTTGTCTTCCTGGGAATGGTGGTGCTTTATTTTGTGCTTCCGAATGTGAAGATTCGAAAAATCCGCTTTGTTATGCCAGGGACTATCTTTACGACTTTGGTGATTGGCTATTTAAGCAACTTGTTTGGAACTTATGTGATTCGTACCTTGAGTCGATTAGTTGATATCAAGTTATTTGGATCCATTATGATTTTCGTCTTCATGCTTTGGTTCATCTTCTTGGCCAGGATTTTGATTTTGGGGGCCGTCTTTAATGCGACCTATCAAGAGCTTAGACAAGGTGAACTGAAAAGTAGAAGAGGAGATGTGATTACTATTATTCAGAGCTTTTCTGGAGATGGTAGTGACAGCAAAAAACACAAAAAAGATGAGGATGATTCCTAGATGATAAAGAGAGCTTGGTGAGATCCAGGCTCTTTTGACGGGAATATTATCCTTTGTAGATAATAAAAAGATAATGATTATGGAGGAAAAATGAAAAAACAAACTGTTCGTGATTTAACACATATTGCTATTGTGGCAGCTCTTTATGTAGTCCTGACTGTTGTGCCACCTTTTAACTTAATTTCGTATGGTCCCTACCAGTTCCGAATTGCAGAAATGTTCAATCTTTTAGGATTTTATAATCGCAAGTATATCATTGCCGTGACTTTGGGCTGTGTGATTGCTAATTTCTTTAGCTTTAACATGATTGATGTGGTTGTCGGAAGTCTCTCGACACTGGTCTTTGTCGGTTCAGGTGTTTATTTCTTCGACCGATTTAAGAACCAAGATATTTTAGGTGGACTTTTTGACAAGGCTCATGTTTACTTTGCCTTTTACTTCTCATTCTTCATGGTGACAATTGCGGCTGAGTTGACCTTGGTTACTCAGGCACCATTTTGGGCAACTTGGTTCACTGTTGCTATGGGAGAATTGGCTTCTCTCTTAGTTGGTGCAATTCTTATTAAGAAATTGGCCAAAGTTATTGATTTTGTTTCCTAAATTAACGTCTGTAAAGGCGTTTTTTTCTGCTTTTATGTTAAAATGTTCCTATGGAAAAACGAATGAAAGAGCTGGTTGTTAAACTTAACCAGTATGCAAAAGAGTATTATACGGAAGATAATCCATCAGTGTCAGATGCCGAGTATGATAAACTTTATCGTGAGCTTGTAGCTTTGGAGGCTGAATATCCAGAACTTGTTCAAGCAGATAGTCCAACACATCGTGTGGGAGGGCTGGTACTTGATGGTTTTGAAAAATATCAACATGAGTATCCGCTTTATAGTTTGCAGGATGCTTTTTCACGAGAAGAGCTAGATGCCTTTGATAAGAGGGTTAAGGACGAATTTCCTAATGCTGATTATATGGCTGAACTCAAAATCGATGGGCTTTCTATCTCGTTGACCTATGTGGATGGTATTCTTCAGGTAGGTGCGACACGTGGTGATGGTTCTGTAGGTGAGAATATCACTGAAAATGTCAAGCGTATCTCAGATATTCCTCTGAAGTTGGACCAACCTCTTAATATTACGGTGCGTGGGGAGTGTTACCTGCCTCGGGCTGAGTTTGAACGCATCAACATCCAACGCCAGGAAAATGGTGAGGCCGAATTTGCCAATCCACGTAATGCTGCAGCAGGAACTCTTCGTCAATTAGATACCAAAGTGGTTGCAGAGCGTCGTTTGGCGACTTTCCTTTATCAGGAAGCTAGTCCAACGGAGCGTCTAACACAAAATGATGTCTTAAATGAAGTGGGAGAACTCGGTTTCTCTGTTAATCCACGACGTATTGTCACATCATCGATGGATGAGATTTGGGACTTTATTCAAGCTGTTGGAGAAGATCGTGATCACTTGGCTTATGACATTGATGGTGTTGTCATCAAAGTCAATAGTTTGGCTATGCAAGAAGAACTCGGTTTTACAGTTAAGGCGCCACGTTGGGCCATTGCTTATAAATTCCCGGCTGAGGAAAAGGAAGCAGAGCTTCTATCAGTTGACTGGCAGGTAGGTCGTACAGGTGTAGTAACCCCGACTGCTAATTTGACTCCAGTGCAATTAGCGGGGACAACGGTTAGTCGGGCCACCCTTCATAATGTAGATTACATTGCCGAAAAAGACATTCGTATCGGTGATACCGTAATTGTCTACAAAGCTGGTGATATTATCCCTGCTGTACTTCGTGTAGTAGAGAGTAAGCGTACGACACAGGAGCCGATGGAAGTACCGACTCAATGTCCATCTTGTGGCAGTGGTCTTTTACATTTTGAAGATGAAGTTGCCCTACGTTGTATCAATCCTTCTTGCCCTGCTCAGATCAAGGAAGGCCTGATTCATTTTGCCTCTAGAGATGCCATGAACATCGCAGGTATGGGACCTTCAGTGGTTGAAAAGCTCTTTAAAGCTGAATTGGTTAAAGATGTGGCTGATATCTATGGCTTGAATAGTCAGGATTTCCTTCAATTGGAAGGTTTCAAGGAAAAGTCAGCTGAAAAACTTTACGCAGCCATTCAAGCATCAAAAGAAAATTCTGCAGAGAAATTGCTCTATGGCTTGGGTATTCGTCATGTTGGCGCCAAAGTTAGTAAGCAGTTGCTAGAAGCTTTTGGCAGCATACAAGAGTTAGCCAGTGCAGATGTCGAGGCTATTGCTGCTGTAGATGGTTTAGGAGAGGTTATTGCCAAGTCCATCCAGCGCTATTTTGCTAAGGAGGAGGCTCAAGTTCTTATGAAGGAACTGGAATCCTATGGTGTTAATTTGTCCTATCTTGGACAAAAGGTGGCAGATGATGCTATCTTATCTGCTAAGACAGTTGTTTTGACAGGGAAATTGGAGCATCTTAAACGTAGTGAAGCAAAGGCAAAACTAGAAGCTCTGGGTGCTAAGGTGACAGGTTCTGTCTCTAAGAAAACAGATTTAGTAGTTGCTGGTAGTGATGCCGGAAGTAAGTTGGAAAAAGCACAAAGCCTAGGAATTGAAGTAAAAGATGAGGCTTGGTTGCTGGATTTATAGGAGTTCAATATGAAACAAAAACGTGCCCGCTTAATTTATAATCCAACATCTGGACAAGAAATTATGAAAAAAAATGTTGCCGAGGTCTTGGATATTCTGGAAGGTGCTGGCTTTGAAGCGTCAGCCTTTCAAACAACACCAGATGAGAACTCAGCAAAAAATGAAGCCACACGTGCGGCCAAAGCAGGCTTTGACTTAGTTATTGCTGCTGGTGGCGATGGTACAATCAATGAGGTTGTTTCTGGGATAGCCCCGCTTAAAAAACGCCCACAAATGGCGGTTATTCCAACGGGAACGACAAATGACTTTGCACGCGCCTTGAAGATTCCAAGAGGAAATCCTGTTGAAGCAGCCAAGGTTATCGCTAAAAATCAGACCCTTCAGATGGATATTGGCCGTGCCTATGATGACAAATACTTCATCAATATTGCGGCTGCTGGTTCCTTTACGGAACTAACCTATAGTGTACCTAGTCGCTTAAAGACAGTACTTGGTTATTTGGCCTACCTTGTTAAGGGGGCAGAGTTGTTGCCACAAGTTAAGAAGGTTCCTGTTCGTATTACGCATGATGAGGATGTTTTTGAAGGTGGTCTTTCCATGATTTTCGTTGCCTTGACCAATTCAGTTGGTGGCTTTGAAACGATTGCCCCAGATGCTAAACTGGATGATGGTAAATTTACTCTAATCATGGTTAAGACAGCTAACCTCTTTGAATTGGTTGACCTCATTCGTCAAATTCTCCAAGGTGGTAAACACATCTACGATAAGAGAATTTCCTATATCAAAACGAGCTCGCTGTATATTGAGCCTTTAAGTGATGATCGTATGATGATTAACCTCGATGGCGAATACGGTGGTGATGCACCAATTCATCTCCAAAATCTGAAGAATCATATTGAATTTTATGCAAATATTGATGAGATTTCTGATGATGCCATCACTCTTCCAGATACAGATGAATTAGCTCTTGAAGCCATCGCACAAAAATTCAGTACAGAAGCTGAAAAAATTGAGAATGACTAATGTTAAACCTTTAAGCAACCTAAGACAGGTTGCTTTTTAAGTATATCTGTAGAAAATGACGCTTTCATTTGTTACAATAGATAAAACTGGGAAATTGTTATATAGAATATTTAGAGGAGTAGATGTTTAATAAAGAAAGTGAACGTTATTTAAGTGATGATCATCTAAAGAATGGTGATCAGGTTTTCGAGTCGGCTTTTAGTAATCAAGGGCCAGAGTTTGACTCTGCTTTTCAGGAGGAAAAAGCTGAAAAGCGACATTTCTTTTTGACCTTTGTTTTGCCATTGATACTCTTAAGTGTGAGCTGGATGTCGGTCTTCTTATCTTGGAGGTATAAGCCGATAATTCTGTATCTGGCTGTAATTGTGGCTTGTTTTGTTCTTGCTATCATTCTCTTTAGAATGGGACAGAAGCGAGGTAGATTTCTCTTTACCGCAATCGTGCTTGCCCTGATTGGATTATCCTTCTTTGCAACTTTAGGTGGTTCTGTCTATCGAGGTGCTATGAAAAAATACAGGCTGATCCAACAAGTATCCCAGTCAGAACTTGATGAGGAGAAACTCGATAGTGATGATCCAAAGGACTACGAAGATGAGTCTGCGATTTATAACTGGACGGAAGAAGATTTTGAAAATCTGAAACCCAAAATGGATACCTTACGTTCGATTATTAAAAGTCATGGTAAGGGCAATTATGTCGAGATGGAGTCTAGTGGTCTCAAGGTGAGATATGACCGTGGAGATGGCAATGAGTATAGTAATCTCTCTTTTGTGAAGGATGAAAAGGGACGCTTTGTCTATGATGGTGGAACAGCGACTTATCCACTTGATGGCGTCACTGAGGTTGATAACTATAGCAGTAATTGGACGGAAGAGCAGATAAATAGCTTACGTACTAAAGACCAAGACTATCTGGGTCCAGCAACATCCTTGTCTGAGGTAGTGAGGGAACATCCTCAGGCAAAAGAGGCCTGGAGAAGTATAAAGGTCCATTCATCAGGAATCATGCATAAGTCAGTTGATCTTGATTACACTGATCAGAATAGTCCTATTGAGAAAGCACAATTGTTAAGACTCTCTTTTGAGTATAACGAAAAGAAAAAGGACTATTATTTGAGCTATAATTCTGTGGATCGTGGCCACTGGTGATGACTATCTATGATAATTAATAACTAGACAGCAATTTTTTAGTAATAAGAGGTTTGATTATAAAGGGGGATTTTATAATGACAGCATCAAAAACCAAACGTCTCTTGTACTTTATGTCCGAATTGGAAAAGGGAAATGACATTTCAAAAACGGACTACCTAGCTCGCTTTGGTATCAGTGAGCGTACGCTTAAAGAGGATGTGAGTGAGCTCAAGGAGAACTTGACTGAACTCCGTCCAAATATGAAGGTTAAGTATTCCAGAAAATACGGTTCCTACCATGCTCAGTATGAACAGGGCTATGGTAACCTTAAATACAACCAGGCAGTTATCCTATCTAAGATTCTTTTAGAGAGTCGTGCCCTTCGAAAGGATGAAGTAGCAGAGATAATCAACATCTTTGTTGAGAGGGCTGTAGACGACAAGGAGCGCAGACGTATCAAGCGATTGACTGAGTTAGAACTAGATAGTTATCAAGAACTTAAGATTTATCAGGATCAAGATAAGTCACTCTTACCAGCTATTTCAGCCATTTTCGATGCCATTGTGGACCAACGTCCTTTGTCTTTTAGTTACCGTAAGCCAGGAGAAAAAGTGGAGGAATATAAGGTTTTTCCAATTTCAGTCATTTTTGATAACCATTATTTCTACTGTATTTCTTACAAACTGGATGATAACTTTACTTGTGATTATCAGTTCTCTGAAATCCGTTATTTCCGTGTTGATCGTTTCCAAACCATTCACAAATCTGAAAATGATTTGGCTTTCACGTTAAGTCCAGAACAAGAAGCCCGTCTTATTACAGATGAGCAGGTGCGTTACCAGGCTTTCTCAATGCTTTCTGGTAATGAGTGGGCTCGAATTACCTTTGAGTATAAAGGACTTTACCGTGATGTCTTGGAATCCGATATTCCAAAACTTAAACTGCTAGAGGAAAGCACTAGTGATGGTGTTGATCAGGTCCGTTATGAGATTGAAACCTTTAGTTTATTAGGCTTTCAAAAGTATATTCAACGCTTTGATGGAGATTTTGTTTTCCTTAAGATTGAAGCAATGGATAATTAATAAAAAAGGCATTCGATTATCCGAATGTCTTTTCAAATCTGACAAAAATAGTATAATTGTGTTAAAATAGGAATACGGAAGCGTTATCATTTTCATAAGGAGGGAAAATATGAAAGAAAAGAAAAAAGAAATGCAAAAACAAGTCTTAACTCTTCTAGGAATCTTGATTTTTGCCTTTGTCAATGTGTTTATCTTTGATAATAAGATGGGCGCTGGTTTTTCTGCCTTCTCAACTATCACCCTGATGAGTATTGGACTCTTGTCTAAGCGCACCAGTCTGCGAGTTTTGGCTATTATTTCCTATCTCATCAATGTGGTAGCAGCCGTTTTTGGCTTCAACTATGTTGGTTTTCTAACAGCAGTTCAGGCCATTGAACTTATCTTCGTTATCTGGTATCTTTACCCACGTGACACGTTTTTGAGACGAGATACAACTGATAAATACACTTACCGCTATCGTTGGATTCATTTGCTTTTGACGGTTTTAATCTCAATTGGAGGTTATATCGTTTTTGCAGTTGTTTCTAGTATTTGGGATGGTTCCTTCCTAGAATACGGTGGGAACACAGCTCTCATCTTTGCTATGCAATATTTGCTCTTTTTGAGCATTACCAAGTCGAGACAAGATGAACCGACTAAGGTTGCCCATTTGTTCCAAAAGGAACGTCGTACTAAGGAAATGAAAGCGACCATTGAGGCCGAACGCCAGGCCAAAGAGAGAGCACTTGCACAAGCCTTTGAGGTACCTTTGAAGGCACCTAGTCAAACAGCTGAAAAATTTGGTAACAACATGATCAAATTTGCATCTGTCTGGCTATTGGTAATGGACATGTCCATCTTGGCTTACTTCTTCCGTCCAAACGATGTTGGTTTCGGGTTTGGCGCCTTCTTTGTACTCTTGACTATTGTCTTGTCCTTGATTTTCAAATCTGAGGAAGACAAGGAGGACGTTTTCTCTATCATCTATCATAAGATTCGTCCTATCCAACCTATTTTCTTCATTTTGCTTTTGATTGCCCATGCGCATAAGTTTAGCTATGGTGCAGCTTACGCTCTCTTGTTTTCAGCTGCTTATTTCTTCTGGGCTATCAATAAGATTAATATGAAGACTCTTTTGACCTTTACAGTCATCATTTATTTCTTCCCAGTCTTTGGTTACCTTTCTAACCCTTACCGTCTAGGTGCTGAAAACCTTAAGATGGTAGGTGAACTGGTGACAGATCGTGATAAGTCTAATACCTTCTATCTTGGTCATTATTGGTCACTTCTAGGTCTACAGAGTGATGGTGAATATGAAGGAGTCCCTACTTCTTGGCAGGCTGCTAAGTTCGCTGATATTCAGACATTCTCTGATGACAGTGATATCACTTCAGGTGTTTTCCAAGTGAATAGTCACAATGATTATGATTATGATTTGCATTTAACAAATAACAAGGGCACCATTGAAGTCACAACTGGCTCTGGAAAAGATAAGAAAGAATACCAGTTCACTGACTTTGCCAGAACCTATTATCGATATGAAAAATTGAAAAAAACAGATAACCAAAAGCGTTATAAAGATTTTTACAAGATAGGTACTGTTTCGACTAAGTTGGGAACCTATAATCTTTACCTCGAAATGAATCAAGATTGGGTTGATGAGTATCAGAAAGATCCTACTAATGTTGACTACCGTTTGCTTATTTCTGGTGATAAACTGACACCAAGAGAAGCTTACAAGAAAGCATATCATTACTAAAAAAATATCTCTGCACATTGCAGAGATATTTTTGTTTTTGTTAGTCTTTATATCCACGTTTAGCTAGCTCTCGTACCAGGACTGCTCCCAAAATCGCAGGCACTAATTGTCCTAAGAGGAGATTAATAACGAGAGCAAAATAAGGAAGTTTGAGCAAGGCACTAAGCCAGATTGGTACCACTAAGGCAGGAACGAGTAGGATTGGAAGGATGATGAACCAGCTAGATAACTTAGCTTTACGGATGAGGTAGATGCTACCAGTTGTTAAAAAGCTAGCACAGAAACCACCAACCACGTCAATCAATCCCAATCCGCCAAAAGAGTTACCAATAGCATTGGCTATGCTGATAGGGAATACCAAAAATGGAAAGATATAAGTTAATCCATATAAAGCAGTGGCCAGACGCATCTGAACCGCACCAAAGGAAACGGCTTGTGAAGCAAAGAGAATAGCGATATAAAGGGCCATCATTATAGCTGACAGAACAAGTTTTTGAGTGGTATTAAGTTTGGTTTTCATAATTTCTCCTTAATTGGACATAGTAAAAGAGTAGCAGGTCTACTCTTTTTGTGATTTATGTCTAGAGATACTTTATAAATCAATCTCTAAGACAATAGGTGTGTGGTCTTGGCGATCCCCAGAGTCAATCATGTCTGACTTTGTGACCTTATCGGCAATACGATTTGAAGTCAACCAGTAGTCGATTCTCCAGCCTGTATTGTTGATTTTAGATGTTTTGCTACGTTGAGCCCACCAAGTGTAGGCTCCTGTAACGTCGCCATTGAGGTGACGGTAGGTATCTGTGAAACCTTTTGCAAGGAGGTTAGTGAAACCAGCACGCTCTTCATCAGTAAATCCTGGTGAACGACGATTACTTGAAGGGTTAGCCAAGTCGATTTCCTTGTGGGCAACATTGTAGTCACCAGTCGCAAGAACTGGTTTCTGAGCGTCCAATTCAGCTAGGTAATCCGCATATTTTTCATCCCAGATTTGACGTTCAAGCAGACGTTTAAGGCCATCACCAGCATTTGGTGTGTAGACCTGTGTCACAAAGAAATTGTCAAATTCAAGAGTGATGATGCGCCCTTCACAGTCCATGGTTGAAGGTGCTCCGATTTCAGGATAAGTAATGACTGGTGTCAATTCTTTTTTATACAAGAACATGGTTCCAGCATAACCTTTACGGGCAGGTTCAACAGATGAACGCCAAGTATTGTCATAGTCAGGGAAGTAGTCTTCCAAGATTTGCAGATGTTTTTTAGTCGGACCTTTGGCAGACAGTTTTGTTTCTTGAATAGCAATGATATCTGCATTTTCGGCGACTAAAGTGTCGATAACAGCACGTGATAATTGAGCGCGTGCAGAATCACTAGTAAGAGCGGCGTTTAGGGAATCAATATTCCAAGAAATTAATTTCATGTGTACAGTTTCCTTTTTTGAATCTTTCCTTTCTATTGTAGCAGAAAATAAGGTGTCAGGCGAGTTATGGGCTTGATAAGGGAAGCTAGGAGGAGTATACTTATCTTAGATTGAGAGGTACATATTAATGAAAAAGCAATCGTACATTTATTACTTGTTTTGGGGTCTCTTGTTGATACAAGTCTTTCTTACAATCATGATTTGGTGGTCACAGGGGCTAGTGCTTCCTCTTGTTATTTTTCCGGGGATGAGTGTCTTCTTTTTATTTTACTTAAGGTCTCTCTTAGGCTACAACCTTAAGCAATCTCCCTCAGAACCCTTATTTGTCCTCCGTAGGTGTGGCCTTGGAACTAGTTTAAATCCCAAAAATCCCCTAGGCTATAAGATTAGTCTCCTAGTGGTCATGGGTGCTTTAGTTCTCCTTTTCTGCCTAACCCTATTAGTCTTTCTTGGAAAATAGAGTCTTAGGTTTTTTTATTTGTAATTATCACTAACTAGTTATAGTGTATTTTCATAACAAATAAAAGAATTACTGGAGGAAAGATTTATGTCGATTGAACTTGGCATTTCAACTTTTGGAGAAACAACCCTCCTAGAATCGACTGGAAAATCTATCTCTCATGACCAACGTATTCGAGAGCTCGTTGAAGAAATTGAATTGGCGGATCAAGTTGGACTAGATATTTATGCGATTGGAGAGCATCACCGTGAAGATTTTGCAGTGTCGGCACCGGAAATTGTTCTTGCAGCAGGTGCTGTGAATACCAAGAAGATTCGTTTATCTAGTGCAGTAACCATTTTGTCATCTATTGACCCGGTTCGCGTCTATCAGCAGTATGCAACCATTGATGCTCTGTCAAGTGGTCGTGCAGAAATCATGGCGGGTAGAGGCTCCTTTGTTGAGAGTTTCCCACTTTTTGGCTATGATCTTTCAGACTATGATGAACTTTTCAATGAAAAACTAGACATGCTTCTGGAAGTGAAAAAGCAAACGAGTTTAACTTGGCAAGGTAAGCATACTCAATCTGTTGACAATCGCCCTGTGTATCCGCGAGCAGTCCAAGATGATTTTCCGGTATGGGTAGCGACAGGTGGTCACATTGAGTCGACCATTCAAATTGCAGAAAAAGGACTGCCAATTGCCTATGCTACAATTGGAGGAAATCCAAAGGCCTTTGCAAAATTAGTTGAGGTTTATAAGGAAATCGGTGCTCGGAATGGTTATTCGGATGAACAACTTAAGGTGGCTGCTCATTCTTGGGGATGGATTGAAGAAAATAATTTCCAAGCGATAGAAAATTATTTTTATCCAACGAAACAAACGGTGGATAACATTGCTAAGGATCGCCCACATTGGTCTGAAATGACTAAAAAGCAGTACTATGCTAGTGTTGGACCAAACGGAGCCATGTTCGTTGGGGACTCCACTCACGTTGCTCAAAAAATCATTCGTATTGTTGAGGATTTACAGCTAAATCGCTTCATGCTTCATCTCCCAATTGGTTCTATGCCACATGAGGATGTTCTAAAGTCTATTAAACTTTATGGCGAAGAAGTGGCGCCGATTGTTCGTCGTTATTTTGAAAATAAAGGATAATAGGTTGAAGGTAAGCCTCAAGTTCTCTCTACTATTGTCATCATCCCTGTTCTATGATAGGATGGAAGATGATTGATAAAGAGAAGAGGAAAATTATGCGAAAGCTATCAGAAGCAGAATGGATAAATCGTTTTGAGCAAGTTCAAGGGCGTAAACCGAAACCTGATGAACTACAATTAGCTTATCAGTCTGGCCTTATTGGAATCTCGAAAAATTATAATTATATCTATATTCTTCTGGGGGCTCTAGTAGCTATCGTCGTTGGTATTGGCCTGACTCTAGTCTCTAGTTCAATGAAGAATGTCAAACAGACCAAGTCGTCTGCCACAGTGGCTAGCTCGATATTCTCATCGACAGAGAAGGCTAGTGCCACATCAAGTACTTCATTGGCCGGAAATACGAAGACAAGTGAATCTAGCAGTGCAAGTATTGACACACCTGATGCTAACCATGCTAAGGAAGCCTATACTGAAAATCCACGTTGGACCAATGACAAAGCTAGTCAACTTGCTAGTTTGATGGTTTCTTGGGGCAATCAGATGAATCAGCCTGGATACAAAGAAATTACCAATGAGGCTTCTTCTTTACCTATCCGTTGGATATCGGACCATAACCAGACTGTGGATGCTACATATGCTGCAAATGGTAATAGCAGTTCTGAGTATACTATTGTTTCCGTTTACGAGAGATGGGAAAATGTATCAGTTCACCGTTATTTCTTTACCATCAAAAAAGATGGAACTCCCTTTGTTCTTTATTCACCAACTACCAATGGTGGTGTCTATTATGTCAAAGAAACAGAGAATGCAGACCTTAAATCAGGATATGCAGATATTGTAAACAATTAAAAACTAGGAACCCAGTCGGATTCCTAGTTTTTACTTTGAAGACAAGTCAAGCTGTGCTCAGCTCGTCTACAGTTATTCGCTCTTATTTAACCTTCTTAGCTAACATGGTTGCAAATTGAAGGGCGATAGGATTGCCATATTCATCCAAACGGTGAAGGTGACCAAGATTTTCATTATACTTGACTAACTCCCAGTCACTATAATAATTTTTCAACTCCCCCTCTTCAAATGTAAATGGGAAAGGCATGGTACAAGGGTGTTCCTCGGTATCCATGGCACAGACAATTAGATTGTAACCACCAACGACAGTACGCTCTTGTATATTCTTGATAATAGCCGGAATTTGATCGGGATCAAGGAACATAAAGACTACTGTTGATAGGATGAAGTCAAAGGTCTCAGACTCAGGAAGAGCAGCAGCATTGATATCGTAGTAGCCAGCTCTAACATTGTAATTTTCCTCATCTGCAATCATTTGGATGCGTTGTGTAGCTTCGTTATTAACATCAACGGCTGTAACATCATGCCCAAGAGATGCCAAATAAAGAGCGTTACGACCGTGACCACAGCCTAGGTCAAGGGTACGACCAGGTTTGATATGGCCAGATTGGACTGCTTCAAGAACCTCGGAGTGGGCCTTAGTATCATACTTTTTAGCCATGTAGTCTTCGGGTTTACAGTAAAAAGAAAGATAGCATTCCAAATCATCTGAAGCAGCAGCGATGCGATGCCAAGCTTGTGGTTCAACAAAAGGAATCTCTGTCTCGGGGGTAAAGAGATGCTCTGCAGTAACCTCTCCCTCTTCGTCTAATTCGTAGAAGTGAAGAGATCCCGATAGAATGGTCAATTTAGCCCAAGTTCCCACCTTAGTATTGTGTTTTTGTGTCACCATTTCCGGAAGTGTTGTAGCTGTCCAGTTTGGTAAACGTTTGTAGCAAAGAAGTTGCTGATCTATAGTCATTTTATGAGTTCCTTTCAAACGGTATGACTCTATTATAGCAAAAGTATGGAAAAAGAAAAAAGGCCTAGCCGGGTGAGCTAGACGCTTTTCTTATGAGAGATCTGATAATCTAGGAATGGGGGAAAAGTGTTTGGGGAAGATAGGTATAAATGTTAAGAAGGGTTCCTAGACTATTTTTATTCTGTTTATGAGAATAATGAGCAAAAACTAACAAAGCTGAGTTTTCTAACTCATCCGGTCTCTCTTTACATTTTCTATTTTACCAAAAAAAATGGAGAAAACTTTACATATTTTTAAAATATGTAAGAAAAAATCATGAACAGTCATTTTCTGGTCTTGAATGGTCATCTCACCTGTATAAAAAAAGCAGAACCTGATAGGTCTGCTTATAAATTGTAGTGATGGTGTAAGAACTTAAATCTTGCTATAGAGTTTCTTAACATTGTTAATATCAACTGGTTGGATACTTGTCTTACCACCTTTAGGTTCCATTACAGAGGCAACAGCACTGTTGTGCTCAAGTCCAATTGAGTGTCCTAATTCGTGTTGCGCAGTGTTAAGGAGTTTTCCACCATTCTTTTGATAATAATTGTTTTGAACATGGAAGCTATTCAAGTAAACAGTAGCATTACTATATTGCTTAGTTGGGAGGTAGTAAGTAGAGTAGGTAACCCCAAGAGGAGCTGCCACATTACCTTCATAACGTTCATCAGCAATGATGTTAGCTTTTTGTTTATCGTTAGTGAGCAAGAAATTAAAGGCACCAGTGTTATTCCAAGAAGTGATAGCCTGTTTGTAGGCATTCACGATTTCAGGATTTTTAGCATTGATGAAGACTGTTGCTTCCTTAGTTGACCAGTGAGGAGTGTCGTAATTCTCTTTTACCAGTTCGTTATTCTTTTGCCATACTTGAGCAACTCGGTCCACTGGCTTAGCAGGTTGGATAGGAGTAGCTTTAGGAGCTGTAGGTTTAGTGACAGTCGTTGTTGGCTTTTTAGGTTGTGTCGTTGTAGAAGGCGTTGGTTTGTTTACAACAGCCGTTGGTTTCTTAGGTTGTGTTGTAGGTTTGTTAGCAACTGTGGCTGGTTTTTTAGGTTGACTAACAGCAGGAGTTGATTGTTTAGGTTTTGGAGTAGCTGTTGTCGTGGGCTTTGTAGAAGGTGTTAATGGTTTTGGAATATAAGTAGATAGAATCTTATGAACGTTACCATTATTAATTTCTGTTGACACCCATGTAGCACCATCTTTTGACCAGGTTTGTGCTTGAGCGACAGTTTCGGTTTTTGGTTCAGAGTGATTTTCTACAGCCTTATGATTGCTATCTGTATTTGTCGGAATTCTAGTCTCATAGGTTTTGCTACCAGTCTGGCTGTCGACAGTACTGCTAGCTGTTTGACTATCTTGTTTCAATTCCTCAAAAGTCGGAGTATTTGTGGGCGTTTGTTCATAGTCTGTCTCTTATACACATCTCCGAGCCCACGAGACGGAGCTACATCTCG
>ERZ1026963.350-NODE-350-length-31321-cov-8.481194_pt1 | contig 31321 bp, 47 predicted proteins | sample MGYA00519566_ERZ1026963 | MGnify/ENA primary metagenome ERZ1026963 (study PRJEB26926, sample SAMN06164512) | human gut metagenome | biome: ENVO:00009003; feature: ENVO:2100002; material: ENVO:00002003 | host: Homo sapiens | place: USA | collected 2012 ... | reverse complement strand
CTATGATTTGTGCTAAAGAGGCTATAAATAAAATGAATCTTTATAAGAGTATGGTAGAGCAACTTAAAACTAAGATAAAGTAAAAAGGCACATCCTAATATAATTATTTCTATCTGGATAAAATGAATCATAATATAGGTCTGGATAGAATAATTTTAATATTAACAACAACAAAATCTATATTATATAAAAGCCTTCTAGACATTAGTTTATAATTAGCCGTACAAGGGACAATGTGTTAAGATAGCAAACATATTGAGGCATATTTGATATAATTATAGTGCTATCTCCTGTTAATATGCTATCTAATTAATAGGAGATATTTGCTCTCATATTTCAGTGGATAGAATAACTCTCTCCTAAAGAGTAGACACAAGTTCGAGTCTTGTTGGGAGCACTAAGGTATTACTCATATAGGGTAATTTGATTGTTTTTAGGTAAGTAAGATTTTTAGTTCGGAGCAATAGCAATATTGTCACAGGTCATAGGTTCGTGAGAATATATGACCTTTTCTTTATGTCTCCATAGCTCAATTGGATAGAGCAACAGACTTCTAATCTGTAGGTTGTGAGTTCGAGTTTCACTGGAGATACAATGTCTATTTAATCACTATTTCCTGACCATGCAATGGCAAAATGACTGAAAATGTGATGCTTATAGGAAAGCTATAACCACTTGTGATGCAATGACCAAATGTGGGGATATAAAGAAGGGTTACGTGACTTTGAATACAAGAGTTTCAACATGAAAAGCTGTATGACTTTGTTAGGACATTCTTTCAATATGAAATGAATCCATTATATTTATACTAGATTAGTATATAAAACACTATATCATATTACAGAACAAAATGAATAATTAAATTATCAAATGAGTACACTTAGAAAATGGACTGAGGATGAAGAGAAAGTAGTCATCAGTAAAATTGAGGAAAATCCTAATAACTTGCAAAAGGCATTTAGGGAAGCATCACTTGAAACTGGCAGAACTCCTGCTGCTATTGAATATAGATGGTATCAAGGAGGACTAAGAGAGAGGAGTGGTAAGCTCTTTATGACTTATGGGAGAAAAGGAACACTCAACAGCAACAGAAAGAATGTGTCAAGTAATACTTCTGACAATACTATAAGGACAAGAAAAAGTAAGTGGAGAAGAGTACTTGATATATTATTTGAATAAACAAAATAATAAGATGAGATATGCAAGTAGTGCTTTGCCATTACTTATGACTGCCATTCCGAGAAATATTCTGCCCTATGAAGCTTGATTGTGGAGGGTTGTTCTTGCTTTGGATGGGATGACAGGTTCTTGCTTTTGATATAGTCATTGTTATAGTTAGCATTTACTGTGTGTAACTTACTATTTTTATTCACTTTCTAAAAAAAAAAGATGAAAGAAAAAAAACAGAATCCACTTAAAAGAAAGTTGGGTGAGCAGTCATTTGAAAATGCTGCAAAAGCCATTAAAGGTGGCAAAGGGAATGGTAGTTTAACCAATGTTGAACTTGTTGAAAACTTGGTGGAAAGCTACAAAGGTAAGACAGTGCAAGCACCTATCGAGGTGATTGTAATAAGTGCAATATTCCTCAATGTGAGAGAATTAGTGGGCACTATTGAAGCCTTGAAACATATTCTTCACATTAAAATGGCAGAGGAGTTGAGAGAAAAAGCAGATAAGGGAGAAGCCACAGCAAAAGATGCAATGGCTGCTCTTATGCTTGCTGCAATTATGAAGAGAAAATCTGAAGAAGATTAATAAACATGAGTGAAATCAAATTAAGTCTGAGTATTGAGCTTCGAGGAAGCACAATGTTCAGCAAGGAAGAGTGCCTTAAAACAACTCGAAAAGTCATTGAGAGAAAAACCAAATCCGGTAAAGTATTCAAAAAGACCATCTATGTCCAAACTGAAGATTTGGACAAGATGACCAAAGGCTCTGTGAGGATAACTGATAAGAATGGAAAAAATCCCGAGATTATCACTTTCTACACTAGAAAATGTAAACCGGCTACTCAGACTATCAACATGAGTAAGGAGGCTTATGAGTACATGATTAGCAAGGATTCTTGTCCTTCATGGTCTAAGCCTGGCAAGTGGGCTGCAATGAGTAAAAAGGAAAGACTTGAAGCTCATTTGCAGAGAACAGTAGAACATCTTGGAGGTGTATCATATACCTATCAAGTGTTTGAGGACTAACTGGATATGTTCTCATAGTAAGGGCAGGGGTACTAATAATACCCTTGTCCTTCTTTTTTTTTTACAACCTCTGAATAAGCAGGATAAAACTAAGAGACTATGGGATATGTTCCTAAATTTATACATCTTGACCATTTCATTAGTGTAGAATATCCATTTGGTGTCCATTGGAAGCATAGCTACATACAACAGAGTGCAGAAGCAATCTTCAATACATATAAAGAGGACATTAAGGAAGGTACAAGCATAACCTTTGTAGTAAGAGGTACATCAGGAGCTATGATTGCAGGTGCTATGCTTAATGAGTTACACAACATTAACCCAACTATTAAGACCTACATCCTGATTGTCAGGAAGGAAGAAGATACAAGTGCTCATTGTTCTTCATTAAGAGGAATTGATGAGGTTGGTACTACAAGGTTCATAGTTGTGGATGACTTTATATCATCAGGTGATACTATTAGGGCAATTATACATGATTTAGATGGGTACTTTGAGGTAATTCCTCATCCTACTAACAAGTATGATATGCTCTGTGTAAGTAACTTCATTGATGCAAAGGCATTAAAGAAAAACTCATGTGATAACTATATGAAATGGAAAAAAATTTGTTCAAGATTTGAGTATGTAATATGTTGTCCTAAACCAGAATAATATGATGGTATATAATGTATTACTCCTCATTGCTTTATGTGTTTGGGTTATTATAATGTACAATAGGTATCTTCCCAGAATTGATATAGTCATATCAAGGAATAAATACATTGTGCTATTATGGTATAACAAATGGTATTGGAGTGGGGAGTGTAAGAGAACTTACATAAAACTGTTTGAAGTATGATAGAGTTTACCCTTAATAGAAATAGGAATGGAAAGAAATCAAGAGGGACTAAGAAATATCCAAGAAAGAGAATATTTATGAAAGCTGAAGTAGTAGCAAAGTTTGCTGTATGGTTTGTAATCTTCATTATTCTAATAACCTTAGGACTTGAAATGATTTCAGCACCTAATACCATTGAGAATGTGATAGGATTCTTTATGGTAGTGGCAACATTATATCTATCAGTCAGAACAAAGTGTTTAACAGTAATTAAATTAGAAAGAAAACATGAAAAGTAAATTGATTTTGGGACTTCTGTCCTTGTTTATGGTGTTCTCAATGACATCATGTATGGAGAAGGTAGATGCAGGTTGTGAAGGCATCAAGGTGAATTTGTATGGCAGTGATAAGGGAGTGGATGATGCTTCTTTGGTAACTGGCATTGTGTGGTATAATCCTTGGACCACCACAGTATATGAGTATCCTACTTATGTACAGACCATTGATTATGAACCTTTTACAATCAATGCAAAGGATGGTTCCGAGTTCACTGTAGACCCCACTGTTTCATTGAAGATTATTGATGGTAAATCACCTGCTGTCTTCAAGAAATACAGGAAGGAATTAAGTGAAGTCATTAGTGGTACACTATATAATTATGTAAAGGACGCTTTTAGAATCCAATTAAACAAGTTTACCACAGATGATATTGTAAGTAAAAGGGACAGTATTGAAAATGCTATTGAAAGGTACTTAACTCAGGCACTTGCCAAAGAAAACTTTCAGTTGGAGCAGCTAACTTCTGGTCTTAAATATCCTCAGACTATTGTAGAGTCTGTAAATGCCAAAAATAAGGCTATTCAGCAGGCTATGTAGGTAGAGAATGAGGTTAAAGTGGCAGAAGCTCAGGCTAAGAAACTTATTGTAGCTGCTGAGGCAGAGAAGAAAGCCAATGAGTTGAGGCAACAGGCTCTTACTCCTGCAATTCTTGAGAAGATGTGGATTGAGAAATGGGATGGGACTGTACCAACAGTAATCACTGGTGGGAATACTTCTACATTTTTGGATTTAAGTAAAATAAGAAAATAGATGGATATAAGTGGAAATATAAACAATGACAAGAGAAGAAGTGAATAGCTTGGCTTTGTCTAAGATAGACAAAGCTAAGTATCTTATCTTAGAGCTTATTACTGGGATGGGGAAGACCAAAGTAGCAATAGACCTCATTAATCATATATGTGATAGGGTATTCAGAAATGATGAAAGCCCTACAAGTATCCTGATACTTGTATCTAAGACTGTGCATAAGCAGACTTGGAAGGATGAGATTGAGAAATGGGGAGGTATCAAGTCTGACTATATTACCATTGAATGCTATGAGTCACTAAAGAACTATGAGAACTCATACTTTGATGTAGTAGTGGCAGATGAGATGCAGCATTTGTCAGAAGCAAGAATTGATGTATTGGAGACTATCCATATCAATGAGTCTTTCATTGGATTGTCTGCCACTATTAAGAGAGACATGAGGGATTATTTCATTTACAACCACAAGGCTGAGGTCATTAAGTGTGGTCTCAAGGAAGCTGTAGAAGATGAAGTACTACCTGAGCCTACAGTATATCTACTGCCTTTGACTTTGGACACTACTAATTATACCTATAAGGTTAAGAAGTTTGGTCGTGATATAATCACCACTCAGAAAGGTTGCTATGATAGTATCTCTTCACTTATAGAGTGGTACAAGAATAAGTACTTTAACTCAAGAAATGAGAGGATAAAGAACTTATGGCTTTCAACAGCAGGCAAAAGGCTGAAGTGGTGTGCTGAACAGAAGGAAGCCCTTGTACTATCTCTTCTTGACAAGTTCAGGAATTACAAGACTTTGACTTTCTGTAGTAGTATTGAGCAGTCAGAGAGGTTAGGTAAATACAATATCACCTCAAAGAATAAGGCTTCAGTGAAGAACCTTGAAATGTTTAATCTTAACAAGATTAAGCATATTACTGCCTGTAACATACTCAATGAAGGTGTGAACTTGACTAATTGTAGGATAGGTATATTCTGCAACTTGAATAGTTCGGAGATTGTAGTAAAGCAAAGAGTTGGTAGAATACTTAGACACAAATCTCCTATTATCATTATACCTTATTTCAAGGATACAAGGGAAGAAGAACTTGTGCAGAAGATGATAGAGGAGTATTCAGAAGAGTCTATAGTTACTATTAATAATATAAATGAAATAACATTATGAAAACTAGAGTTAGAACAACATCCAAATTTATTGTAAAGCCAGAAAACAAAGTGGTTGTATGTAACATGTCAGTTGATATGCAACTTTTTGATTCTAAGTTATGGAATCATATAGACCCTGCTTGGTGGGCAACCAAAGCTCCTATGGTAAATGACTTTGGAGAGTTCATAGTGACAGCTAAGGCAAGATGCAACTCTGATGATACCTTTGATGAGGCTACTGGCAAGAAAATTGCTGAATCAAGAGCTAAATCCAAGGCATTCAAGACTGCTAAGAATGTGTGGGACTGCATTGCAAAAGGCTTTGTAGAAAATGCTAAAATGGCAGAGGTAATGACTAAAAACTGTGCAGCAGTAGAGGAAATTGAAGTTAATCATGTGAAAAAGCTATCAGAATGAATTATGTAATCAATGAAGATATTTGTAAGAAGAAAGGCATGGATTTACCTTCTTTTCTTGCAGTATTGCTTGTTAAGACTGGAGTAAACATTACTGAGCTGTTTAATGACTTGGTTAATAAAGAGGTACTGGTAAAAGATATGTTCTCTGAAGGTTTCCTAGTTACTCAAAGGTGGGATAGTACATGCTCTGATATATTACTTAGTGCTGATACTTCTGTACCATCAGATGAGCGACTATTACCTCTAGTAGATACTCTTATGTCTATCTTCCCATCAGGCAAGAAAGAAGGTACATCTTTGTATTGGAAAGGCAATAGAAAAGACAATAAAGAGAGGCTTCAAAAGTTCTTCAAGTTGTATGGTAATAAGTACTCTGATGAGCAGATTATACATGCAGCCAAGAAATATGTGGAATCCTTCAATGGACAGTACACTTATATGAGAGCACTTAAATACTTTATATGGAAGGATGAAAAGAAAATGGGAAGTGATGGTAGAAAGTACATTGAAGAGGTATCAGACCTTGCTTCTTACATAGAGAATGCTGGTCAGGAAGATGATTTGAAGAGAGATTGGACTTCTACAATTAACTGATTATGAGTAGATTTAAGCAAGTAATGGGAAATCTGAGGTTAAGGAGGGAGAGAGTTCTTAATGGACTTTATAATTGTATTCCTTTCCCTTTTCCAAGATTTAGAGCATGGGTTCCAGGCATTGAAACTGCTAAGTTCATAGTGGTGACTGCCAATCAAAAGGTAGGTAAATCAAAGTTCTGTGATTACCTATTTGTATATGAACCATTGTTCTTTATATTGGAGCATCCTGAGATGAGAGTTAAGGTTCTTTACTTTACTTTGGAGATGAGTCCAGAGGAAAAGTATAATGAGTTCTTGTGTCATCTATTGTTTAGATTGGATGGAATAGAGGTATCTCCCACTGAACTGAAAAGTACAGATAGAGACCATCCTATTGATGAGAAGATTCTTGAATTACTTGAATCTGATAAGTATCAGAGATATATCAAGGCATTCGAGGATATGGTCGAGTATATTGATGGCCAAAGGAATCCTACAGGAATCAATAAGTACTGTAGAGACTATGCCTTAGCTCATGGACATCTTAACTTCAAGAAAGGTAAGAGGAAAGACCCTATCACAGATAAAATCATAGATGCAGATGTGGTAGACAATGACAATCCTTATACCCCAGATGACCCAGAGGAGAGGAGGATAATCATCATAGATAATGCCTCGAATCTATCTCTTGAAAGTGGATTAAAGAAGATGGAAACTATTGATAAGATGAGCAAGTATGGTATTACTCTCAGAAATCAATTGAAATTCATCTTTGTATTGATTCAGCATCAAGCACAGGCTCAAGAGGGTATTGAGAACCAAAAGCTGAATAAGCTTAAACCATCTTCTGATGGTCTTGCAGATTGTAAGACTACTACCAGAGATGCCAATATGGTTATAGGTCTCTATAGTCCATTCAAGTATGGACTAAGAGAGTATGAAGGATATGATATAACCAAGTTCAGGAACCATATAAGGTTCATGGAGGTGATTGAAGATAGAGACTATGGAGCAAATGGTCAAATCTGCCCTTTATTCTTTGATGGTGCAGTGAGTACATTTTATGAACTCCCAAAACCTGATGATAGGGAAGCACTACAGAGAGTATATAACTATATGGAATCAAGGAAGAGCAAAACTGCTAAGACTTTCTTTAGTTATGGAATAAATAAAATGAATAGAAAGTTGCACAGGTGGAAAATATTTCATAAGTTTGCAACCCTTTTCAAGTAAAAGTAACATTATAAGACAAAAACAATGGCAAATGCAGTAATCCTTTTAGGAAAAAGTGGAACAGGAAAAAGTTCTAGTATTAAGGGGTTAGACCCTAAAGAAACTGTAATATTAAATGTTTTAGGTAAAAAATTACCTTTTAAAGGTAGTAGTAGTCTATATAATAAAGAAAATAAGAATCTATTCAGGATAGATGATTATACACAGGCTATTAATATGCTTCAAGGTATAGATAAGAATGCTTCCTATGTTCATAATATCATTATAGATGATGCTATCTATATTATGAGGAAGGAATATTTCAAGAGGGCCAAAGAGACTGGATATGGTAAATATACAGAGTTGGCTATGCACTTTCAACAGATTATTTCTACTATAGAATCTATGAGAGAGGATATTAATGTGTTCTTAATTCTTCATAGTGAGGATGTCCAGAGTGATAAGACTACTGTAGGATATAAGGTTAGTACAATTGGCCAACTGATTGATAATCAATATAATCCTGTAGAGGTTGTACCTATGGTGCTGTATTCATCTATTAAATATGATGATAAAGGCGCAGCTACTTATGGCTTTTATACTCACAGATTCATGGATGGTATGGTAGAAATTCCTGCTAAGTCTCCTGCTGATATGTTTATGGAGGACTTTATTCCTAATGATTTAGGAGTAGTAGTGAAAGCTATGAAGGAATATTATGGATAGGGAAAAGACAATAGAACTTGGTAATCAAGTATATAATATTACCCCATTTAATATAAATAGCCAATTACGGATGTTAGAAGGATTCTTATTGGAAAAAGGTAAGGAAAGAAATAAAATTAATCTATTCATTGGAACAATATCCCAATTTCCAGTACGGATAGTTCTTAATTTCTATTTAGCCGCAATTGAGTATTACATTGCCAAGTATAACGTATCTAAATTAAGTAGTAATAACAGAATTATTTTATTATATTAAGAGAAATAATTATGAATAAGACATTAACAGTAAGACAGTTTGCAGGTGTAAAAAGAATTGCACAGAATGTTAATCCTTTGGTAGTGAAGAAGAATAAGATTGCTGCCAAGATTGATGAACTCAATGCAGAGTATAATGCCCTGACTGAGGAGATTGAGGGACATGAGATGGGTGTCAAGGCTTTGACAGGTGGTCTCACAAGTGAAGACTTGGTTGTCAAGAAGGTAGAAGATACTGGTAAGGTTGATAAGGATGGTAAGCCTGTAAAGGTTACTAAGTATGAACCTAAGGCTGGTGTAGTAGTGTTCAATGAGGAGGCTAATGTATATGAAATTCATGTAGAGGAGCCTGCTATTGACAATGTTGCTCCTGAGACAGTAGATGATACTGAGAAGGCACCTGAGACAGAAGTAAAGGCTGGTGAAGAGGCTCCTTTTGGCCCTACTAACCCCTTCAATGGCACAGAGGCTGGTGACAAACTGCCTTTTGAGGAGTAATTAAGGTGTAAGAAATAGAATCAAGAACAAGAAAAATCATTAGAAAAATGAAAAAGACAAATTTTGCATTTATGGCATTTGCATCAGGCAAGGAATCTACTGAAGGCAATGCAATCAAGAGATATATAGGGGTTGCTCCTGTGTTTGTATTAGCTGTAAATCCTAATAAGGAACAGCTTGAGAAATTGTATAATACAGAGTTGGATAATGCTCCTGAATATATCAGTGAAATAGAAGTTGGCGAGGATAAGCATAAAGTACAGAATGTAAGAATTGACTTCATTGTCAAAACTGATGCTGAGAAGTGTGGTGGTATTGAATTTACCACTAAGGCAGCTTTCTTCATTAGAAAGGAATACAGATACAATAAGGACCAGACTAAGGTACAGGTAATTGATAAGTATGGCAGAACTGCTTGGGTTACTATTGAACAGGCTAAGGCACATGAGATTCCTGTGTATAGCAATGGTCAGCCTGCAAATATTGACAAGAACTACAGACCTGCCTATCATGGTGAGGAGGATTTGACTAACTTCCTCAAAGCATATCTTAACATTCCTAATGTGATGAAGTATGTCAATGAGAAGTGGGTTATGGTAGATAAACCTGAGGAATGTGAAGCAAGACTGGAGAAGATTGCTGACTATTTCAAGGGTGATTTCAGTGAGTTGAGGAGTGCTATCCAGCTTCAGCCTAACAATAAAGTTAAAGTATTGTTTGGTATAAGGACTACTGATGATAATAAGCAGTATCAGGCTGTATATAATCAGATGTTCTTGAAGAACAATATCACTGATTACAGTAGGCTGGATAAGGACTTGCAGGAGAGAAAGGCTGCTGGTGCATATCCCACTACTGAGTTCACTGTAGGTGACTTGAAGGAGTACAATGTAGAAGCTACTGACTTCAGTGGTTCTGCAAGTGGCTCTGGTGATATGCCTTTTGCACCTGCTGAGAATGCAGGTGGTACTCCTTGGGATTTCGGGAAGTAAATTATCTTATAAAGTTGGAGGTAGGCATGGCATTCAGTAAAGGTAGAGATTCTGTAAGCCTTGATGACATCCTAAGTAAAGTGACAGAGGCAGACATTCTGTCATATTATTTAGGTATCACAGAGGTTCCGTGCATAATTAACAGCCCATTAAGGCAGGATAGGAGACCATCATTTGGTCTCTATTCCCCTGATGGAAGAAGGATATATTATACAGACTTATCCACAAGAGATAGAGGAGGTCTATTTGACCTACTTGGAAGTATGTGGAATTGTAGTTATAAGGAAGTCCTTACAAGGATTAATGATGACATTTCAAAGTTCAATGGTAGTGCAAGTATTCATACATATACTCCTTGTACTGTCAGGAGTACCAGTACCTATAACAGGGATACTGACCTACAGTGCAAAGTCAGGGATTGGAGGGATTATGATATTGAATACTGGGCTTCCTATGGAATAAGTTTGGAGTGGCTCAAGTATGCAGAAGTCTACCCCATATCCCATAAGATTGTCATTAAAGGTGGTCATAGATATGTGTTTGTAGCTGATAAATATGCCTATGCTTATGTAGAACACAAGGAAGGTAAGGTTACGCTAAAGATATACCAACCCTTTAATAAGGGCAGGTATAAGTGGAGTAACAAGCATGACAGCTCTGTGGTAAGCCTATGGACTAAGGTACCTGAATATGGGGAACAAATATGTATTTGTTCCTCATTAAAGGATGCCCTATGTCTATGGTCTAACACAGGGATACCTTCCCTTGCCATTCAAGGTGAGGGATACAGAATGAGTGGTACTGCAATAAGTGAATTGAACAGGAGGTTCAAGAAGGTATTTATTTGTCTGGATAATGATAAGCCCGGCCTAGAAGATGCTGAGAGGCTTTCAAGAGAGACAGGATTCACTAATGTGGTATTACCATTCTTTGATGAAGGAAAAGATATTTCAGATTTATTCAAGGCCAAGGGAAAGGAAGAGTTCCTTAAAATAATCATTCCTTTATTTACCTCTTCTAGAGGGGAAGAGTATAGAGATGATTTGCCCTTTGAGATTGAATAGAAAGCAGAGTTTGGTATTAAAAAAAAAAGCATGGAAAAAAGAAAGATTACAGTAGTATGTACTACAGGAAACAGAACAGTGGAAATACTCTCAGATGCAACTACATTGAGAGAATTAAAGAGTGATTTGACAAGAGAAGGGATTTCATATAGGAATATGAGCTTCCTTGAGGGGCTGTCAAAGACAGAGTTAAAGTCTGATGACTCTATCCTTCCTCATGATATTACTTGGAAGGGGCAGGTTACCAATAATTTGGTAATTATGTTAACCACCACAAATAAGAACATTAAGTCTGGGGCTTCCATGAGTAGAATGAAGGCTTATACCTGCATCAAGACAATGGGTCTTCAGGATGAGTGTCAGAAGAGGTTTGGCAAGAACTTTACTCAGTGCAAGACCAGTGACCTTGTATCCTTGATAGAGGAGAAGAGGGATAAGAAAGAAAGTCCTGCTAAGAAAAGTCCCGTCAAAAAGGGTAAGGAGGTTGTCAGCTATACAGATGAGAAAGGTGTAAAACAAGCCCTTGTAAAGCTGGTGGAGGCATTGTATGATGCAGGAAATCTCAGCTTTAAGGCTAGGGGGATGATACTTGAGGATTTAGGTGTTAAAGCTGAGGCCAAAAAGGAGAAAGCCGTTGAGTTTACCAAGGGCGAGATAGATGAAATGTTTGAGGGCTTGATAGGCTAAGAGTAGATAGGGGGAGGAATATTATATTCCTTCCCTATTTTTTTTTTATTTTGTATACATTTAGAGTTCTCAAATATGGAAGCAGTTTCTAGGGAGAGTGTACCCGAAATAATAAGAGAGCACAAGGAAAAGGGGTATTTTATGGAGAATATCCTGAGGATATATGATGTATTCAAGGAATTCTTTGGTGAGGAGAGGGTTGATTTGAGAATAGTGGAGCCACCAATAGACGTATTTACAAGACAGATATCTGAAGAGTCTATAAAGGAAGGTGTAACAGAGATTACACGGTGTTGGGATGCATTACTACGCCCATTTATATTAGTGTACTTTCCTAGAGTAAAGGTAACTAATGAGCATGGAAATTTTGTATACATTACAGAACTGTATGTGAAGGTTAGACTTGCAGTACCCGGGGTTCTTAGTACCATTGGAATGAACAGGGCAGAGTACACATTGGACCAATTCTACTCTGACTATATGCACAGTCATATATGTGGAATACCTACTGGTAACTTTGAAAGGTTTGAAACTCCTTGTTTGGGCGCAGGACCTATACAAGGCACATCATATATGCTGAGGAGTAAGGTATGCACTAATGAGGAGTGGATGCTATTCTGTTATGAATTAAGCAAGTTTGTTACTGTAGAGTCATTGTCAGGAGGACCTTATAGGAAACTAGAAAGAATCACTAGCTCCTCGGGAAGAATAGATTACATCGGATATAGGAGAGCACAGAACCTACCAAAGTTCATAACAAATTTCGTAAGACATTTGATTCTCAGCAGGAAGTTGAAGTTTGTCTACAGGAATGGGTCATATGTTTTGGGTATGTCAAATGCTGAATGTATGATACTTGTAAGTAATGAATTTATTAACTGGTACAATCAACTTGATAACGCAGAAGCTGAGCAGGTGAAAGATATTAAGAGATACTACATGAAATCTGGAGTGGCAGCTAAAGGACATATATATGGTATGAATATGCCATTGCCGTTACTTGATAAGGTATCTGAGCATGTAGGTAGACGAATATGCACTTTCAAAGGTAGGGAAATCAAACTTAGAATCTCCGGAGCTGTCAGTGAGACAAGTGTCCGAAGTCTATTCTTGTCAGAGGATGTTATCTCAGAAATATTAAGTGTTATACTTGAAGTAATAAATCTCAAATATGGAAAGAACAAACAATAATGTGAAAATAGTGGAAGCGAAGAGCCACAAGAACTGTGACTATACTCTTGTGATACCTGAAGAATTGGAGAACAAGATAAGGTTTGCATGTAGGAAGGTATGGAGTAGGGAATGGTCAGGGATATTATTCTACACCTATGAGGGAACCTTTGAAGGAGGTGACCTTAGGATATTGTGTAAGGATATGTATATCATGGATATAGGCTCTGCTGCCACCACAGAGTTTAGTAATAGTCCTGATATAGTGGCCTATATGTGTGAGAAGGAACTTCTAGGTTGTCAAATGGGCTTGATTCATTCACACAATCTCATGGCTACCTTCTTTAGTGGTGAGGATGTCAAGACCTTAAAACAGGAAGGTACAGACAGTAATAACTTCGTATCTCTTATTGTCAACAACAGGGGTGATTATTCTGCTGCTGTTACTAGGAAAGTAAAGTCTACAAGAGTAATTGAGAAGAAAACTATTGGGTTCTTTGGGGAACCTGATAAGACAGAAATTGACGAATATGTTGATGATACCGAAGTAATAGAGTATTTCAGGCTAAGGGTAGTGGTTGAAAACAGATATAAGTCTTCAGAAATTGAGAGCAGATTAATTGAATTGAGGAATAAGGCTGTTGTTGATTTACCCAATAAGACAAAAGTATTTGAACAGTATTATGGTCAAAAAATACAGAAGGATAAGAAAACTGACTATCAGGAAGACCCATCTGTCAATACCTTAAGTGTTGATAAAGATGCTATCAAGGAAATGGTACTGCAAATAGTTACTGGGAGTATCTTGATGACTACCAAGAGTAAAATAGACCCAAGCAGATGGTCTGAAGCAATGACTACACTGTATACTGAAAGGTTTGGTGCAGGTAAAGAAGCCCTCAGGAGATTTGATGAATGGGCTAAGGCATACCTTGAGTATTTGATGTGGAGCATAGAGGATGATGATTTGGAAGGAAAAGGTCTTGATATTACTGAAATGGCCTCAGTCTATGCCAGCCATGTCATACATGAGCTAGAAAAGTTACCTAGTAACATTTATATCGAAAGGTATATCAAATTCCTGAAAGATTATATAGTTTAAGAAAGAAAAGAAAAGTTATGAGTACAGAACAAGAATCAACAGGTAACCTGCTGCCAGTAAATTCCCCCACATTACTTATGGATGATACCACTAGCAGGTTCAGTTCAGCTATCTGGTATAATAAAATACGGGAGAAATCCATTACACTTGCAGGCATTGGTGGGATTGGAAGCTATGTAGGATTTCTGTTGGCACGAGTAAAGCCCAAGGCCATATTCATCTACGATGATGATACTGTGGATGAGGCTAATATGAGTGGCCAATTGTATGGATTAGAGGATGTAGGAAAGACAAAGGTAGGTGCACTTGCTGAAATGGTATCCAATTATGCTAATTATTATGGTATATGTGGTATTAATGAAAGGTTTACCGCAAATACCAAAGCATCAGACATAATGATTTGCGGATTTGACAATATGGTAGCCAGAAAGAATTTCTTTCAGGCATGGAAGAATCATGTTCAGAGCAAACCTAGTGAGGAAAAGGCAAACTGCCTATTCATTGATGGTAGATTGGCTGCTGAGGAGTTTCAAGTATTGTGCATTAGAGGAGATGATGAGTATAATATCAATAGGTATGAATCACAATTCCTATTCTCTGATGAGGAGGCTGATGAGACAATATGTTCTTACAAGCAGACCACATTCTGTGCAAATATGATTGCATCATATATGGTAAATCTATTCGTGAACTTTTGTGCTAACCAGTGTAACCCTCCCATAGAAAGGGATTTACCCTTCTTTACAACTTATAATGCAGAAATTATGTATTTAAAGACTAAGTCATGACAGAAAACGCTAAGCAACTGGTACGGACAATCTTTGCGATACACAGGACAACACCTCCTTATTCTTCAGAATCTATTCCATTAACGGACAATGGTGTTAAGGTAGGAATATTAGTACGGAAAGATGAAGGTTTTCCACTAGTAGGCAATATTAATGGTCTTATAAGAGATAAGAATGGAGATGTGATAGTACCTTTGTATGAGCAAGGAGTTCCTATGAAGGTACAAACTTTTTATTCACTTCTGAGAAACTCATCAGGACAATATGGTATAAGGAAGTTCATTCTCTCAGGCACAGTATATTGGGCTAGTACAGGACTAATCTTGGATGAGGATTTGAATCCTTTATTCCTATGTACTATTGACCTTTCAGAGAAGGAGAAGACTAAATGCTATGTGAGTCCAAAGGTTTTTGAATCATCATCACCTCTAAGTAAAGGCATTGTATTCACTGTACTTAATGTCATGTATAATTACGGCATTATCACTTTACATGGAAAGATACAGAAGCCAGAGGTTATAATCGGTCCTATTGATAACATTGTCAAGCCCACTGTGCCCAGCAGTGTAGACACCTTTAATGATGATGTGAATGACTTCTTGGCTGATAATGTAGATGTTGTAATGAGGCAATGGGAATAAGAGAGTATCTTGGTGATTGGATGAATGTCATAGATGAGAATGAGCTAATATCAATAATGCAGAATCTGAGAGGATTATATGCTACAAAGAAGATATGCCCCGAGCAATGTGACATATTCAAAGCTTTCAGGCTTTGTCCCTACAATAGCCTGAAGGCGGTATTTGTAGGCCAAGACCCATATCCGCAGAAAGGAGTTGCAACTGGTATATTATTTGGCAATAGGGCAGAGGTGGAGGAGAGCGAATTATCCCCATCCTTAAACATTGTTAAAGAAGCAGCAATTAATTTTGAAGTTCCACATTATTGTATTACCTTTGACCAAACCTTAGAGAGTTGGGCAAGACAAGGGATATTGATGATAAACTCTGCACTTACAGTAGAGATGAATAAAGTCGGTTCACATACTATGATGTGGAGACCTTTTATATCTAAACTGCTGAGAAATATATCGGAGAATAACCTTGCTGGGGTATATGTATTATTTGGTAAACAGGCTCAGACATTCAAGCCTTATATCAATAGTAAGTCCAACTTTATTATTGAAGTTGAGCATCCTGCCTATTTTGCAAGGAATGGTACTAAGATGCCACACCAGCTATTTGCTGATGTCAGCAATAAGGTTAAGGAGATTTACGGAGTACCTATAGATTGGTACCAAGAATATTAATACAAAAAAAAAAGAAATGAAAAAAGCAGAAAGAAACTGTTTGTACCTCAAAAATGGAGAAGAGGTACACATTGGTGACATCCTTGTAAAAGGAGACAAACTCTATGTAGTAGATGAGGAAATCATTCCTGTTTTGATTGAACAAGGAGTTCTTTGCACAAAAGAGTCCCTTAGTGAGAAAAAGAAGGATGCAGATGACATTTCAAAGGATGATTTGGCTTTCTATGTCAATAAGGTTGCACAGAGATTTGGTTGGAAGCCAGCAAAGGCTTGCAACTATCTTAATACCATTGATTCCTGCTATCCAGCAGCAGCATTTGCCATGGTATTGAGGGAGATAGCCATTGAATTGGACAAGAAGTATGAAGACCATATCAGTAATAGTCCTGAGATTTATTCAATCTCACTTACAGATGGGAGAATCACCAAACTCTATAAGAGCAGTATCAGGAGTTACAAGAACTTTGCAGCATTCAGAACCATAGATGATGCAAAATTTGCTTGCAAGGTTCTGAGAGAGGTTCTTAAAGACATGTTCAGGGATGGTAAATAAGAAGATTAGGAATGCTACTGTATGTGCTGCTAAGAATATAACTTTCAAAAGTATATTAGAGAAAACATGTTTTACTTGTCTTGAAGAACATGGATTTGCTCCTAAATATGAACCAAAGAAATTCATCCTTTTTCCTTCTTTTGTTCCCATAACTCCCTTTTATGATAAAGAGACTGATACACAACAGAAGAAAAGGGTTGAATCTTTAGGTAGGCAAAGTAGTAAGGAACTTAGACTATGTAATGGGCTAATTCAGCCCATTACATATACTCCTGATATATATGTAAGATATAATAATTTGGACATTTGGATAGAATGTAAAGGATTTACCAATGATGTATTTCCTTATAAGAAAAAAATGTTTAGAAAGCTACTTGATGACATATATAATAGTACAGGACAAAAAAGTATATACTTTGAAGTGTATACTAAGAAGCAGCTCTTACAAGCTATAAATATAATTAGAAATTATGGGAATACTGACTGATATTGAGAGGCTTATATATGCACTTCCCACAAAAGATATTGAATTGGCAAATAAATTCATAAGAGAAAGAAATTTTGAGTTTTTACAAGATTTAGTTAACTCAGCAGTGTATAAAGTTAAAAGGGCTAAGACTATAGGGGATGTAAGCAGCCCTTTAATGTCAGTAGATATTGATAACCTTTTATCTTTAAAGTCTACGGTAGATATATATTGCATGAGACTAGGAATATATGACCCAGAGAAATAATATTTTTTTTTCTATGAATACAATCAAGAAAAAGCTATCTGATATATCTCTTAATATAACAGAAGAGGAGTATAGAAGGGACTCAGCATTAAGCTATTCAACCCTTGCAAGATATGAGAGGGAGGGATTCAATAACTTGGATAAGTTATTTGACAGGTTAGAAACACCTTCTCTTACCTTTGGTAGTGCTGTAGACAGTATTATCACAGGTGGTCAAGAAGAGTTTGATGAAAGGTTTATGGTTGCTGAGTTTCCTTCTACTCCAGACTCTATTACAAAGATGGTAAAATCTTTGTTCAGTCAGTATGGAGATTCTTATAGGAGTCTTATCACAATTCCTGATGATGCAATCATTAAGGAGACTGAATATCAGAGTTATCAGATGAACTGGAAGCCTGAGACAAGGGCTAAAGTTATCAAGGAGAAAGGAGCTGACTACTATAACCTGTTATTTATAGCAGGCAGTAAGACTATACTTGATACTCAGACCTATCAAGATGTGTGCAGTGCAGTAAGAGCATTGAAAGGGAGCAAATCCACTCAATTCTACTTTGCAGAGGACAATCCATTTGAACCAGATATTGAAAGATTCTATCAGTTGAAGTTCAAAGGAGAGTTCAATGGTGTAAAGTATAGAAATATGGCTGACTTAATCATAGTCAATCATAAAGAGAAGTGGGTAAAGCCAGTAGATTTGAAAACAAGTTCCCATACAGAGTGGGATTTCTATAAATCCTTTGTAGATTGGAATTATCAAATTCAGGCAAGACTATATTGGGCTATTATAAGGCAAAATATGGATAAGGATGAGTACTTCAGTAGTTTTAAGTTGCTTGATTATGACTTTATAGTAGTCAATAGGAGGACACTTACTCCATTGGTGTGGAGGTGCCCTTTTACTCAGGCAGAAGGTACACTTAGGTTTGGAAGAGATGGTCAAATCATTATGAGGAGTCCTTTTGAGATAGGAGAAGAGCTTTCTTCTTATCTCACTTCCAGACCAAGAGTTCCTGTGGGTATTAATGAAACTGGTTCTAATGATTTAAGAGAATGGTTAAATACATTGTAATATGCAAGTAGTAAAAAGAGATGGCAGTATAGAGGAATTTAATGTTGATAAGATTATAAGTGCTGTAGAGAAAGCCTTTAAGTCTTGCAACAAGAAAATGCCTCAGTATCTGTATGATATGCTGGGTGCTTTATTTGGCACTTTGGAAGGAGATACTATAGGTATTGAGGAGATACAGAATAAGGTTGAGGATGTTCTTATGAATGATAAACACTTTGATGTAGCAAAGAGTTATATCATTTATAGGGAACAGCATAAGCAGGCAAGATTCATTAGGGAAAGAATTGACTATATGAATGAGTATAGTCAATCTGATGAAAATGCTGCCTCTTCTTCAGAAACAGATGCAAATGCAAATGTGACTGTGAAGAATGTTGCCAACCTTGAAGGTGAGGTATATAAGACTACTAACAGGGTTATACAAAGGCAAAGAATGAAAGACAAGCTGAATGAGATGTATCCTGAAGTAGCCAAGAAGTATGAAGAGGATTTGAACTCTCATGTCATTTATACACATGATGAGGCTACTACTCCTGTATTAAAGCAGTATTGCATGGCTGTAAGCTTATATCCCCTTATGACAGAGGGTGTGGGAAACATTGATAGTATTACACCGACACCACCCAATGATTTACAGTCATTCAGTGGTCAAGTAACCAATCTTATCTTCTTGCTATCTTCTCAGTGTAAAGGTGCAGTGGCAGTAGGTGAATATTTTATTGCCCTCAACTATTACATTGTACAGGAATTTGGTCCTAATTGGTATGAAAAGTTGGATGTAGTAACTACTACAGACCATTGTAACAAGCAGAGGACTGTAAGGGATGCCATATATAAAGCATTCAAGCAGTTTATCTATGGTGTAAATCAGCCTGCTGGTAATAGGTCATATCAAAGTCCATTTACTAATGTGTCTTATTATGACCATACTTACTTTGATTCACTATTTGGAGAGTTCTATTATCCTGATGGTACTAAGCCTCAATGGGAAGCAATAGATTGCCTGCAAAGGCTGTTTATGAAATTCTTCAATAAGCTGAGAACCAAACAGATTCTTACATTTCCTGTAGAGACAATGGCTATGGTGTATGACCCTAAGACCAATGATATTATAGACAAAGACTATAAAGACTTTACTGCTGAAATGTATGCAGAAGGTCATAGCTTCTTCACCTATATTTCAGACAGTGCTGATAGTCTCGCATCATGTTGTAGATTAAGGAATGAACTTGCAGAGAATACCTTTAATCCTACATCAGGTCTTACTGGTGTAATGACTGGCTCATGCAATGTTATTACTCTTAATATCAATAGGATTGTACAGGATTGCAACAAGGCTTATGGATTGAAGAGGAATGGAGGATGGAAAGAAAATACTTCATTTCTTAGAGATTACTTAGTAGATATTCTCCAAAGAGTCTACAAGTACCATATTGCATTCAAGACAATGCTCTATGAACTTGAAGATAAGGGAATGTTTGCAGCTTCAAATGGAGGATATATCCATATCAGCAAATTATACTCTACCATAGGTATTAATGGTCTGAATGAGGCTGCTAGGTTCTTGGGGCTTGAGGTAAGTAACAATGAGGAATATATCAAATTCCTTCAACTTGTACTTGGAACTATTAAAGAACAGAATAAGATACATTCCATACATGATAAAAGCAGGCCATTCCTATTTAATTCTGAGGTAGTACCTGCTGAGGGATTAGGAGGAAAGAACTACCAATGGGATTTACAAGATAATTATTGGGTACCCGATGATGAGAACCTGTATAACTCATACTTCTATAATGCCCATGATGACACTTCAGTACTTGATAAGTTCATTCTTCATGGAAGGCAGACTTACCAATATACTGATGGGGGAAGTGCAGCTCATATCAACTTGGAGGACCACTTGAGCAAGGAGCAATATCTCAAGCTTATAGATTTTGCTATAGCTAATGGAACTAACTACTTCACATTTAATATTCCTAATAGTAAGTGTGATACTTGTGGCTACATTACTAAGCATCCTATCACTGAATGCCCAAAGTGCCATAGTAAGAATATTACTCAATATACCAGAGTGATTGGCTATCTCAGACCTATCAAGTCATTTGGTAAGGATAGACAGATAGAAGCAAGTAAAAGAATTTATAGTAAAAGTATTAAGTAATATGGAATCAGAAATAGTTAAAACAAAACAGCTCAGAAAGGATATTGATGAGGTGCTTCAAAGAGTAAAAGAGCTTTCTTCTACAAGAGAAAGAAGCCTTGCAGTAACTAAGTTACAAGAGGGCATCATGTGGTTAGATATGCACTTAAAGGCTCTTAATAGTCCTGACCCCTATCCTGAGAGCAAAGACCCTAAGTCTGGAGATTATGTAGCATCAACTGCTGATGGATTAAAACTGTGATATGTTGAAGTATGTTGATACTAAGGTAGTCTTTCAAGAAGTGCCTAATGAGATAACTCTTGCTATTAATATAAGTGGCTGCCCTTGTAATTGCAGGGGTTGCCATTCCCCTTATTTAGCAGAGGATATTGGTGAAAGGCTTAGATATGATAACTTAATCTCCCTTATACATAAGAATAAAGGCATCACTTGTGTAGCATTTATGGGAGGAGATGCTGACCCTTTATCAGTAAATGCCTATGCAAGTATAATTAAAGAGCAATTCCCAAACCTTAAAGTAGCTTGGTATAGTGGCAGACAAGAACTTAATGAGGATATTGAGCTTAATAATTTTGATTTTATCAAGCTTGGTTCTTATAAGGAAGAGTTTGGTCCACTTAACAGTAGAACTACTAATCAGAGATTCTATAAGGTTAATGGAAAGGAGTTGGTAGATATAACAAATAAATTTTGGAAACATGAAACTGAAAATTAAAGTAAAAGTATTAACTGAGGGCTGTATGCCTGTAATTAGTGAGAATGGTGATTGGATAGATTTGAGGTCTGCCATAAATATCACCATCCCTGCACCACAGGCTGATGTCCTTAAAAGAAAAACTATTGAAGGAGAGAGAGTAGGTCATAGGAATGTAGAGATTCCTACCTATTATATTCCTCTTGGAGTGGCAATGCAATTGCCCAAAGGATTTGAAGCTATTATTGATTCAAGGAGTAGTAGTCCTAAGAAGTTAGGATTATTCATCCCAAATGGTCAAGGTGTAGTAGATAACACATATAATGGCAATGATGACCAGTGGCACTATGTATGTTCTCCTATGAGAGAGACCACTATTGAAGCAGGTGACAGAATCTGTCAATTTAGGATACAGCTTAGTCAGAAAGCTACTATGTGGCAGAAGATTAAATGGCTGCTAAGTTCAGGTATTGAACTTGTGGAAGTAGATGATTTGGGTAATGAAAATAGATTAGGATTTGGCTCAACAGGAATTAAGTAATAATGAAAAAAAAAGCATGAAGCATGATATTAGAAATAGTGGGTATATTGCTTGCAGTAATCATCTTAGCTGTTATTATTAATGGTGCAGAAGATTACTGTAAGCAAAGTAAAAGGGTAAATATGTCTTTCAAAGAGGCAATGGATTTAGTAGATTTGCCAGTTATCACATTTTATAATAATGGCAAAAAGTTTAATTTTCTACTAGATACTGGGGCTACAATATCCATAGTAGACTCAAATATATTAGATAGCCTTACTTGTGAAAAACTGAAAGATGTTGGTACAGTATTTGGTGTTGAAGGTAATAAGGTTCCAGTGTCTTATGTAAGAGCACAATTAGACTATAAAGGGGAAAACTATAAAGAGGATTTTCAAGTTCTAGATATGAGTAATGCCTTTAGTAATATAAAAGAAGAGAGTGGAGTGACACTTTCTGGAATACTAGGAAGTCAATTCTTTCATAAGTACCAATATGTACTAGATTTTAAAGAGTTAATTGCCTATTCTAAGAAATAATGGAAGATATTATAAAACTTAGGTCTGGATACAAAGCTGTAAACTATCTCAAGAAGATGCCTAAGCCTGATGGTTCTGAATCAAAAACTTATGTACTTAAGACTGATGTGCCTACATTAAGAGTTGGTGAAGTGGGAGGTGTATGCCACATACATAAGTTTATTAATCCATCAGAAGGTCCAATAATTATAGAAGGTCAGGAGCTTGAGGAAGCCAAAGCAGTTGTCAAATCTATAGACTTTGTTGAGGGTTATGGATGGACTATAACATTTGAATGATGATATATTTTGTTACTGGTCAGAGAGAACTATTTGAGTTTCCTGATGCTAAGTATAAATGTATTTCTGTAGAAGAGTCTCTTAAAATATTAGAGCCTCTTCGAGTGGTAGGTTTAGATACTGAAACTACAGGTACAGAGATATGGCAGGGTAAATTGCTTACTCTTCAGCTTGGTAATAAGGAAAATCAAGTTGTAATAGACTGTATGACTATTGATGTCAAGCAGTATAAGGATTATCTTGAAAGTGACAGACTATTCATCATTCATAATGCAAAGTTTGATTTAAGATGGCTGTATAAGGAACATATTGTAGTCAGAAATGTCTATGATACTTATTTAGCTGAAAAAATTCTATTTCTTGGATTCCCACCTGGCATTGTATCTTTGTCCTTGCAGGCTTGTTGTGATAGGTATTTAGGTATCTTTCTTGATAAGACTGTTAGAGGACAGATACATGCAGGTATGACAGAAGAGGTTATAGTTTATGCAGCAAATGATGTTGTACATCTTGAGGATATTATGAACTTACAGCTCAAAACTATCACTGCAAGAGGTCAGAAAGTGGCACTTGACATTGAAAATGAGTTTGTAAGAGTCCTTGCATATATTGAATATTGTGGTATTAAACTTGACCCTGTTAAATGGAAGGCTAAGATGGATAAGGATGCTGAGAGGTTAAGAGTTGCTGAACATAAACTTAATGAGTGGGTAGTGGATTATGTAATGAAGAAGGGTGACCCTTCTCTCATAGCAAGAAACTATGATACTCATAAGAAAGGCAAGCCAGCCAAACTTGCAGATAATGTGTATGTGGTAATACCACAACCTTCATTATTCTCTGAGTTTGATACTGGACCTCAATGTATTATTAACTGGAATAGTTCCAAGCAGGTAATCAGATTGTTTGAAGAACTTGGGTTTGACCTATTGGTTAAAGACAAGAAAACAGGCAAGATGAAAAAGTCTGTGGAGTCTAAGTTTATAGAATTGCAGGCAAGTAAGAGTAGTATTGTTCCTTTATACTTGGAATATTCAGCAGCTTTCAAGGTAGTAACATCTTTTGGTCAAAACTTCCTTGATGCCATTAATCCTGTTACACAAAGAATCCACCCAACATTCAATCAAATGATGGATACTGGTAGATTGAGTTGTGGCTCAGGAGGAAAAGGTAAAGGAGGTAAGACTAAAGATGATGATATTGCAGAGGAGGAAGATGAAAACAAGGACACTTCTACACAAGCAAATGATAAGAGTGTCAATGTTCAGCAGCTTCCAGCTACAGAAGAAACAAGAGCAGCATTTGTACCTGAAAAGGGACATTTGTTAGTAGATTGTGATTATGGAGACCAAGAGGGTCATGTGTTCACTGAGTTGTCTAATGATAAGGAGTGGATTGCATTCTACAATGACCCTAATCAAAGAGATGGACACTCCTTTGTAGCCAAGATGTGTTTCCCTAAAGACCTTGATGGGGTTGCAGAGAAGGATGTCAAGAAGGTAAGAAAAGACCTTAGAGATTTGGCTAAGAAGGCAAGGTTCTGTTTCAATTATAATGGTCAAGCTCCTACAATGGCAACTAATTGTAATATTCCTGTGGACTTTGCAACTGAGATTTATAACAACTATTTCAAGAGATTTAATGGTATAGCAAGCTATTTCAAGGTACAGAAGAGAGATATGTGGAATAGAGGCTATATCCTAATCTCAAAGATAACTGGACTAAGGGCATATATCTATGACTATCCTATACTGAAAGGTATTGAAAGGAGAAAGAATGGTATGGAAGATTTCTGGGATATATACAAAGCTGCAAGAGATAGTGGCAGAGTAATATCTGAGATTCCACCATCTGTCATGCAAGAAATTGCAAAGAAGTTTGCCCAAGGTGTTCCTATTGAAGAAATAGCTGTTAGGTATTCATATAAGGTTAAAAAAGCAGGTAAGGTAGAGGAAAGATTCATTGATATTAACAGGGAGACTGTATATGTGTCAGTGATGAAACACTTATGGAAGAGAAAGAGTGCTTCTGATAATCAGTCATGTAACTATCCCTTAATTGTGGGGGCATATAGTAGTGATGCTATATGAAAAACTCAGTGAATTGCTGGAAAGCTAAGGAGAAATCTATGCTAATCAGCAGCCAAAGCTTGTAGAAATGCGAGTAAGGTTCAGAGACTAATCAAAGTAAGCTAAGGAGGAATCTATGCTGAAATGGACAAGAGTGCTGAGTATCTCTTAATTATTTATTTACCCTATTGGATAATTAAGAAATAATTTGTATCTTTGTACTATAAATTAAAGATAACAAATTATGAAGAGATGTTCAAGTTGTGGTAAGTTAAAGGATGAATCAGAGTTTTATCATTATAAGTCATCAAAGGATGGCTTGACTCACCAGTGTAAGCAATGTATGTCTGAATATAGGGCTTCTAAAAGAGAGCATTATAAAGAGTATATGGCTTATAGGAGAGAGGTGGATAATGAAACTATAAAAGCTAATAGGAGAAAGCATTATAGGAATCATCCTGAGAGTAGAATGTTAATGGCAGCCAAGCAAAGAGCTAAGAATCAAGGATTAGAATTTAACTTGACTATAGATGATATAGTCATCCCTGATAAATGCCCTTTGTTAGAAGTTCCTTTTGTTGCTGGAGAAAAAGGTAATTATGAATATACACCCTCCCTTGATAGAATAGACCCTACTAAGGGATATATTAAAGGGAATGTATGGGTAATTACTAAAAGAGCAAATACAATGAAGAATAATGCAACAAGGGAGGAATTATTAAAGTTTGCTGATAACATCTATAAATATTTTGGAGATAATGATATAGTCCAACCTATTGAGAAATCAATAGAACTACAGGATAAAGAGCCTGTAGGGTAATAAATATTGCACAAGGTACTGCTGCTGCAATGACTAAGATAGCAGGTATTAGATACTTTAATCATTTGGTTAATGATGGTCTTATATTCAAAGTCCTCATTCCTAATGATGTACATGATGAGTATCTGATAGAACCACCTGAGGAAATTGCAGAGCAGGAAGCTAAGAAGTTAAGTGAGTGTATGGAGTATGCAGCAGCAATCTTCTGTAAGAAGGTAATTATCAAAGCTGTGCCTGAGATTGCATCATGTTGGGTTCATTGAGATTTAAGTAATTAATAAAGTGAAGAAATGGAAGTAACAATAAACAAGGAATATCAGAACCTCATTGATAGGTTGGATGCAGCTATTACTGCATATAAAGATTCTGGTAGGACAGAAATTGGCCTTTCTCTCTTAAAAGGGGTAAAGGAAGGAATCAGAATGTTAGGCAGCAGACCTAAACTGGCTGAAAGTGTGGAGAGGTTCACTGAGATTACCAATAACATGGCTAAGACTTATGCAGCCAAGAATCATGACTATGGTAATAGCTTTGACAAGTCTCTTGATAAATTTGGCATTGTAGCATCAATAGTAAGGATGGGAGATAAGATGAATAGAATCGAGTCTCTTACAAATAAGGAAGCAAAGGTTAATGATGAATCTATTAAAGATACTCTTCTTGACCTTGCAAATTATGCTATAATGACTGTTATGTGGTTAGATAAAACTAGGAAGGGTACTGAATAGTGCCCTTCCTTTTCTTTTACTTAGAAAAGTATTTGCTAACCTGTACATAGATGATGCAGCTTTGGGTATTCCATTAATTGAGCCTGAAGATGATAGAGACTATGTAGATTGGAACAGGGTTAGAGACATACTGATAACAAAGAATGTGATACGACAGAGAAACAATTAAAGTGGCAAAAGAGGAGTAGAATCCTTTGGAGATTGAATGGTATGGTAGGATTCCCTTTTGAGGAAGGAGTACTTACATCCCTTGAACATGAAAGGCTCAATGTTGCATTTAGTATCATCAGGGGAGTAGTCCGAGATTCAGTAGAATCAAGTATAGAATTAGGCTTTAATGCTAAGAGGAGGTGCACCTTTGGTGTTTGTAGAAAGCCTGCTATTGAGGGAAGTGAGTATTGTAGAGAACATAAAGAATATATGGAAGAAAGACAATGCCAAAGATAATTTTATGCCGAGGTATTCAAGGTAGTGGTAAAACTACGTGAGCTAAACAGTGGTGTCATGAAGACCCTGAACATAGAGTAAGATTCAACAATGATGACATCAGAAATATGTTAGGTAAGTATTGGGTTCCCAGTAGAGAAGGTCTTATAAAAGACCTAAAAGGTCTATTCCTATGGGAAGCTATGTCCTATGGTTTTGATATTGTTATTGATAATATGAATCTCAATCCCAAGGAATTAGAGTACTATAATAGAGTGCTTGATGATTGGAACAATCCTAAAGGAATAGTACCTGCTGTGGTTAGACCAAAGTATGACCTTGAGTTCAAAGACTTCTTTATACCTCTTCAAGACTGTATAGAGAGAGACTCAAAGAGACCTAATCCAATAGGGGAAGAGGTCATAAGGAAGACTTATGAGAAGTATAAAGACATTCTGAAAGTGTAGTATGAGACAATATACATCAAGAGAGTTCATAAAGATAGTGGAATTTAATGGTTTCTATTATAGCAGACATAATGGAGACCATGCTATCTATGTGAATGATAAGGGAAGGCATATCAGCATGCCTAAGAATCTTGAATGTGTAATTGCTCGAAGACTGATTAAAGAGAATAACTTGATAACAGACATTAAAAGGAGAAAAAAAAATAATGGACAATTATAATTATCCTATGGGTGCAGATACTGAGGATGCACCTTGGAATCAGGTTGACAATCCTGAAAGGGAAATTGAGGTTACAGTAAGTGTCACACTTAGTAAGACTGTTAAGATTAAAGTATCCGATTATGGCATAACTGACTCTGGAAAGGACGAGGATGGTGAGTATTTTGAGGATATAGACTACTCTAAATGTGACCTTAAAAGGGCAGTAGAAGAGCAAATTACACTTCCACAAGATGCCTACAAATATGTAAAGGGAGAGTTCAATAATGACCAATACAATGACCTTAAAGGTTGGTGTGTTGATGATTTTGAGGTGATAGAAGAGTAATATGAGAAAAGGTATAGTAGATAATTGAGTATGTCAAAGTATTGTTGTAGTGAATGTGGTGGTACCAATGTTCAAGTGCAAGCATGGATAAACCCTAATACTGGGCAGATTATAGACACTCTTGAGAGTAATGATTGTTGGTGTGAAGATTGTGAAGACCGCACTAAACTTAAGCAAATATGAGAGCAGTAGTGATAGAGGATTTTAATGGAAGCATTGAACTTGTAAGAGACCCTGATACATGTGATGTATTGGTATTTGAGGACTTGGAGTCAGCATGGGAGGAAGCTAACAGATGTCAGAATGGAATAGTAGCAATGCTTAGTACATGAATCTTGAGGATAGAATAATGGAAGAGGCAAGTAAGGGTAATTACAATAAGGTATATGCCCTTGCCTTACTCTATTTATGTAAGAAATATAAAGAAGGAATATGAAACTTGTAGAAATTAAACTTTACCTCATAAGCTACATTGGTAAGCTTGGGTTTGAAGATACAGTGTTTATAGAGGCCGACAGTATCTCTGAGGCTGAAAAGCTATTCAATGAGAATTTTCACAAACGCAAACTGACTGGAGTCAGAGAGTATGGTATAAGGGCCTTGAAAAAGACTGCTGGTTAAAAAAAAAAAAGAAAGAAAATGGATAATTTTAAAGTTTCCTTGGTCAGGTACATGTGCCCAATCTGCGGAGGAGTAGCTGAAGAGGTAATTGTGGCAAACACTCGCCTTACAAAGAAAGCTGCTTCTGAAGTAGAGGAGTTAGATGGAAAGGCTGTAGGATTTTCTGACCATGCCTGCAAAAAGTGTTCTGAATATAAAGACAAAGTTGTGTTTTTTATTGGAATAGATTCAGAGAACTCTCCTAGTGAAGAAGTATATAGGATAGGGCAAGTTGTTGGGGTAAGAAATGGTGCTCCTTTAATTGCACACTTCAGTAAGTATATACATTCCTTGAAGGATGGAACTAGATTCTGTTTTATTGATGAATTAGCAGGAAAGAAGATAGGATTATGGAATTAATAAGTAAAATATTTAGGCACAATGAAACTGATTAAACCATCATTTGAGATATGGGAACAACCTTCTGGACTTGAAGGAGTATATAAACAGATAGAGAGAGCAGGCAGAATATGCTATAAGTCAGAGGACAAGATTACAGAAGATTCTGCCAAGCCTTTTGTGGATAGGATGATTAAGTCTGGTCATGGAGCTATGTTAGAGCATGGTACAGTATATCTTAAAGTATTCAATGTTATTGAAAACTCTGAGCTGATTGATAAATATAAGTCTAATAAGTATTCAGTAGTTAAAGAAGGAACAGAGGTATATAATTGTCATGGTGATATACTTTATGGAAGTTGTAAGTGCATTACTACTAACTACAGAGTATTGGTAGAGAATGGCTGGCTTGATGACTTAAAGTATATCTGTAAACCTACAAAGTTCCATGAGAAGAGAATCACTGTACACTTTGTATGTGATAGAGGCGTATCACATGAGTTTGTAAGGCACAGAGTAATGTCTTTTGCTCAGGAAAGTACAAGGTATTGTAACTATTCCAAGGATAAATTTGGCAATGAGCTTACATTTATTCAACCCTGTTGGTTGGATGATGAGAGACTGAAACTATATGGACCTTATCATACTGTAATAAGGGATAAGTCTCCTGAAAGTATCTTCATTGCTAACTTAAATAATGCAGAAAGAGACTACTTGGATTTGTTAAAAGCAGGATGGAAACCTCAGCAAGTTAGGGAAGTGCTACCTAATGCTTGTAAGACAGAGTTAGTAATGACTGGTTTTATTGATGACTGGAAGAATTTCTTCTTCCTTAGATGTCCTGTTAATGCTCATCCTCAAGCAAGAGAGCTGGCTATTCCTCTTAGTGAAGAGTTTGTTAAAAGAGGATATATAAAATGATTGAAGCAATAAAATCATAAATTTATGGAACGCAAGATAGGAGAAATATTCGAGTTTGGCGGTGAGTGGTATCAGTGTATAGAAGGTAGGTGTAGAGACTGCTATTTTTCAGAGAAAAGGTTTCTTTGTAAACAATTTATAACCAAAGACTTTTGTACTTCTGGCATTATTTTCAAGAAACTTGAAAAGGTCGGAGAGCCTTATGAGCATTATGAAAAGTTCTATCAATGCTATAAGCTGCCAATGGATACAGAAATAAGATTATTACCTAATAATTGTTATCCTATTGGCAAAGATAATTTAGTCGAAATAGAAATCAAACAAAACAAAGAAGATATGTCAAATACAGAAACTTTATGGTATGGCCCTGATAAAAAAGAGGCTAAGAGTTTGAAATTATCTAACCTTAAGCCCTTTTCCCTTGAAGCTGCCAAGGCAGGAAAACCAGTATGTACAAGGGACGGTAGAAAGGCAAGGATTATTTGCTTTGATAAACGAGGCGGTTGCCCTATTATAGCTTTAGTTGAAATGTCTGTAGTAGAATATGATTGCATACGAGAAGAGGCTTATTATTATACCATTGACGGTCTTAGAATCGGGAGAAATGCTGAATCAAAAGATGACCTCATGATGCTCCCCGAAAAGAAAGAGGGATGGGTGAATGTGTATAAGGATGGTTTGCTTGGTACAAGAGTCCATAACACTAAGAAAGAAGCTTTTGATAATGCAAGTCCTAAAGATTATGTTGCGACTGTTAAGATAAACTGGGAGGAATAGTTATGGAAATTTTTGGTAAAGTTAAAATAGCAGCTCAACCTACTTTTGCTGAACAGATGGCTGCTATCAAGTCAGCCTTCAAGACTGCACATGAGAATGCAAGTAATCTTCACTCTCAGATGGAGGAGGAGATTAAGAGTAAGGAAGCTCAGATAGCTACACTTCAGAGTGATATTGAAACTATCAATGTAACCAAGAAGGAAGCTGAGACTTTCATGGAGAACATATCTAAACTTATTTAATATGAAAACAGGAATTGCAGTAAATGATGTACTTAGTGAGGTCAGTCACTATAAAGTGATTGGAATCAATGCTGATGATAGTATCAGAGCAGTACATACAGAAAGTGGTGATGTAGTAAACATAGGCAGAACCTATGTAAAGAATTACATCAAGTCAGGTGATAACTATGACCAAGAGATTAAAGTAACCAAGGAAGACAAGAAGGATGGTACTTTAGGGATACGAAGTATCTTTGAAGGCATTCATTCTGGTCAGGTATTTACTGTGTGCTTCAAGAAGCAGGATAAACCTAAGAGTAAGAGAAAGTTACAGGAGGAGATTGATGCTATTGTAGAGCAGTTCTCAAATAGTATTGACACAGTTAAGAACAATAAGAAAGGTGTTGCAAATGCAGCAAAGAATCTTATTACTGAGCTGGTTAATAACCCTGTACTTCCTTATGAAGAAGGTGAAGATAGAGTTCTTAGAGGCTATAAGATTCAATTTGAATCAAGAGATGGCAGATATGATTGTGTAGATATGGACATTACTAAGACTGATAAAGAGTCAGGTATTAGACCAGTCAATATCTTAACAATCAAATGGCTCATATTCAATGGTGTCAAGTACATTGTTGAGTAATCTTATAAGGGAGAATAAGTTAAATACTTGTTCTCCCTTCAGCTTTTTGAATAAAAGCTTGTGTCTGTCTCTTATACACATCTGACGCTGCCGACGAATAGCC
>ERZ1026963.345-NODE-345-length-31713-cov-12.972235_pt1 | contig 31713 bp, 21 predicted proteins | sample MGYA00519566_ERZ1026963 | MGnify/ENA primary metagenome ERZ1026963 (study PRJEB26926, sample SAMN06164512) | human gut metagenome | biome: ENVO:00009003; feature: ENVO:2100002; material: ENVO:00002003 | host: Homo sapiens | place: USA | collected 2012 ... | reverse complement strand
CTTGGCGACTGCCGCGATAACTTGAGAAACTCGCGAAGCGTGTTTCTCATAGTTTGCGCGAGTAGAGAGGAAAATCCCATGCTGGCATGAGGATTTGACGAACACCGCATTAGAGGCATAGGAGATAAGGAGGCAGGATGAACGAGGAGACAAGTGTACTGACGAACCGTCAGCTTGGATTTGAGATCAAGGCCGCCAACAACATGATCCGCCGGAAGATCGATGCGATCTTTGCTCAGATGGAAGGAAATGAAATCAACGGAATGCAGGGGCCGCTGTTGGGATATCTGTATCACAAGAGCCGGAACGGCGATGTATATCAGAAGGATGTGGAGAAGGAATTCCGAATCCGCAGATCCACGGCAACGGTAATGCTCCAAAATCTGGAACAGAAGGGCTATATCGTCCGGGTGGCATCCACGGAGGATGCCCGACTGAAAAGGATCCTGTTGACGGAGAAAGCGATCGAGCATCACAATCTGATCGAAGAGCAGATCCGGGATTTCAATCGAGAGCTGGAGAACGGTATTACCGAAGAAGAGAAGCAGACATTCTTAACTATTTTAGATAAGATGATGCAGAATCTGGGGCAGGACAGCAGGCGGACCGGACGTTGTAACGGGCCATGCCGGAACGAGTGATGCTGGCAGTCATGCATAACAGAGAGGTTACAAAACATTTATTATAGGATAGAAAAATACAAGAAAGGAAACCAGCTATGATCAAAACATTAGCAAAACAGATCAAGGAATATAAGAGTGCATCTCTTGTAACTCCTATTTTCATGATCCTGGAAGTAGCCATGGAAATGGTGATTCCGCTCCTGATGGCATCCATCATTGATGACGGTGTGCAGGCGGGAGATATGAAACATATTTTTGCCATCGGTTGTTACATGATCCTGGCAGCTATTGTCGGATTGTTCGCCGGTGTCATGGGTGGTAAATACGGTGCGAAAGCATCCACCGGTTTTGCCAGAAATTTAAGAGAGGCCATGTATGAGAACATTCAGACCTTCTCTTTCTCCAACATTGATAAGTTCTCCACGGCAGGACTGGTCACCCGTATGACCACGGATGTTACCAATATCCAGAACGCTTACCAGATGCTCTTACGTATGTGCTTCCGCGCACCGGTCAGCCTGATCTGTGCTATGCTGATGGCGTTCCTGATTAATGCAAGAGTGGCAAGTATTTATCTGGTGGCGGTAGTGTTCCTTGGAATCGTTATCATTTTTATTATGAGAGCAGTGTCCAAGTATTTCAGTGAAGTATTCAAGAAATACGATGATTTAAATGCCAGCGTACAGGAGAACGTAGCCGCACAGCGTGTGGTAAAGGCTTATGTGCGTGAGGACTATGAGATCGACAAGTTCCATAAGGCCAGCTACAACATCTACAAGATGTTCAAAAAAGCAGAATGTACCATGACTTATGTATGGCCGGTAATGCAGTTTACCGTATACGGCTGTATCCTTGGAATCAGCTGGCTTGGCGCTCACATGATCGTTGCCAGCCAGTTGACTACCGGTGAACTGATGAGCCTGCTGACCTATTGTATGACGATTCTGATGAACCTGATGATGTTAGCCATGATCTTCGTTATGATGACCATGAGCGCTGCCAGCGGAAAGCGTATCGCGGAAGTATTAAATGAAAAGGCGGACATCACCAACCCCGAACAACCTGACTACGATGTGACAGACGGTAGTATCCGTTTTGATCATGTGACCTTCCGCTATAACAAACAGAGTGAGAAGCCGGTACTGGATGATTTGAACTTTGAGATCAAAGCCGGAGAGACCATCGGTATTCTGGGTGGTACCGGTAGTTCCAAGACCAGTCTGGTGAACCTCATCAGCCGTCTGTATGATGTAAATGAGGGTACGGTCTATGTCGGCGGTAAGGATGTCAGAAGCTATGATCTGGAGACTCTGCGTAACGAAGTATCCGTAGTATTACAGAAGAACGTGCTGTTCTCCGGTACCATCTTAGAGAATCTCCGTTGGGGCGACGAGAATGCTACTGAAGAGGAATGCATCCGTGCCTGTCGTCTGGCCTGCGCCGATGAATTCATTGAGAAGATGCCAGAGAAATACAATACCTATATTGAACAGGGCGGAAGTAACGTATCCGGCGGACAGAAGCAGAGACTGTGTATTGCCAGAGCACTGCTGAAAAAGCCGAAGGTACTGATTCTGGATGACTCTACCAGTGCCGTGGATACCGCTACCGATGCGAAGATCCGTAAGGCATTTGCTACGGAGATCCCCGGTACGACGAAAATCATCATTGCACAGCGTATCTCCAGTATTCAGGATGCAGATCGTATCATCGTTATGGATAACGGTAAGATCGATGCATTTGCACCTCACGAAGAACTGCTTCGTACTAATGAGATCTATAAGGAAGTATATGAAGCCCAGACCCAGACGGGTGGCGGCGACTTTGATGAGAATGGAGGTGAGTCATAATGCCAGGACCTATGGGCGGCGGAATGCGTGGACCCGGCAGAAGAATGCAGGGCGGTACACGTATTGAGAATCCGGGAAAAGTATTTAAACGACTGATGGCGTATATCTTTAAAAATTACGGCATTCACTTTATCTTTGTGTTGGTCTGTATTGTACTGAGCGTTGTGGCAAGCATTCAGGGTACTCTGTTCATGCAGAGACTGATCGATGACTATATCATGCCCATGATCGGACAGAAGACTCCTGACTTTGGCAATCTGTTCCGGGAAATTGTCCGTGTGGCTGGTTTTTATCTGGTCGGTGTGGCGGCCACTTATGCTTACAACCGTATCATGGTAACCATAACTCAGGGAACACTGAAGAATCTCCGTGATGATCTGTTCGAACACATGGAAAAGCTGCCGATCAAGTATTTTGATACCCATTCCCACGGCGATATCATGTCCATTTACACCAATGATATTGATACTTTACGTCAGATGATCAGCCAGAGTATCCCGCAGGTATTTTCCAGCTTCATCACCGTAGTCGGTACCCTGGGAAGTATGCTGGTATTAAGTGTGCCTCTGACAGCAGTCAGTCTGATCATGGTGGCACTGATGATGTTCGTCACTGGTAAGGTAGCGGGCTTAAGCGGAAAATATTTCGTAAAGCAGCAGAAGAATATCGGTAAAGTCAACGGTTACATTGAGGAAATGATGGAAGGCCAGAAGGTAGTCAAGGTATTCTGCCATGAAGATAAGAGTCTGGAGGAGTTCAAGGCTCTGAATGATGAACTGTGCGACAGCGCATACAATGCGAATAAGTTCGCAAACCTGATGGGACCCATCAATGCCCAGCTGGGTAACTTAAGCTATGTGGTATGTGCCATCGTCGGTGGTGCCATGGCGCTGGGTGGTTTCGCAGGACTGACGCTGGGTAAGCTTGCCAGCTTCTTAACTTTTAACAAGAGCTTCAACATGCCTATCAGCCAGGTCAGCCAGCAGCTGAACAGTATCGTTATGGCACAGGCTGGTGCCAAGAGAGTCTTCGATCTGCTGGATGAGCCGGTAGAGACCGACGAGGGATATGTGACCATCGTCCGTGCCAAGAAGGTAAACGGCAAGATCGTGGAGTGTACCGAGAGAACCGGTATGTGGGCATGGAAGCATGTACATCAGGCGGATGGATCTGTAGATTATATTGAATTACAGGGTGAAGTGGTATTCGACGATGTGGACTTCGGTTACAATGATGACAAGATCGTGCTGCATAACATCGAGATGTATGCAAAGCCCGGTCAGAAGATCGCATTCGTAGGCTCCACCGGTGCCGGCAAGACCACGATCACGAACCTGATCAACCGTTTCTATGATATTCAGGATGGTAAGATACGTTATGACGGCATCAATATCAACAAGATCAAAAAAGCGGATCTGCGGAAGTCTCTGGGTATCGTATTGCAGGATACCCATTTGTTCACCGCTACCGTTATGGACAATATTCGTTTCGGTAAGCTGGATGCTACAGACGAGGAAGTCATTGCCGCAGCAAAACTGGCTAACGCGGATACCTTTATCCGTCAGCTTCCGGATGGTTACAACACAGTCCTCACCGGTGACGGTGCGAACTTAAGCCAGGGTCAGAGACAGCTGCTTTCTATTGCCAGAGCAGCCGTAGCGGATCCTCCGGTACTGATCCTGGATGAGGCTACCAGCTCTATCGATACCCGTACCGAGAAAATTGTACAGGACGGCATGGATAAGTTGATGAAAGGAAGAACCACTTTCGTCATCGCCCACAGACTTTCTACTGTCAAGAACAGTGACTGCATCATGGTTCTGGAACAGGGCCGCATCATCGAGCGCGGCAACCACGATGAACTCATCGCCCAGAAGGGCAGATATTATCAGTTGTATACCGGTAATGCGATCGCTGAGGGGTAAGTGAATAGATATGCTATACCAAAAAACAGTGCCTGGATTGGCACTGTTTTTTATATGAAGTATTTTATAAAGAGGACTTAACCTGAGATCAATACCCAGGTATCCCGCCAACGCAAGTATTTTATTACAAAATCCACATCCACCGGCTGCCCGGACAATACCGGATAGAACAGCAGGAACAGGGCAAACGCCACCGCAGCATAAGCGCAGCAGACGATGATGAAGGTGCGGTCAGACATATGCTTCTTCCACTGCATCAGGCTGTACACGATCATCAGCACTACAAAAGGAACACTGGGGAAATAGTGGTAGATGAAGGTAATTCTGGTGACGAAGAACCAGGGCAGGTACTGCGCCAGGTAGCCGACTGCGAGGAAAGCAGCTGCTGCATATTCTCTGTGGGACAGGGTGGTCGCAGTATCTGTGGAGCACTCTGTTTGTGTGTGTCCTGTCAGAGAACAGAGAAACGCATTGTTGCGAATTAACAGGTACAGGATGTAAATAAATGCCAGAATACCGATCCACCATACAACAGGATTGCCGAAAGCACTGATTCCCTCTTTGACTGCATCGGTCAGATATCCGGAATAGTACCAGATCGGGCGGACCATAGTGGGCCACTGATACCAGGAAGAGGAATAAGGATGCGTTGCCTCTAGGCCGCTGTGATAGTTGAACATGGAAGTCTGGTTGGTCAGCATACGGTCAAAAAGTCCCAGATGGGAATTGTCTACAAATGGCAGGTAGGACAACAGATAGATCACTGCCGGAACCAGCACGAAAAAGGTCAGGCAGAAGTCGATCGTCTTTACCGTATAATCCGGGAATTTCTTTACAATCTGCTGATGCTCCATGCCGTTGGTGCTTTTTCCGGGATGGGCTTTGGCATAGAGGTATTCCCGGTAGCGTCGCAGCAGATGCGCAAAAAACAGCAATGCCAGTCCACAGCCCGCATAGATACCGGTCCATTTGCTGGCAATTCCCAGTCCCATGCAGATGCCGCATAAGCCCAGAGGCACAAAGGTCTTATACAACGGTGTATCGTAAAAACTCATAGAACAATAGTAGTACATAAAATAGTACATTGCAATCACAAAGAATGTGATATAAACATCGATGGTGGCAATCCTTGTCTGCGTAAAATGCATAAAATCAAAGGCAAACAGGAAGCAGGCCAGAGCTGCCGCAGGAGTATTCCTTGTCATTTTTTTCCCCAGCAGGTAGATAAACGGCAGCATGGCAATGCCGAACAGAGTACCCATGATACGCCAGCCGAAAGGATTCATTCCAAAGATGGCAACACCCAGGGCGATGAAGATCTTGCCCAGAGGCGGGTGGGTATTTTCGTAGGTCGGCAGGCCGTGAAGGAACTCGTAAGCCGTGCGTGCGTGATAGATTTCATCGAAATACATACTGTTGCGGAAGGAATAGCGTTCCGGGTACAGATCGCTTTCGTCAAACAGTGTAGGGTAGGCATCTGCGTTCAACGGGCGTGTGATGTTGCCATTCGCGTCCAGGAAGACCAGTTCAATCAGAGAGGCATCATTATCCGTCAATGACAGACGCAGATATCTGGTTGTGGCAGACACATCAGAAGTACCGTTTTCTGTGGCCTGTGTCAGCAGATCCTGCAGGGAGACATCCTGCCAGGTGAAGACATTGTTTAAAATGATCTCACCGAGATAAGTCCAGGAGTCTTCGGCATTACTTTTGACATCCATCCCAAAATGTCGCTGGTGCCAGGGAGCCAGATAACTGGCCATAGTCACAGGCAGCGCATCTTCGGGGAATTCCAGCTCGATGGCCTGTAATTCTCCCGACATATCATAAGTTGTTGTCGGAGCTTTGCGGTCTCCCAGATCATAGAGGGCAAAGCAACTGTACAGAATACCGATTGCCAGCAACAGGCACAGATCCGGTTTCGTGAAATGGATTCTCTCTTCGGAAGGAATGGGCTCCAGGGGAGAGAGAAAATATTCTCGAAGTCTTTGTCCGAGTCCTGCGGCAGATCTTGTGGAAGCAGTATGCCCGGAAGCTCTGCGGCCTGTTGCGGTCTGCGTCTTCGCATTGGTGGCAGTCCCTGTTTCATCGTGAACATAATATTTCCAGATGATCTTATAGAAATAATACAGGCAGCATAACATTCCGGCGGATACCAGCAGAATGATGGGAGCCTTGCGGTCATAATTCTGCGGATCGTAATGGTACAGCACATTGGCGGTGTTGTAAAAATGCAGCACTGCAAATCCACTGAAGCATTTCCAGAGAGGTGTAGAGGGCCGGTACAGGCAGCAGAAAAGCAACAGTGCCAGACCGGGATACATATAACGCTCATGCATACGGACGGAGAACAGGAACATCGTCAGGATGATAAAGGCACCGAGACAGAAATATCTTGAAGGCTCTTTCCGGCAGCGGGCTGCAATAAGGAAGGTAAAGAGTACGATCAGCAGGATCACGATAGTGCCCCAGGTCTTACAGGGCAGGAAGAGGAAAATCGTGTTCTGGTCGACCCAGTTCATTCCTAATAGTCCCCAGAAATTGTAGGCATTGATGGCTGCATATTCATAGGATCCCAACGTTGAAGTATATTGTGAGATCGCAGCGGTTAATCCAAAAGGAGCGCACAGAAGGAGCATCCCGCAGATGACAACCAGACCACCGCACAAATTATAGAAGAATTTCCGCCAGGAAAAATCCTGTAAGAACACATGGTCCCAGATCCCTGCCAACAGTACCGGCGTGAAGATCAGCATCTGTGGCTTTAACAGGACACCCAGTCCGTAGACAGCATAAGCAGGAAGCAGGTTTCCCTTCATGAGGAACAGGCACATAAGGATGATCATCAGCGTGTATACGGAATCCACCTGTCCCCAGCAGGAAGAATTCAGAATGACTGCCGGTTGGAACAGATACGCAGAGGCAGCAAAGATTCCCTGCAGATCGGAAAAATGCAGTCGCTTTACCGCCTCTCTGTAGAGTAGAAACCCACAGGCAATATCACAGAGAATTGCGGGTAATTTTAACAGTAAAATATGCAGATCGGAATAATAAGGAATCTGCAGCAGAGATCGTAACGCTCCGATCAGATACAATACATACATGAAACCGGGCGGATAGTCCGTAAACATCTCGGCAGAATAGAACTGCCCTGGCCCTAAAGTGAAGATCCGGTCAGCCCAGGCTGCAAAACAGGCGATATCATTACTGAAGCCGTGGGTGGTGTATGCAAGGAGCAGGCGCAGAAGCAGGGCACCTCCAAATACAAGCAACATAAGAGAACGCCGGTTGCTTGTATTGTGGAAATGAGAACTGTTCTGAAAGCCTGTATAGCAGACACCGCACAAAAGCAGTGAAAGCAGTGCAAAAAGATGTATCATAAGATTTTATTCCCCCAATAGTTTCTTATTTAAAATCATACCTTAAAAATATCAAAAAATAACTCTTTCGTAAAGACGAATGCGGAAAAATAAGGTATAATCATTAACAAATTATAACGATTCTTGCAGGAAGGGGAAACTGGCATGAAAAATAAAAAAGCGGAAAATGCGATCACAGCAGTGCTGGCGGCAGCGGTACTGGTGACCGGAGGAATGAGTCTGCATTCTTATCTGTCAGAGCAGAGAGCAAAAAATGAATACGATGCCATCCGCCAGGAGGTGGTGGCAGAGCCTGCGGCGGGGGAAACACAGGAAGAGATTGCGGAGAAAAATTATCCGGAGCTGCAGATCGACTTTGCCGAACTTATCAGGACCAACCAGGATTTTCGTGGATGGCTCTATTTCCCGGCATTGGACATCAGTTATCCGGTGGTACAGGGGGAGGACAATGACTATTATCTGAAGCATTCCTTCGAGGGGGAGAGTGTGAATGCTGGATGCATTTTCATGGACTGTGGGGCTTCAGCAGACTGGTCAGACAGGAATACCTTTGTATTCGGACATAATATGCGGGATGAGAGCATGTTTGGGGCTTTTAAAAATTTGCTGAAGGGGACGGCAAGCTGCGAGGAGAATCCTTACTTCTATATATACACGGAAGATAAAGTCTACATTTATGAGATTTTTTCCTATTATGAAACAAAGAGTACCAGTGACCGTTTTGCCACGTTTACCTCAGATGCCTCCTATGATGATTATGTGCAGTGGGCAACGGAACATTCCCTGTATGCTTCAGATGCAGACTTAAGTGACAGGGGAAATATCGTATCCCTATCTACCTGCTACGGCTCATCCGGTACAAAAAGGCGGGCTCTGATCCATGGAGTCCTGACAGAAACGGCTGTATACTAAGGCTTATGTTACAAAAATAGCAAATGATACTGAAAAGATCAAAAATATAATAAAAATCTGAACCTTTTTTGAAATGGCGCCAGTCTTAATGATTGTAAAGAGGAACGAAAACGTTTAAAGACGTTGAAACACGCAGTTTCATTGAGGGAGAAATCAGATGAGCAGATTGAGCAGGTATGTAAGGGAAAAAGTGGTAAAGGTTCTGGTGACAGCACTGGTTGTAGGTTCTGTTGCAGGGAACGAAGGGATTGCTGTGCAGGCAGCAGGTGCGGATTTAAATGATCCATTTTCATTTGTATTATATACAAATGAATTTGTATCCTCAAATCTGGACCATATTGAGGGAAATGCCGCAATTAGAGAATTAAAGGTTTCCATGGTAAGCTATGGGGGAAAATCTTATCTGGGAGATCTTTCTGCTCCGAATCAGATTCTTAAATATACAGCGTCAGGCAGAACAGACGAAAAGGAACTGATAATTCCGCTTACTAATTCTGACGGAACACAGAACTCTGTTGAGCGGGAAGTGACTGGACAGGGTTATAATATTATAGCTGGTGAAAATAAATTATATACTGGAAATCTTCTGAAGAACTGTGAGGTATGGGATACAGATATTGCATCTGAGATCAGCAATGTCCTGGCAGGTAATATGGTACAGAAAAGCAACGACTTGTATGCTTTGGCGGATGAAAATAACGATACACAACTGGTATTGAATGTAACAAGTGCTGAGTTAAATACCAGGATGGAAGACTATGACAAAGAGATCACCGGCGCAGCTTTTTATGGAAAAACAGTTGTGGTAAATGTAAGTGATTCCGGAACTGTGAATATTACCGGCTGGATGAATGCGCATGGTGCAAAAAAGCAAGCATTGGAACATCAGCTGTGGGCAGACAGAATTATTTGGAACTTTGGCAATGCAACAGAAGTTAATGTAAATTCTATTTTCGGATATATTTTGGCTCCGAATGCAACTGTCTATAATGGCGGAACTGTTGTCGGAGGCATCATAGCGGATAAGTATAAGCAGGGTGGAGAGATTCACTGTCCGTGCGAACCGGATGAGCCGGAACCTACGCCTACGCCGACGGTACCGGTGGTAACCGAAGAGCCTACGCCGACACCGACGGTACCGGTGGTAACCGAGGAGCCTACGCCTACACCGACGGTACCGGTGGTAACCGAAGAACCTACACCAACACCAACCGCAACACCTGACACCCCGGATGAACCCGATACTCCGGATGATACACCAGATGATCCCGGTACACCGGCAGATCCCGGCACACCGGCCGGTGGAATCCCGGATACCCCGCAGGTACTTGGTGCAAGACGCCGCAGAATGGTGACCATCGAGGATGAGACAGTTCCCTTGGCGGACAGAGCAGTCCTCGGAGCATCCAGACGACCGCAGACTAGCGATGACTCCGATGCCTGGAATCTGGGCTTTGCCTTTTCCCTGACGAGTCTGGGAGCATGGCTTGTTCTTAAGCGAAAAGAACATTAAACAGGAACGGAACGACAGCTGATCTTAGCTGTAAAAGTATAAAAGGATCAGAATCTTGAAAAATTTTTCAAATTCTGGTCCTTTTTTCCATTTGGCGCAGTCTTACTTATTAGGAGAGTAAAAAGAAGTAATAAAAACAGAAATACTGGTTTTGAGGGGAAACAGAAATGAAGTTAAAAAACGTAATACAGACCAAACTGGCAAAAACTCTGGTAGCGGCACTGATGATCGGCAGCATCTCTAACACCGGATTTACGGTACAGGCGGAAGAAGCAACGCAGAATGAGCAGAACGATGTTGTTGAAATGGCAAGTGCAAGCGGAAACGACAGCGTTGTTGCTGTAAAAGAGAAAACCTATCCCACCATCAAAACGGTGATTCTTGCTGGAGGCACCATGGCAAAATATGTGGGAGGACAGGTAGCCAGCCCCAACGTATGGCCCAATAATTACAAGCCGGCAAACGGAGATTTTTCATTGTTTGCAGGTCATAAGATGACTTTGGATGATGCTGAAACCTTTAAATATCTTTCTGTGGATAATACAGGGGTAGATGCCGAAGGAAAGTTAACCGGAAGTAACGGAGCAAGCTGGCAGTGCGTTGGATTCGTAGCATTAGATGTAAACAAATATTCTGACTGTAAGCCCGCAGATTTGTTACACTATGTTTATTACGGTGAAGACAGCGAAGGCACTTCCTATTATAAAGAAAACTGCGGAAAAACCCTTGAGGATGTAAAACAGTATGTGAATGACAACAACGGCGTCTTGTATGGTGAAAATGTAACGGAAAGTTTTATGAATCAGTTGCTCACCACCGGTCGGTCCTTCAGCGGAGTCACCATTGCCACGGTATGGTATGTGACCACACCCACAGAGACCTGGATCAATTATGACGGATACGATTACAGGATTCCCGGGGTATCCGCAGTAGATTATTATGAATATCCCACGGGAACGGTAACTTTTGAACAGAATGAGAACGGCGCAGTGTTCCATTATATTTCCGAAGGTATTACCATTACTACAACTCCGGAACTGGAACAGCATTGGGAAAGCGGCACCGGCAGGGTGACCTATGATGCAACGATCACCATTACGATCCACAGCAATGCCCCGGACAAGGTAAGAATCAATCTGTCCGATGCCATCGGTTATCTGAACGGTACCGTGGCAGGAGGAAATGCGGCAGAGCCCGGAGATACCCTGTACTACAACATAAAGCTGGTAAATGAGAGCAATAAGGAGTATCAGTATGATCCTGCAAAGGCCAAGATCGGTACGATCCCGGCGGCGCCTAAGGCAGGAGAGAAAGTAACGGTTCTGTCCAGTGGTTTTGAAGGTTATGAGATCGGTGAAGTGGGAGCGTTCTGTACATTGCCCCGCCGTATTTTAAATGCTCCGTTACGGGATCTCGGAATCACCGCAGGCAAGGTTACGGATGCGATTGTCGGAGAGGCTCTTTTGAAAAAAGGATATGGCAGCGAAGAAATGAAGCCGGAAGAGGTTACGCAGAGCTGCCTGGCACAGTATTACTTAGACTGGTTCAACAATACTTCCAGAGAAGAAGGAAATAAGGTCTACAGCTTTTCAGAACTTACGGCAGAGGAACTGGCAATCCTGACCAACGGAACCGCCGATACCACAGTAGCGGAGAGCTGTTCTGCAGTAGCAGATGCTTTATATTACACGACATATCATAATGTATATACTTTTGACGGTGAAGGTCTGTATGACCGGATGCTGAAAAACGGACAGGAAGGTTCCTATGCAGATACTCTGGTATCCGACCTGTTAAAGGATGGAGAAGTGAAGATCACCACTAACCTTAACGGTGTGTTGGCCAACAACGGCTATCAGATGACCAGATACGGCTTCGGAATGCAGTTTGAATTGTCCAGAGAGCCGGAGGTTACTCCGCCCGTGACTACCAGCCCGGAACCTACTCCCAGTGCTGCTCCGGAGCCTACGCCGACAGGCACACCGGATACCACACCCACGACGCCGACCACTACTCCGACCGCACCCCCGGATACTCCGGACGATTCGGATGATTCCGATACCCCGGATACTCCCGGTACACCGTCTGAGCCGGCAACCCCGGTAACACCTCAGGTGCTTGGTGTAAGACGTCAGCGGGTTGTAAGCATTACCGATGATCCTACACCATTGGCGGACAGAGCAGTCCTGGGAGCTTCCAGAAGACCCAGGACCGGCGATGATTCCAATACATGGAATCTGGGCTTTGCCCTTTCCTTGACAGGGCTGGGAGCATGGCTTATTATTAAGAAGAAGCAATCATAACGAATAAACATATATTTACTATAAACAATCAAGGAAAGAAGAGGTAGAACAAATGAAAAAAAGATGGATGAGTCTTGTTCTGACAGTCATCATGGTGCTGAGCCTTGCAGGCTGCGGCAAGAGTACAGAATTATCCTCTGTAAGCCGTGATCCTGCCACGGATGACGGAACTGTCTGGTTCGATGAAGAGGCAGTGGCACTGGCGGGTTCTGTGAGAAAAGCCGGTATGAGTGAAGCTGAGCTGGCCCGTGCAGATGAACTTCGTGCCATGGCTATCGATGCGTTGGATATTGTAAACGCGAAGAGAGCAGAGAACGGCCTGGCAGCACTGAACTGGAGCAACGGTCTGGAGTCCTGCGCTATGGTAAGAGCACAGGAAGCAGCTTCCAAGTTCTCCCATACCAGACCCAACGGTAAGGACTGGTACACAGTGAACAGTGAACTGATGTGGGGCGAGAATCTGGCGAAGGGCTATGATTCCGCACAGAGTGTAGTAGATGCCTGGATGGCTTCTCCTACACACGCAGCGAATATCCTGGCAGGCGATTTTACCACCTGCAGCATTGCGGTCTATGAGACCAATGGCAAGTTGTATTTTGCCCAGGAGTTCGGCTATTAACAGGGTATTTCTTATCATGAGGGGATAGAGAGATAAATGACAGGAGAGAGTTGATATTCTTAACGGAATATTAACTCTCTTTTTGGGCTTCAAAAGATAGAAAATTTTCCTGAATCATGGTAAAATAAAATCGACATATAAAATTAAGTATCTCAGCAGAAGATCACCGTCCCAAAATGAAGGAAATGCATGGGATATCCGGGCGCTGCCGGATAAGTGGTCACTTCATAGAGTACAGGAAAATAAAGCATATAATAAAAATGCAGCGCAGAAATGAGGACATATGAGTACAAAAGCATCACAGAAGGGCACAAAGGGGCAGACACCCGGCATGACGACGATCCGGGAACGTCTGCAGAAGGCAATCAGCAGGCTGGTAGTGTTCTCAATTATTCCGTTGGTCATCCTTACCGTGATTCTGAATCTGTCCAGTACCATGAGAACACTGGAAGACGATATGCTGGTGGTGGCAGAGATTTCCGCAGACCGTATCAATGAGGAACTACGGGTGACAACGACGATCGTATCCGAACTCGGATGCAGTTACCAGCTGTCTTCTCCGGTATTTACCCAGGAGCAGAAACAGCAGTATATCAACCAACGCATGGAAGCTTATGGAATGGTCAGAGGCAAGCTGATCGGCTCCAACGGTATCTGTGCTTATGACGGAACCGATTATAGTGACCGTGATTATTTTAAGAGATCCATGCAGGGAGAGGTCGTGGTATCGGATCCCGTGATTGCAAAGACAGACGGTAAGCTCAGCGTTATCATTTCCGCACCCGTATATGCAGACGGAGATAAGAATGGTGATATTGTCGGCGTGGTATTCGTTGTGCCGGATCCGGAGTTCTTAAATGATATTGCTGCGGCAGTCTCTGTCAGTAAGAATTCCGAGTGCTATCTGTTGGGAGAAACAGGTATCACCATTGCTCACTGTGATTCTGCGATTGCCCAGGAGCAGAAGAGCAACATTGAACTGTCTCAGACGGACAGATCTTTGCGGGGAATTGCAAAGGTAGAGCAGAAGATGATGACCGGAGCAACCGGATATGGCACTTATATGAAAGGCGGAACCATCACAATACAGGCTTATGCACCAATAGAAGGAACCAATGGATGGAGCGTGGCAGTAAATGCACCACTGACAGATTTCCTTGGTTCTACCGTTGTATGTATTGTCATTGGTGTAGCAATAGGTGCTGCAGCTTTATGTTTCAGTGTGCGCAGGGCAAAAAAGATCGGTCAGGCGATCGGTGAACCGGTGGCAAAGTGTACCGAGAGATTACGTCTGTTGGCTGAGGGCGATCTGCATACTCCGGCACCAGTGATCCGGACACAGGATGAGACACAGATCCTGGCAGAGGCTACCGCCGCATTATCCGGTAACCTGCAGAAAGTGATTGGCGATGCGGATTATCTGTTGGGAGAGATGTCACAGGGCAATTTTGCACTGACTACAGGTTGCGCAGAAGCCTATGTGGGAGACTTTCAGGGACTGTTGGAATCTATCCGTAAGCTGAACCATAAGCTCAGTGAGACACTTAATGAGATCAAGACGGCAGTGGGACAGGTATCTCTGGGGGCAAACCAGATGGCAGATGCTGCCCAGGGACTTGCGGAGGGTGCTACCGACCAGGCCGGTTCCGTAGAGGAACTGCAGGCTACCATCACGAATGTAACCGAGATCGTGGAGAAGAATGCCAAGGCACTGGGAGGTTCTTACCAGAAGGCTATGGATTACCAGCAGCAGGCGAAGGACAGCGGAGAGGAAATGAAGGGTCTGACGGATGCCATGCAGCGGATCAACGATACTTCCAGGCAGATCAGCGATATTATCGGTGAGATTGAGGACATCGCATCCCAGACGAATCTGTTGTCCCTGAATGCAGCCATTGAGGCAGCCAGAGCAGGAGAGGCCGGAAGAGGCTTTGCAGTGGTTGCGGATCAGATCCGTAAGCTGGCAGATGACAGTGCACAGTCTGCGGTACATACCAGAGAATTGATTGAGACTTCCCTGCAGGAGATTGAGCATGGCAACCAGATCACGGACAAGACAGCCGAAGCATTGCAGAAGGTCGTGGAAGGCATTGAGGATCTGGCCAACGAGTCCAAGAAAGCCATGGAAGAATCCAAGGCACAGGCAGATGCCATGATGCAGATTGAACAGGGCATTGAACAGATATCCACAGTGGTGCAGAACAACTCTGCGACCGCAGAAGAAACTTCTGCCACCAGTGAGGAATTGTCTGCGCAGGCCACCAACATGAACGAGCTGACCGCAGCATTCCAGTTAAGAGATTAAAATGTACGATGATTCGGTGTAATGAATTCTGAAGATATGACATACAATGCTTAATAGAAACAAGCATTGGAGGCAGCCGTGTTCGAAAAACAGAATATACAGGAAACCGTAAATGAACTGAAAAGTGACGCAGTGAAGGGCCTTACCGATGGTGAGGCCTTTCGTCGTTTACAGCAAAATGGCAGAAATGAAATGAAAGCTGCCAGAAAAAAGACGAAAATACAGCTTTTTCTGGAGCAGTTAAAGGACCCGCTGATCTACATATTATTGATCGCAGCTGTGGTATCCGTCTTTCTGGGGGAGCTCAGTGATGCCGTGATCATCGGCACTGTGGTAGTGGTCAATGCCCTGGTGGGCATGCTGCAGGAGGGAAAAGCCCGAAAGGCACTGGAAGCGTTGAAAAAGCTGACCAGTCCACAGACCATTGTGATCAGGGAAGGTATCCGTCAGGAGATTCCGGCGGCGGAACTGGTGACGGGCGATCTGGTAGACCTGGAGGCAGGGGCACAGGTACCTGCGGATATACGGCTGACCAGAAGCTCCAATCTGCAGGTAGAGGAATCCGCCCTGACCGGAGAATCGGTACCTGTGGAAAAAGATGCGCTGTTTCTGGCAGACTGCAGACACGAGATTCCATTGGCTGAACGGGTCAATATGGTATATATGTCTACTGTGGTGACCCATGGCCACGGAGAAGGAATCGTGACAGCTACGGGCATGGCCACGGAGATCGGCAGGATCGCCTCCATGATCACAGATGCGGAAGAGGAAATGACACCGTTACAGAAACGTCTGGGGGATATGGGAAAGCTTCTGAGTATTTTATCGCTGGGAGTATGTGCGGCATTGTTTCTGCTGGCGGTATTTCAACACAGAAATATTCCGGAAATGCTGCTGGTGGCGATTTCCCTGGCGGTGGCTGCGGTGCCGGAAGGTCTGCCGGCAGTGGTGACGATCTGTCTGGCATTGTCAGTGACCAGAATGGTCAAAGTACATACGATCATCCGCAGACTGCCTTCCGTTGAGACTCTGGGAGCGGTCAGCGTGGTCTGCTCGGATAAGACCGGCACACTGACCCAGAACCGGCTCACGGTGGAAAAATGCTGGTGGTATGATGTGCTGGAGGATGCTGCCGGCAGCAATGGCAGGGGAGAATCCCGATGCGTACAGGAGATGCTCCGGGGAATGCTGTTGTGCAACGATGCTTCCCTGCAGGGAGAGCAACGGATCGGAGATCCAACGGAACTGGCGCTCTTAGACTTCGGAGAGAAGATGGGGATGCATAGAGAACGTCTGGAGAAGCAGTACCCCCGCTATGATGAAAAGCCTTTCGATTCGGACCGGAAGATGATGACGACCTATCACAGAATCCCGAAAAACGGAGGGCATAAGGGAAGCATTGCCTATACGAAGGGGGCACCGGATGTGATCGTACAGCACTGCACTCATATTTTACAGGACGGAAGAAGTGTGCCAATGACAGCCGGACAGAGAAAAAGGATCAGTGAGGTTGTAGAACTCATGAATTCCCTGGCGCTTCGGACACTGGCGGCAGCACAGAGCGGAAACACTCCCGGGTGTGGGGAAGAAGGTATGACATTCCTGGGAATCGTGGGGATGCGTGATCCTGCCAGACCGGAGGCGGAGGAAGCGGTGGAGATTTTCCGCCGTGCAGGTGTATCTACAGTAATGATCACCGGGGATCATGTGGATACCGCCTATGCCATTGCCAGACAGCTGGGGATTGCAGGGCATCGCAGTCAGTGTATTACAGGGGAAGAACTGAATCATCTGGATGATGCTTCTTTTGCCAGGAGGAACAGGAATATCAGGGTTTATGCCAGAGTGACTCCGGCCCAGAAGGTACGGATCGTGAAGGGGCTGCAGCAGAATGGGGAGATTGTGGCCATGACAGGGGATGGTGTGAACGATGCTCCTTCTCTGAAAGCAGCAGATATCGGTGTAGCCATGGGAACTGGCGTGGATGTGGCTAAACAGGCGGCGGACATGATATTGACGGATGATAATTTTGCAACGATTGAAAAGGCAATCGAGGAAGGCAGAGGCGTCTATGAAAACATCCGCAAGTCGGTGATATTTTTACTGTCCTCCAATCTCGGGGAACTGATGACCATGTTCGTAGCAGTGGCTCTGGGGCTGGCTTCCCCTCTAAAATCCAGTCATATACTGTGGATCAATCTGATCACGGATTCCCTTCCGGCGTTGGCACTGGGAGTGGATAAAAATGACGGAAAAAGCCTGATGCGCTGTCCTCCAAGAAAAGCAGCGGAGAGTCTGTTCGCCCGGGGCGGAATGGCCTGTACCTTACTCTATGGAGCGCTGATCACCGGTATCGGTCTGGCGGCATTTCTGGTATTGCCCTGTGGGATCCTGGCAGGCAGGGGAGAACTGTCCTGGAATCTGTCTGACTGGGTGGAGGGACTTCGTGAATTACTGTCCCGGGAAAAAATACTTGCCCGATCCCAGACCTATGCTTTTACAGTACTGGGAATGTGCCAGCTGTATCATGCAGTGGGAATGCGGGATATGCAGAAGTCCGTATTTGCCATGAGACCCTGGGATAATCCGCTGATGGTGTTGGCCTGTGTTATTGGATTTGCGCTGCAGTTTGCGGTAACGGAAGTACCGTTTCTCATCGGAGCGTTCGGAACCTCCCATCTGTCCGGACAGGAATGGCTGCTATTGAATGTACTGGCAGCATTTCCACTACTGGCTCATGAGCTGGTAGTGATGTTACGGAAGTGAGTACGCTTATCCGGGCTTACCGACGATTCAGAACGATAATTCGCCCTATAACTTCAGGCAGATATTCTTGCGTATGCAAGCATCTGCCGAATACCCTGCCTGAAGCTACATGGCTCTGAATAGTCGTAATATTCAGAACCCCATTCGCAAAATCGCATCTCCGATGCTTTCCTTTTGCTCATGTGGTTACTTCGCCACATAAATATAGCCAGAGGATCTTACGAATGCAAGCATTCGATGTTCCTCCGGTTATATTTACGTGGCTCTGAATATTTACAAAAAGTTAACATTTTCCTTGTATGGAGTTTATAGTCAATAGTTACAATAAAATTGACAAATAACTTTCATGGGAGGGCAATGTGATGAAAATTATCAGAAAAACAGCGATTGTTATGCTTCTCTGCCTCTATTTTCTAACATATGGTGTATTGCCGCAGGTACAGGCCGCAGGTAAAGACGCTCCTGTGATCGTGGTAGCGCATCGGGCGGGGGCAAAAGTAGCTCCGGAGAACACGGTGGCGGCCCTGGAACAGGCCATCCGGGATGGAGCGCCTATTGCAGAGATTGATGTGCAGCAGTTGTCGGACGGAACCCTGATCGTTATGCATGACAGTAATTTTAAACGGACCACAGGAGAGGATATCTGCGTATGGGATGCGGAGGCAGATGCTCTCAAAACCCTGGAAGTGGGCAGCGGTTTTTCGGCAGCATACCGGGGAGAACAGATCCCGACACTGGAAGAAATGCTTGCCTGTGCCAGAGGCAGGATCACTCTGATGATCGAACTGAAATATACCGGACAGGAGGATGCACTGGAGGAAAGCGTGCTGACTCTGCTGCAGGACTATGATATGGTGGATGAGTGTATTATAGGCTCCATGAACAAGGGAACCCTGCAGAAAATGAAGGAGCTGGAACCGGGGATTTCAACAGTTTTTATTGCCCATGATCTGGAAGAAGAGGATTATGAGTTGGACTATGCCGACAGCTATAGCATCGAGGGGAGAAATCTTACGGTGGATATGGTAGATGCCATTCATTACTGCGGAAAGTCGGTATACGGGTGGACAGCCAATACTTCCGGTGCCATGCTTCGGATCGTAAACTGTGGGGCGGACGGTGTGATCACGGATGATGTGAGATTATTACAGACATTTTTGAGAGAACAGGCTTGCCGTAAAGCGTTTGCAAGTGTATACTGATTAATTATAATGAGGGGAAGAATACGGAAGCAGGTTGGTGTATATGAGTAAAATATGGGAATTTTTCGAGAATCTGGGTGAATACGTATATGTGGCAGATGCAGAGACTCATGAATTGATATATATGAACAAGAAGACTCTGAAGAGCTATGGATTTCAAAGTCATGAAGAGATCATCGGGTTAAAGTGTTATGAGATATTGCAGGGAAATTCTCTGCCCTGTGGCATGTGTAATAATGAACAGTTAAAGCCGGGTTTTTTTAAGGAATGGGAATATTACAATCCGCTGCTGCGAAGAGAACTTCATATCAAGGACACACTGGTAGAAGAAGACGGGAGAAAATACCGTATGGAAATCGCCATAGATTGCGGCAATCTGAATGAGAGAGGGCACAAATCCGAAGATTACCGTAATATGGAGGCTGCGTTGAATGAAGCCATCCGTGTGGCACAGCGGCAGGAGAGCATGGATCAGACATTGCAGGTGCTGCTGGAATTTGTCGGAAAGAATCTGGAAGCGGGACGGGCCTATATTTTTGAAAAGGATGACCACGATCATGACCACAATACATACGAATGGGTAGCCAAGGGAGTCGCACCGGAAAAGGATACCCTTCAGGATCTACCGCCGGAGATCTGTGCGGAATGGTATCGGAAGTTTGATGAGAATCAGAGTTTTGTCACAGAGAATCTGGAAGAAATGAAAGATGTGGATCCGCAGATGTATGAAGTTCTGGTAAGACAGAATATTCATTCCCTGGTGGTGGTTCCGCTTTATGATGATGGGAAAGTAATCGGCTTCTACGGAGTAGACAATCCTTCGACCAGATATTTTGAATTTGTGTCGGAGATGCTGCAGATCATGGGACACTTTATCGTATCGTCTCTGAAGCAGAGAAATCTGGTACGGGAGCTGGAAGTGATGAGTTATTCGGATCCGCTGACGACATTGGGGAACCGTTATGCCATGGAGAGGTACATTGAGCAGGTGGACCATACCGAGCCCATCGGCGTGGTATACTGTGATATTACAGGATTAAAACTGATCAATGACAGTGAAGGACATTCCGCCGGAGACCGCCTGATCCGCAGGTGCTGTGACTGCCTGAAACGTGTATTTGAAGGAAATGGAATGTTCCGTATCGGCGGAGATGAACTGGTGGTCCTGTGCACCGGAATTTCTGAAAAGGAGCTTTATCAAAAGGTGGAGGAATTAAAAACAGAGCTGGCAGCTCATGATGTCTCCATGGCAGTAGGAGCAGCGGTGAACACTCTGGAAGCCGTGGGAAAGGATCATCTGCTGACGGAGTCCGAGAGACGGATGTATCAGGACAAGGCAGAATACTATCGCAGTACAGGGCTGGACCGCAGAAAGGTCTGAATTCTGAAATATCATTTTAAAAATTTATGTGTTGAGAATTTCTATCAGGCAGTTCCCTTGACGGGAACTGCTTTTTTCTATATTATTTATATAGGTTAGATAAAACTAACTCAGTGACTTTTGGATGGCAGGAGGTGAAGCGCTGATTGAGTCAGGAAACGTGGGAGATCCTGTGTGAAATGGAAGCAGACGATGTGGAACTACAGTTGGCTTTGCAGTGTGCACCGCTGATCACGGGACTTAAGATTTCCAATCTGCTGACGATTTCCCCGGAAGGCTTTACACAGGTGGGAAGGATCGTTGAAGGCAGTGTGCTTTCCCTGTATCCCTTGTTGGAGACAGAGGAGAAAATGGTAATACTGTTGTATCGGGAAGACCGGCTGGAAAAGTATCTGAAAATGCCGCAGGTACAGAAACTGCTGCGGGAGGCAGGGTACGAATCCGATCGACTGGAAGATATTTTGCCGGTATTTTGCGATCGTTATGAAACCTATGCAGAGAGAGGGAAGCCGTTCCCCCACGAACTGGGATTGCTGTTAGGATATCCCCCGGAGGATGTGGAAGGATTTATCAGACATCAGGGGAAGAACAGCCTCTGCACCGGTTATTGGAAAGTATATGCGGATAAAGAAGGAAAACAGAGACTTTTTGAAAAATATGAATATGCCAGGGAAAATTTGATCCAGCTGTTGCATTATGGATTAAAGATGACAGAAATCATAGATATCTGCGGATGTACCGCAGCATAGAAACAGGCACGGAAAGGTGCGGAAGGGAAGGAAAAATAAATGGATAAGATTTATGTAGTATTCTGGACACAGGGTGGTAACACCCAGGCTATGGCAGAGGCCATCGGAGAGGGTATCCGGGAAGCCGGGAAGGAAGCGGAGGTAGTATTTGTGACCGGCGCCAACCTTGACGAACTAAAGGCTGCTCCCAAGTTTGCACTGGGCTGTCCCGCGATGGGAGCGGAAGTCCTGGAGGAATCCGAGATGGAGCCTTTTGTATGTGATGTGGAAGGCTTTGCTTCCGGCAAAAAGATCGCACTGTTCGGTTCCTATGGCTGGGGAGACGGTGAGTGGATGAGAGACTGGACCACCCGTATGGAAGCAGCAGGAGCTACTGTGTTGAACGGTGAGGGCCTGATCTGCCATGAGACACCGGACGAGGATGGCCTGTCAGAGTGTAGAGAACTTGGTATACAGCTGGCAAACGCATAAGGTATCTGAAAGTAAATAAGACAACATAACAAAAAGATTCATTCCCCGGGTGGAGAGTGAATCTTTTTGCTATATGTATGTGCTATGCTTTTTTGCTACCACTTAAATAATAGCGTTCCTGTGCCACGGTCTCGGGAACCGGAATATTACCGTTTTGCAGCTTTCGGGTCAGAACATCCAGATGATGTAAGCCTTGGGCTACCTTGATCTTACGGCGATCCAGAAGATCGGCATACAACGGGTTCTGAGCCAGCGTATTGCAAATATCCTCCGGGAACGGGCAGTAGGTGAACATGATCTGACGGGCTACTTTGTTCAGTCTCGGGGATCCGGCACCTTCGAAGAGCACCCAGATCATATAATCCCTTACGAACATTTCCTTGAAACTGTTCTTGGCACGCTGCAGGCTGGATTTTACCTTTTCCTTGGCCTCTGTACTCAGATCATGGTTCTTGCGGTAGAACTGGATATAATCGAAATATTCACTGGTCAGGGAACTGATGGAGACATCGTTCCAGCGGTTACCCTGGACTCTCTTGCACAGCTCCCAGCGGAATTCACCGGTCAAGTGGGTGAAAGTCGTCTTCAGATCCTCCAGATGGAAAATGGAGAAGACCATACGACCGGGGCTGTTACGGCGCTTGCCCTCAATTTCCTGCCACATGACACCGCGGATACCGACGTTGGGCATCAGGATGATGTCCGGCAGATATTCCAGATGAATTGTCTCCTTACCCATGACATCTATGTGCTCCATATCCAGACTTTCTCTATAGAATGCCGTGTAATCTACCCGGCGGATCTCCTCGAGAATCTGGGAGACACGGGAAACGGTGACATAGGAGCTTTCCAGATCCTTCAGCACATCATCTGCGCAGAACAGCGGACAGAAAGTAGTGATCCGTCCGAAGGTGATCTTGTTGACCTGAGGGAACATATTCCGGAGCTCGTAATTGACCTTGGCCATGGGATTGTTCTCCAATGCCTTGAGCTCTGCATCCGTAATATTGCCACCGACCTTTTGTTTGTGAATATAATCGGAATAATCCTGGTCAAATTCGTTCCGGCTGGGAGATTTCTTCCCGCGGAAGATGGCCATCAGCCAGTCATAAAAGGTATAGACACCGATATCGCTGTGATCCGACATGGCTTCTGCCATGCGGTACAGGGTGACTGCATTTTTCAGACCGGCCAGCTCCTCATCCACATAACCGAAATACAGAAACATTTTGACCGGCATGGGAATGTTCGGCTGTTCCAGCGTCTGGGTGAACAGGAGGGAGTAGAGCAGATAAAATTCTTCGGTCAGCTGTCTGCGTAAAAGAGCGACATCCTGATCCTGGGAAGCCCGGTCGGACAGCAGCTTGTAAGCGTGGACATGCTGACGGAAGCTGGTCACGGTATCCAGATCCGAACCGGCGTAATCCAGAATAGTGTTCAGCGATCCGGCAAGCTTGCCAAGGATCTCGGAATCTCCGGAAGAACCTGCCTCAGCGGAATCCTTGGATTCCATGAGATTCAGGCTGCTCTGGAAGGTCTGGGATCTGGAGGCAAACAGTTCCTGATCGATGAAGGACAGATCGCCGGCCTTAGAAAGCATACGGTGAATGCGGTCGTAGACCGCCTTGCTGTCTTCATTATCCTGTCCCAGTTTATAGAACAAAGAAGTATAAAAATCAAAAAGATCGTTGCCGGATTCCCGGAAATAGAAGGAACCGACCTGCTGCAGATAGTGGAACTGTTCCTCCAGGCTCTGGTAAGTACGGCGGAAGTCCAGACTTCCCTTACGCAGCATACCAATGGACAGATCCGACTCCTGTACCAGGATCCGGTAATTGTCCGAAGCCAGGATCCTGCTTAAGCCCATGTAATAGCCGTTCAGCCAGATGTCCGGTGAATCATCCCCAAGAAAAGCATTCAGCTCATCGAAATGTTCCAAGGATCTCGCCTGCAGACGGTAACGGCTACACAGTGTATTGTAGGTGGCAATATCATCTGTCAGAGTACGATACAGCTCACTGCAGTTCAATTCCGAAATGGAACTGCGGTTCAGCAGAATATTGATCTGACGGAAACAGGACAGACAGAACAGACGTGCTACGTCCGGGTGCTTCTGTAGAATATCATTCAGGGAATCCAGACTGGTCAGGGGATACGTCAGGATCGTTGTATCCTCCAACGTGGTATAGCCCAGCAGATGGATCTCGGAGCAGATCTCACAGATACTGATCACGTCTCCCTTTCCCAGAGTATAAGAGCCGCCGGGATATGATACATCTACTTTACCGTTGGTAATCAGATGCAATGCAGTCATGGGCTGCCCATAGCTATATATAGTTTTCCCCTTCTCCAATACGATTCCAGCCATTCCAATACCTCGTCTTATCATACAAATATTTAATACACATTATACACCATAATACCAACAATTTTCTACTGTACTTTTGATAGAAATGTGATAAAATAAAACTACATATGTGTCACTTTTACATTGACAGACGAAAAAAGCGATGTTTTCGGTAGAAAACGGTACATGGAAAGGTATATTGGGGTTATGGAACAGAGCAGTGAATACAGAGAGCAGTTGCTGGAATCATATAAGCAGGCAGTGAGGCCGTTACTTCCCTACCTGCCCTGGCTGGAGCAGAGCGCCGGCAAGAGAGCCAGCTCTATCTACAGCGGACAGGATATCGGAGTGAATTCCGTGTCTTTTCCGGTATATGACGGGACTCTCCTGAATTTCGTCAGGGAAGCGACGAAAAGTCCCCTGATGGATCGCAACTATGCCTATGTATACACAAGACACCGGATCCGCACTCATCAGGAGGAGCGGGATATTATTCAGAAAGCAGGATGGAAGGAATGGGATATCCTCAGAGGAATCCTGTCAAAATATGTCTTAGGCGGCAGAACAAAGGGAAATCTGTGGAGCGAGGCGGTATCGGAGCAGATCTTTTATCTGGTACTGAAACAGATGCAGGAGATCATTGAATTCTGGGATAAGACACCGGCGAACGGAAAGCTTTGAGTGGGGAAAGGCAGGATAGATCCATGGGAGAAAAATCAGTACAGAAAAAGCGATATATCGTAGAGAAAGCAAGAGAAGTATTTGTGGAGAAGGGCTTCAAAAAAGTAACGATGAAGGATATTGTAGAGGCCTGCGACATCAGCCGTGGCGGACTCTATTTATATTTTGAGAATACCAGTCAGATCTTCATGGAAGTGCTGCGCATGGAGAGTGAGGAGGCGGATGACGTATTTTCCGACAGTATTACGGAGGATGCTACCGCAGCGGATATCCTGCTTCTGTTTTTAAAGGAGCAGAAGAAAGAGCTTCTGCGCAAGAAGAATACACTGACGCAGGCTACCTATGAATTCTATTTTGAAAACGAACTGCCCAAGAGAGACAATATTTTAAAAAAGCAGTTTGATTCCGCAGTGAAGATCATTGAAAAACTGATCGAGGCAGGTGTGGATAACGGAGAGTTTATCTGCGAGGACTGTGAGGGAACTGCGAGAAATATTATGTTTGTGCTGGAAGGACTGAAGATTTCGGCCCAGACCATCGGCGTGACGGCGGAAGCGGTGGATCGTGAGATCCTGTATCTGTTGCGCGGATTGGGTGTAGAAGATTAATAAGACAACGGGTGATGATGCTTCAGGGAAAGTTTCCTGAAGCATTTTCTGTGTAGAAAAGCTGCAAAGAGATAAAGAGAGGGAAAAGGTAAGTATGACAGAAACGATCATCAGCATGGAACTTCCGGCGGGAGGACATCTGGCAATCCGCAGGAACCGGATCCGTCCGGAGGGAGAAGAACGGAATTTATCCAGAATCAGTCTGGTGTCCGGCATCCACGGGGATGAACTGGAGGGACAGTACATCTGTTATGAGACGGCGCGAAGAGTAAAAGAGCATCCGGAGTATTTGAAAGGAATCGTAGATATCTATCCGGCATTGAATCCGCTGGGAATCGACATGGCCAGCCGGACGGTGCCGAGACTGGATATGGATATGAACCGTATGTTTCCGGGAGACGCATCGGGGGATATGATGGAGCGGATCACGGCAACTGTGGTGGATTCCCTGATCGGATCCGATATTTGTATCGATCTGCACGCCAGTGATATTTTTGTGCGTGAGATCCCACAGGTACGACTCAGTGAAGATTTTGCGGAGGCACTGCTTCCCTATGCGAAAATGACCAATGCCGACATGATCTGGATGAATGCCACTGCCACGGTGCATGAATCGACGCTGGCCCATTCCATGAATCTGCTGGGAGTTCCCACACTGGTGCTGGAGATGGGACAGGGGCATGACATCCACAGATCCTTCGGTAATCAGATCGTGGACGGTATTTTCCACATCATGAGTGAAATGGGGATCTGGACAGGCCCTGAGCCAAAGGTGCAGGAGCCTGCGATATCCAGTGACGGTGAGGTGGAGTTTATCCGCAGCAAGTCAGACGGTGTGTTCCTGCCGCTGATCGAGCACAACCACTATGTGAAAAAAGGAGATCTGATCGGGGAAGTGGTGGATCCATTTGAAGGGACGGTGAAGCAGCAGATCCGTACCGCAAAAGGAGGGCTGTTGTTTACCCTGAGAGCTTATCCGGTGGTCTATGAAGGAGATCTGCTGGCGCGGATCCTGACGGAGTGAAAAGATTATGTTTGAGAGAGATATTTATACCATACATTCGACCTATAGAGAAGATATGCGCATCAAGGGCTTTCAGTTCGGCAAGGGCGAGAAGTCTGCCTGCATCGTTGGCGCAGCCAGAGGCAATGAGATCCAGCAGATGTATATCTGTTCCCAACTGGTGAAGACACTGCGGGAACTGGAAAACAACGGCTGTATCAGTGCCGGCAAACAGATTCTGGTGATTCCTACCATCAATGCCTATTCCGTGAATATCAGCCGCCGCTTTTTCGGTGTCAAGGAAGCGGATATCAATCGGAGTTTTCCGGGAAATGATTACGGGGAGCCGGCGGACCGTCTGACCAATGCGTTGCTTACGGAGATCCGGGACTACGTTTATGGGATCCAGTTTACGTCCTTTTACAGACCGGGAGAATTCGTGCCCCATGTGCGTATGATGGAGACAGGCTATCAGAATACGTCGTTGGCGAATCTGTTCGGACTTCCTTATGTGGTGGTGCGCAAGCCGGTACCCATTGATACCAAGACACTGAATTATAACTGGCAGGATGAGATGACGGCCGCCTTTTCGGTATACACGAATCAGAATACCCAGATCGATGAGGTGAGTGCAAGACAGGCGGTGGCAGCGGTCTTACGTTTCCTGAAACGTATGGGGCTGATCCGGTACGAGAGTCATTCCGGCTATATCAGTCATGTTATATATGAAAAGGATCTGAGTGATGTACCTGCGAACCGGGCGGGAATTTTCCGGGGAAAAGTACATGCGGGAGACGATGTGCGCTATGGAAATGAGATGGCAGAAATTATAGACCCTTACGATGGAACGGTGAGGGAGAAGATTCTGGCCCCCACGGACGGCATCGTATTTTTCGCCCACACGGAGGCCCTGATCTGCGAGAAGGACATCGCTTACCGGCTGATCCACAGACTGCATGAATGACGAACCGTTCAAAAAGGCAGGTAAAATCTATCTAAATTTGTTGTTTTCTGCTATTGTGGGAAAATATAGTATGTTGTATGATACTATTCAGAACCATGTAAATATAATCATATGTACGTCAAAGGCTCGCATTGTAAGGGCATCTGATGATATTTATATGGTGAGATAACCACATGAGCAAAAAGTAAGCATCGCAAGATGTGGTTTTGCGAATGGGGTTCTGAATAGTGTCGCATAGTATAAAATTTCGGAGGAGAGACATGAGCAACGTAAGACGTATCTATGTAGAGAAAAAGGAACCTTATGCCGTCAAGGCAAAAGAGCTGCACGACGAACTGAAAAATTATCTGGGTATCGATGTGGCAAAGGTTCGTGAGTTTATCCGCTATGATGTGGAGAATATTTCGGATGAGGTGTTTGCAAGAGCCTGCAAGACTGTATTTTCCGAGCCTCCCGTAGATGATCTGTATGAAGAGACCATCGAGATTCCTGCGGATGCAAAAGTATTTTCCGTAGAGTTCCTTCCCGGACAGTTCGATCAGAGAGCGGATTCCGCAGTGCAGTGTGTGAAGTTCTTAAAAGAGGACGAAGAACCTGTGATCCGTACCGCTGTGACTTATATGATCGAAGGACAGGTGTCCGACGAAGAATTTTCCAAGATCAAATCTTACTGTATCAACCCTGTAGATTCCAGAGAGACCGGCATGGAGAAGCCGGATACTCTGATCACGGTGTATGATGATCCCGCTGATGTTGCTGTTTTTGACGGCTTCAGAGATATGGACGAGAGCAGTTTAAAAGCTCTGTATGAATCTCTGGGACTTGCCATGACCTTCAAAGATTTCCTGCATATCCAGAAATATTTCCATGATGATGAGAAGAGAGATCCTTCTATGACGGAGATCCGTGTACTGGATACCTATTGGTCCGATCACTGCCGTCACACCACTTTTTCCACCGAGCTGACCGATGTGGAATTCGGTGAGGGTTATTATCGTTCTCCCTTAGAGACCACTTACCAGAGCTATCTGGATACCAGAGAAGAGATCTTCAAAGGCAGAGAGGACAAGTTCGTCTGCCTGATGGATCTGGCACTGATGGCCATGAGAAAGCTGAAAAAAGACGGCAAACTGGATGACATGGAAGAATCCGATGAGATCAATGCCTGCTCCGTAGTGGTTCCTGTGGAGATGGATTACGGCGACCATAGAGAGACCGAGGAGTGGCTGGTATTTTTCAAAAACGAGACCCACAACCATCCTACAGAGATCGAGCCTTTCGGTGGTGCTGCCACCTGTCTGGGCGGTGCCATCCGTGATCCCCTGTCCGGCCGTGGCTATGTATATCAGGCAATGCGTGTCACCGGTGCTGCGGATCCTACCGTTCCTGTATCCGAGACTTTGCACGGCAAGCTCTCCCAGAAGAAGCTGGTAAGAGGCGCAGCCAGTGGCTATTCCTCTTATGGTAACCAGATTGGTTTGGCTACCGGCTTTGTAAAAGAGATCTATCATCCTTCTTATGTGGCAAAGCGTATGGAGATCGGTGCCGTTATGGGCGCAGCTCCCCGCAGGAATGTTATCCGTGAGACCTCTGATCCCGGCGATATCATCATCCTGTTAGGCGGACGTACTGGACGTGACGGCTGCGGCGGTGCGACCGGATCCTCCAAGGTACATACCGATACTTCCATCGAGACCTGTGGTGCTGAGGTACAGAAGGGTAATGCACCGACCGAGCGTAAGATCCAGAGACTGTTCCGTCGTGAGGAAGTCAGCCGTCTGATCAAAAAATGTAACGACTTTGGTGCCGGCGGTGTCTCCGTTGCCATCGGTGAGCTGGCAGACGGCCTGACCGTAGATCTGGACAAGGTACCCAAGAAATATGCCGGACTGGATGGCACGGAACTGGCAATCTCCGAGTCTCAGGAGCGTATGGCAGTGGTAGTAGATCCTAAGGATGTAGATACTTTTCTGGGCTATGCAAAGGAAGAGAACCTGGAGGCTGTTCCCGTAGCAGTTGTTACTGAGGAACCCAGACTGGTACTGAACTGGAGAGGCAAGCCCATCGTGGATCTGAAGAGAGCTTTCTTAGATACCAACGGCGCACATCAGGAGACCAGAGTAAAAGTAGATATTCCTTCCGAAGAAGAGAATTATTTCGATAAATGGGCTGTTCCCGCAGTAGGAGAGAAGCTGGAAGAGGGAGATGTGAAGGGGGCCTGGGTGGCACTGTTAAATGACCTCAACGTATGTTCCCAGAAGGGTCTGGTGGAGATGTTCGACTCCTCCATCGGTGCCGGCAGCGTACTGATGCCCTACGGCGGAAAATATCAGCTGACCGAGACCCAGACCATGGTAGCCAAACTGCCTGTACTGGAAGGTAAGACCGATACCGTGACCATGATGAGTTACGGCTTCGATCCGTATCTGTCCTCCTGGAGTCCTTACCACGGAGCTGTCTATGCAGTGACAGAGTCCATGGCGAAAATCGTGGCTTCCGGCGGTGATTTCAGCAAGATCCGCTTTACCTTCCAGGAGTACTTCCGCAGAATGACCAGCGATCCTGAGCGTTGGAGTCAGCCTTTCGCAGCACTGTTAGGCGCCTACGATGCACAGATCGGGTTCGGGCTGCCCTCCATCGGTGGTAAGGACAGTATGTCCGGTACTTTCAATGATATTGATGTACCTCCCACACTGGTATCTTTTGCAGTGGACGTGGCAAAATACGGCGATATTATTACTCCGGAACTGAAGACCCCCGGCAATAAGCTGGTACGTTTCTCTATTAATAAAGACGATTTCGACATTCCGATGTATGAGAATGTGGCAGAATTATATGGCAAGATCCACGAACTGACCGAAAATGGTACGATCGTATCCGCTTATGCTCTGGATTCCAAGGGTGTGGCAGCAGCTGTAGCAAAGATGGCCTTCGGGAACAAGCTGGGTGTGAAGATCGACGATGAGGTAACCACAGACGACCTGTTTGACAACGGACTGGGCGATATTCTGGCAGAGATCCCCGCAGACAAGATGGCTGCACTGGAAGAGAAGGAACTGGATTACACTGTGATCGGTACCGTGACCGAGGAGCCTGTATTCGTATATGGTGATGTGAAGATCACCATGGAAGAGGCACTTGTTTCCTGGACTTCCAAGCTGGAGAAGGTATTCCCCACCAAGGCAGTGAAGGGTACCGAGGCAGTGGCAAGCAATGTTTACAAGGCAGACAGTATTTATGTATGCAAGCACAAGATCGCAAAGCCTACCGTATTCATTCCGGTATTCCCCGGAACCAACTGTGAATACGACAGCACCAAGGCATTTGAACGTGCCGGAGCCCATGTGGAGACAAGAGTGTTCCGTAACATGACCGCAGAGGATATCCGCGAATCCGTAGAGGAATTCGAGAAGTCCATTGCACAGGCACAGATCATCATGTTCCCCGGCGGCTTTTCCGCAGGTGATGAGCCTGACGGCAGCGCGAAGTTTTTTGCAACAGCATTCCAGAATGAGAAGCTGAAGGAAGCGGTCATGAAGCTGTTAAATGAGAGAGACGGACTGGCACTGGGTATCTGTAACGGATTTCAGGCTCTGATCAAGCTGGGACTGGTTCCTTACGGCGAAATCACCGGTCAGAAGGAGGATTCACCTACCCTGACCTTCAATACCATCAACCGTCATATCTCCAAGATGGTATACACCAAAGTCGTATCCAACAAGTCTCCCTGGTTACAGGGCGCTACACTGGGTGCTACCTACTGCAATCCCGCATCCCACGGAGAGGGCCGTTTCGTAGCACCGAAAGAGTGGATCGACAAGCTCTTTGCTAACGGACAGGTCGCTACCCAGTACGCTGATCAGAACGGTAATGTATCCATGGATGAGGAGTACAACATCAACGGATCTTACTGTGCGATCGAGGGTATCACCTCTCCCGACGGCAGATGCTTCGGTAAGATGGCACATTCCGAGAGAAGAGATACCGCTGTGGCCATGAACATCTATGGCGAGCAGGATATGAAGATCTTTGAATCCGGTGTACAGTACTTTAAGTAAATTGAGAGTTAGTTAAATACATTGGCAAAATCCACGAACTCCCGGAGCATGCG
>ERZ1026963.331-NODE-331-length-32584-cov-6.366258_pt1 | contig 32584 bp, 28 predicted proteins | sample MGYA00519566_ERZ1026963 | MGnify/ENA primary metagenome ERZ1026963 (study PRJEB26926, sample SAMN06164512) | human gut metagenome | biome: ENVO:00009003; feature: ENVO:2100002; material: ENVO:00002003 | host: Homo sapiens | place: USA | collected 2012 ... | reverse complement strand
GTTTCATGCCGTTGGCACGGAAGAAGATTTCGTTCTGTACCTGTTTGGTCGCAGGGTCGTAATAGGACAAGGTAGCATTGCCGTACTGGAAGTTGCCCTCGTTGGTGATGAACAGTCCGGCTCCCGTGGCATTGAAGTCTTCTACGGCATCGCCGTAGTCCCACTTCATGCAGGATGTCAAGGATAGTGTCACTCCGACAACTACGCTCCATAGCAGATATTTCAATTGGTGATAGGTCATACCGTTATTTTTATAGTTAATCCCCGGCAGCTTACCTTACGGTAAGCATACCGAGGATTGGCAGAAAACTTATTGTTTGGTTATCTATTCGGCAGGCTTGTACTTCCCGTCTTTCATATCTTGGTATGTGGGGTTATAAGCACATTCTCTGACAGACCATTGAGATTCTCCTGTTAGAACATTGTTTTCAAACAGGTATTTGAAAGAACTGAAATCGCTAACATCTCCTTGCCCGCTTATACTAATCCCTTTTACTGATTTGAGACCTGAAAAATCAATGGACAAAATACCATTAGAACCAAAATCAGAATACGGGCATGTTATTGAAAGATTTTCGGATATTGATTCTACGTTAGGATAAGATACTTTATCTACTTCCATATCAAACATAAAAGAAGATGTTGCAATATCAAACTTCCCATTTATCGTTTTTAATTTGGGACATAGAATATTAGTAGCCTCAATCTCAAACTTAATTTGTGCATCAGCTCCATCCGTTCCAATGCTTTCCAGATTGGTAAACTCAATATCATTCTTAAGTTTGTAAGTCGTAACTGAACATGAACCGAGAATTTTTTTCAATAACGGGAAGGTAATATTATTTGCATTCCTATTTGTCCCTAATGTTAAGGTCCCTCCAATTTCCTGCAATTTAGGAAATTCGATTTCCGCCGCCGTATTAACACTTCCCGAATTCAATGCAATAGTCATATCTCCTGCCACACGAATAAATGGCATAACAAATTCTTTTACATAAAAATAATCTATGCATTGGAAGTCACCCTGTATATTTGAGATTCCTTCCAACGTAAATTCTGTCAATCGACAATCTTTAGGAAGTAGAAAAAGGCTACCGTTAAATGTTTCCGATCCTACGATTTTATTTAGTTGCTTACATTGTAGGGTAAGTGTATTTCCGTTAAAATTTATCTGGGACAAATCCAGTTCTTCTATGAGCAGATTAGTTAAAGTCATATCACCGAGTACATCTTTCAAAGAAGCTATATTGAGTTTATTGACTTTATTCGCATCCACACTGGTCTCTCCGCAGGAAATAAGACCGGGAAGTTCAACAATGGAAATCTCTTTGCAATTTTTTATAGTCAGTCCTCCAACCGAATGTAATTCGGTCATTGCAAGACTTCCGATGGAGGACATATCGGAGAATGAGGCAGTACCGGCCACACTTTCCAATGCCGGTAGATAAATTCCTTGCAGTTTGGGAAAATATTGGACTGTAAGTTCATTCCCGACCCGTTTGAGCGCTGAGAAAACAATGGCTTCGGTTGTCGCTGATTCTTTTTGTGCTACCGAACCTTTGACAATTAAGGAAGCTCCGACAGATTCAACGGCATTTGCATCCAAATCAAGCAAAGCATCGGAGGTTATATACATATCCTCACCAATGAACTCGACTTTGGGTATGGATATTTTTTCAATGACAGAACTGTTAACGACAAAATCGCCGGTCACTCCAAGCAAAGAGGGCAGATTAACCGTTTTGAGCGTTATGTTTTTACTGGTAGAAGTTGTCGATCCTAATTTGAAACTTCCGAGTTGTTCCAGATTATCCAACCCCGTCAAATCCGCTCCTTTGTAAGACGGATTGATAACAAGAGAGTTACTGATTTGTTTCAGGTTGGCAAGTCCGTCCAGATTGGTGATTTCTTCTCCGTCTGCCGTTCCGATGGTCAGGCTGCCTTCGATTTTGTTTATTCCTGTCTTTGCAAAATTATCAACCTCGGCTTGCGTGGCAAGTACTACGCTGCCGCTCTGTTCGATGTCTGTATATTGATAAGTATAGGAATATACTTTGCTATCCTGCATTTTGGAGGTAACTACGAATTTCCATTCATTCTCCCAATCCTCTATGGTCGATGGATTCGGGTTAATAGAGGCTCCCTCGCAAAGGGCATACTCTACGGTAGCCCCTTTCAGACTGGTATTATAAGGTATCTCAACTGTAATCTTGTCCCCGACTATCATGGCTTGATAGGTAATGCCATCTACAGTTAGAGCAAACTCGGAGATGAAGTGATCCTTGCCGTCTATTCCGCTTACTTCAGGGTCGTCATCACTACATGCAGCAAGGCAGAGCGTAGCGAAACAGAATAGGATGAAATGATATATTTTGTTCATAATAGAATTTTATTTGTCGTTATTGTTGTTTTCATCACAGAACTTGAAAACTTCCGTGGAATTTTCCCCTAACCATCCGGCTTTTACATTGACTCCGGTCTGCACCTTGATAAAGTCGATATGGGAAAGGTTTGCAGGTGTACCGTCGATATTGACTGCATCGGAAATCTTAAAATAGTTTCCAAGTGCTCCCGCGTTAGGATTGTCTTTATTGGGCATATCATCACCAATATTATCGGCATATCCCCATCCGAACGGATTATTGGACCACATGCCTGTCGACGGGCTTTGTTCGGTACGTGCTTTCAGGCATGTGCCGTATAACGTATAGGAATCCTCTTCAATCCACAAAGGATAATAAAACTCTTGCGGGTGATAGTTGCCGAGACGGTCAATCGCTCCTTTATTTCCCTTGTTGTCCTGCCATTGAGTATCCATGTTGGGACCGGGACGGAAATAAGTTACGGCATAGTCCTGAATGGTTTCGGGTTTTCCATATTCAGAACCCTTCAGTTCATACCATTCATCGTTGGGCAAGCCGTCTCCATTGACATCTTGCATTACCCATACAATGCCCGGTTCATTTGACGAATCAAAGGCATTTCCTTTGATGGAAAAATCATAACCGCCTTTGTTTTCGATACTGTGGTCGAATCCTACTACAATATATCCTCCCCAACCTCCGAGAGAAACATATTGTTCATTATCAAGACGTTTTTGTGCGTAAGCACAGGCTGCTTCGTGCGTGCTTTCCCCATTGAAACCTGCTGTATTCGTTTCGTTTACAAATTGTCCCGGAGCCGGAACAAATTCATATACTTTATTGCTGTAAATGGAATTTCCGGCAGCAAAAGGTCTTTTTCCGGCCGCTTCACAACATTTCACCGGAATATTGACACTGACTTCATCGACACCGGAGACCGAAATATTACGGGTGAGCACTGCTTTTGTATCTTGATTGTCGTATTTCACAGTAAAGGTAAGCGTGTGTTCTCCGGTTTTAGCGGGTTTGAAACCGTAAACCAAAGAATTGGCTCCCTCAATCGGTTGCCCGTCCAAACTCCATTGATAAGAAGGCTCGGCACTTATTGATACAAAGGGGCGGACAAACAAAGTACGTCCTAATTCTACGTATTTGGTATTATTCTCGGTAAAATATAAAGATGACGGAACTACGATTTCAATCGGAAGTTTATCGACAACCTCAATAGAAACTGTCTTCTTTGATTGTCCGTCTTCATTTGTTACGGTTAAGGTCAGTTCATAAGTTCCCAACTCATCTTGCTTGAATGTATAAGTATTTTCCGTTCCGACTTCGTTTCCGTTAAGAGTCCACAAATAAGTAGCTCCTTCTGCATTTTGAATGTCGGGTGTAAGGATATACTCACGTCCTGCGACAACTTTAAGCCCTATAGAGGGGGTTACCAATGAAATGACGGGCGGAGCCAATTCATTGACATCCACACGAATTTCTTCCTCTGTGCTGGCATCCCTCGTATCCACACGCAGGGTAACGTAATACGAACCGCATTCGTTGAAAATGTATTTCAATTGAGGCTCGTCGGAAATGATACGACCGTTGCATTTCCATGAATAAACGGCGTAATCGACATTCTGATAGGTCGGCTCAATAACGACCTCTTTTCCTATCTTTACAACGTAGATTCCGTCCTCGCTATCCAACTCAATGACAGGAGGCAATATCACGTCCTGCGATATTTCTTCGTCTTTGTTGCATGCAAATAGAAATATCGTCAAGGAGAATAAAAGCAAATACTTCTTCATTATATTTATAATTTTAACGCTGAAATTCCCTTGAAGAAAGTATTTAATTTCAATCTCCATTGGGATATAATAAAAAGGGGCAAATACTTAGCATTTGTCGTTAAAAAGCATTTGCCCCAAATTCATGTTATTCGTTTACGGTTACATCAATATCGTCTATGGCAACGTAAGCAGGAGTGTTCAATCCGTATGCGCTTGAATCGCTTCCTTTAAAATTGATAGCTACAGTACATACGCTGTCACCTAAACCGCTTAAATCCACTTGATTCCATCCGGTACGGATTTTATTGGTCAAACCTGATTCTGCATCTTTACTGGAATCGAAGTTTGCCAAATAGTATTCTACTTCCTTACCTGTAGGTTTACCCGTCGCATCCAACGCAACAAATACCACCTTAAACCATCCTTTTTGTGCCGACAAAGAGCCTTGTGTAAACGAGTTGCCATCCTTCATGACCAAGTAGGTATAAGTTGTATTGCAGACCCATACACTGTTGAATTTGCCATATTTCGGTGTACCCTTAACTGGCTTCTTTGGAATTTCGACTTTATATCCGGTTGCATTGGTCAAGTAAATCTTGGCGCACTTGTCATAGGTTGCTCCCGCATCATTGTATGAATCGCTATAACCGAAAGCAACGGCAAAATTTTTACCGCTATGACCGCCATTCTTATCATAAACGCTACATTGATTCTCATAATCACCCTGTGTCAGATTATGGAAATTAGAGATGGCAAAACCACCATTCCAAAACTCATATTCCCAAGGCTGTCCGCTTACCCATTCTTGTTCCAAATAGTTAATCGGGAACTGAATGTACGTACCGGTTTGCCCGATTTGAGTGATGTAGCCGGTCGTTACCTGCTTGCCGTTGGCCGTGGCAGAATAGAGATTGTTTCCATACTGGTCAGAAGCCATTACGCTGGAAGGTACGTTATCAAAATCGATAAGCGCATTGGTAGAACTTATCGCGCGGGTTTGAATCGCACTCTCCTCATACGGAGCAAGGAAGTCATCATCGGACGAACATCCTGTGAACACTGCGGCGGCCATTGCTACAACAGCCATTGCCAAGAATTTAAGATTCTTTTTCATAACTCAATTATTAAAAGTTAAACAAAAAAGTTTAATTACACATTCGTTTTCCTTGCGATAGATTTGCAACGAATGAGAAATCGGTTATCAAAAAGAATATTAGGTGTCTTTGGACGAGCCTCTGTTCATTTTAATCTAATGCCAATTATCCCGTGGTCACTAAATCATATCTCATCAAGCAGGTCTTCTGGCTCATCCCGCTTATCGCGCCTTCCCAGCTTTCACCAGTGGCAAAGAGTGCGATAAACTTTAATAGGACTTACAGCTGCGAGTACAGCTCCGGATTTTCACCGGGATTCCCTTTTAATTCCGTTCGACGCTTCGATTGGAAACTTGACTGGTGCAAAGTTAATGGTTATTTTTTAATCTCGTTTCTTTTTCCCTAATTTTTATTTCAAGAAAAGATTATTTTATAGTGCGAATTGTATTTTCATGCCAACTAAACATTTATAACAACTATGAATAGTCCTTCCCCTTTATGAATAATAACATTTCTCAATTATGGCTTTTTCTCATCTCACGTCAGCAATTCTCTTCGGAGAGGTTTTCTATGCAAAGGTACAGCGTGCGTCCGGTCGTCAAGTACCGCTTTCGCTAACGGTTCCCGGATATTCTTCACGGCAGCCTTCCACAAATCGAAGATTGACTTTCACTCCCCACCTCGTTGCAGGGCATAGTCGGACGAGCCTGACTGTGCTCTTACATTGGGCGGTTGGGTATTCCGTTTCATCCCGTACACTGTTTACTTGCCTTATCCGTCCTTTTTCCGCTGTCAGTCCTGCATAAAAATCATTCCCCGACGAGAAGCCGAAGAGCTTCAAGAAAAGGGAAACAAGAAAATGTTTGACAATCTAAAATTTACAATTATGCACAGCAGGATTTTTCAAATTTCAACGGAGCCGATAGACAAAGAAAACTATCTGAATGAGGACACACTCCAGCAAGGAGACGGGAGCTTCTATGACTATTGTTCAGAAATAGACGAGGAAAACCGTAAAGAGGATATTGCCAATTTGGTCAATCATGCCTTACCCAACGGAATGTTCGAGCTTATATCCGATGACACCATGCGCTATAATGGTGGAATAGAGCAATGGAAAGAGGAGTATGTCGCCAATATCAAAAAAAGAGCGAATGCTCTTACGGCAGATAATATGTTGGAATGGGGTTCGACCTATTATCTCAAACAGGCAGTGGAAAATCCGTTGGATGTCGCCTATCATTTCTATTTGGATGGCGATGGCTGCAGTCTTTTGCCGAACAGTCCTTTACGTTTATGGAGTTTGTTTGTAGGCTTGAACCGGGAACGATACTCTACATCGGAGGAGTTGTTGATTACCACTTCTGATGTTTGTCCGAAACATTGGCAACCACCCGCCTCAAAAGTGGGTGGTTGCTCTCTTTTTTGCACAGGCTCCCCGGTTACTTTTATAAATATGCTCTGCAGAGCTTCCGCCACCGGTTTCACAGCCGGTATATTCCTGTTTTAAGGGTATAATCCCTTCACAGCCCCGACATACGCCGCAGGTCTGTTTTCGTGTGCAAAGGTACGGTGGACGAACATGGTTCAAGTACCGCTATCGCTACCTGAAATAAAATTTGACGACAACTTTCCGTAATCGGAGATAACGGTATTTCATAAAATTTCATCGCAGGTTCCTTGTCCGTCGTTCTTGTATCCCCCCGTTTGGAACGCACATGAAAACAACCTCTTTGGGCGAAGTCAGAAGACTTCAAGAAAAGGGAAATAAAAAAAATCACTAAATCAAAAGACAATGAACAAGTACGATTTCATCAAGCAAGGCAACCTCCTTTATCGGCACACTGCCGATAACGATGTAGAATGTCGAATTATCTCAACTCCCGAAAAAGTGGATAGCGACAGTATTATTTTAGTCGCAACAGGTTCTTCTGAGATTGAAGTTTTGGCATCGGAGCTATCACCCATTGGCTCATCGAGAAGCCACAAAGAGGAATTTCTGCGCTGGAAGAAAGAGCGTGAAGCCGAGGGCATGGAGTTTTTCAGCCGGTTGTCCGAAGTCATGGAAACAGACAGTGATTTGGCTGTAGGCGATATGGTGGCGTTTACAAACGACTACGGGGTGGTATTTGGCCCCAAAGAAGTATTAGCTTTCAGAAAACCTTGGAATGGCTATAGATGCGTATATATCGACAGTGATGCCTATTGGTTTCCAGACCGTCCCGGACAGCTTACTATCCTAAGCAAAGGAGGTGCGGAATGACAACAACCGGCATACTCAAACGACTTTGCGGCAATATTGCCGCAGGTCGTTTCAACTGGCAAAAATACTGCACGCCACAACTTTACTTCGGGTGGGAGATTTGTGTTACCCCTCTGCATTGCTCATACGGACAGATAGGCTATACCGTTAATTTCCCTTATACCAATATACCGGAAGTGGAATACGATTGGGAAATGGGCAAACTGACCATTGACGGCGAGAAGTGGAAAAGTTATTTGTGGAACGAATAATAATAAATATCAATATGGCACAGAATTTTTATACCAAATGGCAGAACGCTATCCTTGCAGATGCAGGAGGCTATGTTTCAAAAGAGTATCGCAGTTTCCAGACAGCATTGGTACGTGAGATTTCCAAATATGCAACGGCGGTCGGTGCACAGGTGGCATCCAACTTAAAAGGACATTATGATACCTCATGTTTCATCGAGCGCAACGGCAAGTTCGTTTACATCAGGCACTCTTCCACGTTGGCCCGAATGGGCGGCGGCGTAAGAGTTGAACTTGATTCGTTTCTGATACGGACAGCCCAACACGCAAAAGACTACAGAGGAGGATATAACCAATATTGTGACATGGCAAATTTGCAGTCCATGATGGATGATTTACTGAAAGAATAAAAAAACGAAAACAAGAAAAGATGCGGAGCCAACCGGTTCCGCATCTTTTCTTGTTTTCCTTACCGGCGCATACCGCCACCGTATTCAGCCTCTTGTAGTTCTGCCCGATACTCTTCCAGCTCGTTCAGCTTCTCGTTCACGGCTTGCAGATTGGCATCCAGCCCGACATTGTGGTCGTAAGGGAAACGATGCTGCGCGACCAGCCCGGCATTGGTGGGTTGCCCGACATCAAGCGTATCGGATTCCTTGTTATATTCGACATATAGCACTTCACCGTTCGGCATCTCGAAGGCCGGAATCTTTTGATACGCCAAAGCGGAGAACTGTTCCGCCGCCATCTCCCTGGCAACCCCTTTTATTGTATCTCCGGCGATATCGACACCGTAACGCCGGATATGGTCTCGGATTTCCTGCTCCGTGAATTTCAACATCACCTCGTAGGTTCCCCCGACACTCCCGTTGTACACGACAGCAAAATTCCCGTCATCGACAATAAGGCTGTCACCCTTGTTGTTCGTAGCCGACGGATAAGTATATTTCTCGTTGATACCGTTGCCGTCATAATACTCCTTGGCAAGCGTAAGCAACCCCTCATAATCACCTTTGTCCCTAAGTTCGTCAAGCTGCCTCGTATCATCCGAGGACTGGAGATAAACGACAGAGGAATAATAAATCTTCTCCTTTGCCGCCACTCCATTCTCCTGCTTCTCACCGACATTCTGTTCCAACTCCTGCGCTATCTTATCCACCCTTTGGGTAATCATTGAAGTCGCTTTCTTTACATCCAGAAGCGTCGTCTTAATGAACTGCGGCGATTCCTTCAGCTCATCAAGCCAACTTTTGAGATACGCGCAACTGTCCTCCTTGATATGCTTGGTCATGCCATAACGCTGTGCGACCAATGCGCTGCCCAATTCCGCCACCAGTTCCTCACGGGCATATTCAGGAGAACCGAAAGTAGTCGGCTTGAACCTGTCAAGTACGTTTTCCGCTCCGGTGGAGTGCGTCATCTCGTGGAACAGTGTCCCGTAGAACGATTCTCCCGATTTGAACTGCTCCTTTTCGGGTACGATGATTTCGTTCTTCGTGATGGAATAGTAGGCGTCATTCTGATATTTCGGCGTAATCGGACAAATCCACAGGTTATCCCTTATCATCGTATCGACTGGGGCAAAACTGAAATGCTCGCCCTCCTCGATTGCCGGACGCGAATTTTCTCGCTCCAGTTTTTGCCACAGCTCCGGTCTCGCTTCCTGCAAGTTAGTTTGTAGGCTCGGTATGCAGCGCCTTACCGCCTTACGGCGGCAGGTTTCCGCATACCTGCCCCTAAACCGTACGTACACGTCTCCGTGTATACGGCTTGCCATTAGTAAGCTCACATTATTTCCCATGAAACTGAATTATAGCATTACAAGATTCACACACTACAAGCGTCTTACGATGTCTCGACAACATCAACTTGCCCCATGGAGTTTCTCCCTTTACCCCAACAAGAGTGCGTATATGATGCATTACGACGTTAGTGTCAGTTGCACCACACATTTCACAGGTTTGCTGTTTCAACCTTTCTGCAAGGCTTGGTTTGGGAACATACATAGTGCATGGGGTACGGTCGAGAAAATCGTCCGTTAATGAGCTTTTACGTTTGAATCCCTCTTTATAGAGTGTTCTGAACCGTTCTTTGCCTTTTGCATCCTTATATGGGATGACAAAATTCTTGCCTTTACGGTACTTGTCTCTGATTTGCCCTACATGTCTTCTTAATTTTTGACCAAGAGTCATATAAAGACTATACTCCATAATGTAGCCGAAATCGGCACATGTTGACGAAACATTGTTGGCTATACAGTAATAGTTGTAGAAGCCTTTGATTTCCAAGTTGAATTGTGCAAGGATGTCTTCGGGTTTCATACCGACCATTTTCTCCCGTGATTTTGGCTTCCATACATCTTTGCCGTTTACGTTCGTAAACTTTACAGCATCGTAGCTAAGAAGCTTCTTTTTCACTGTTTCAGAAGAGAGCATAAGCATGACCTTTCCAACAAATTCTCGCTTTTTGATTCCTTTGCTGTTCCTTTTAAACACATCCAATGTCCTAACGGTGATGTCAAAACCGAGGAATTTAGCGTTCTCTTTTGCGTGAGTTATGAGTGTCTTCTCAGCAGAAAGTTCGAGTTTAAGGTTGTTCATCATATATTCTGTGATGTCTGCCTTGATTCGTTCACAATCTGCTTTTGACCCTATAACTCCAATCAGAAAATCGTCTGCGTACCTCACGTATTTCAATCTCCGATAATTCTCATCCATTGGAAGTCTGTATGTCATCTTATTTTTCTCTTCGTGCATGGCTTTTATTTTCATCAACAGTTCTGCTTTTACAGTTTCATCTGTTTCCGCTTTCCATTTCTTCCTTAGGTTTACTGTTTTCGTGTTGAGACAACAGTATTCTTTGTTGTGAGCCCTTTCTTTCCCTTTGTCGAAGTGTGAAATATACTCTTTCATGTACTTGTCGAACCTGTCAAGATAGATGTTTGCCAAAATAGGACTGATTATTCCACCTTGAGGAGTTCCCGAATACGTGTTGTTGTACTTCCAGTCTTCGATGTACCCCGCTTTGAGAAACTTTCTGATAAGACGAAGAAACCTTTCATCTGCAATACGCTCTTGCATAATGCTGACGAGTACATCGTGGTCTATGTTATCGAAGAAGCCTTTTATGTCTCCCTCAATAAACCACTTTGCACCTGTAAAAGTCCTTTGAATGCTTGTCAGAGCTGTGTGGCAGCTCTTATGAGGTCTGAAACCATGAGAGGTGCTTTCAAAGTGCCCCTCATAGATGGCTTCAAGAATCATCCGAACTACCTCTTGCACAAGCTTGTCCTCTACGGATGGTATACCAAGAGGGCGTTTCTTGCCGTTCTTCTTTGGTATATACACCCTTTTAGCAGGATGCGGCTTGTAGGATTCATTCCTAAGTGTTTCGATGAGACGTTCAATTCTTCCAATGCTCATTTGGTCGATAGTCTGACCATCTGTGCCTGGAGTCATATTGCCTGGCTTCGCATATATGCGCTGATAGGCAATGAAGAACATCTCTTTGTTGAACAGAATGCGGTACAGTCGCTCAAACTTATAGTCCGAGACCTTACTGTGCTGGCATAATGTGTTTAATACAATCTCTGGATTTCTCATAACGAATCTCTCGTTTTCTTTTGTTTGTATTAAAGTTACTAACTACTCCCCTTCGCCATGTACAAGGTTTTCCCTTGCTCAGACTACTACGGGAGTTCCGTTACCTTGTCGGATATTCAGAGGCAAATCCTCATAGCCTTACGGCGTTCCGATTTAGGTAATCTCCGTTTAACCACGTAATAACGTCTATCTTTCGATAGGCAACAGATTGTCGGATGCGACTTTCGTTCTTTTCTCCACTTACTGCGGTCGTGTCATGGCTTGTTCTTGCTACTTGCCCTCGCGCAATGGGCTGTAGTACCATGATGTGGCGTATATAACTGCCTTTCGCCACAACTTCAACTTCTGTCACTGAACTATCATTCAACCAATCAGGCTTCATCCTCATATCTGTCTTTCCCCTTGCAATTCAGTCGTAGCATGGCAATTAGCTAACTTATCGCTTTACTGACGTGCTGTGTTCCTCTTTGAGTTTCCTCTCCGAGTAAGTCAGTCGGGGATAGGTCTATTGTTTATTTCTAAACTTTGAACACTAACCTAATCTCTTATTATCGAGATATTTATTACGCGACCATTACGGACGCACGCGCGACATTGAAGACCCGGAACACCTGCATCTTCGGATAGACATTGTATTGTTCCTTTTCGTCATCGGAGAGTTTCTTGTAATCGTCATACTTGATTTTCTCCTTAGTCTCCTTATGGATACAAGTGAACGTGGTGAGCATGACCGGAAAGGATTTTTCACCACGAAGCACGGAGACACGCGGCAGTTCCTCTCCATCCTTTCCGGGCTTATTGAGCTTCTGAACACAATCGAACGTGCAGAAACGGGGAATCTTGTACCCTTCTTTCTCGCAGTGCAAAAGCAGCATAAAAGCATTCATCCCGTTGTACTCGCGCCCGTGAAGGTTGCGGGGCCACTGCAACGCACCCTCCGTAAACCAAGGCTTTTTCCAGTCCTTGTGGATGCCCTCGATTTTCTCGATCATCATTTCGGCGAACAGGTCAAGAGCCTTGTCCTCGCTGTTCGGTCCGTCGGCATTCTTCTTTCTGTAACCGGCCATAACCCTTATTGATTATAGTTAGACGAATCCGCCACATATTGCGTCAGTTCCTCCATCTTGCAGGAAAGGTTGATTTTCCCGTTGTGTGCCGACAGGTTCATTTCACCTTTGGCATCCACCTTTACACCCGGCTGCAACCACGCTTCGCGCTCCTTACCGAAACAGAAGAAGCGCACCCACTGGTACTCGAAGCCGTCATCGACCTTCTCTGCGCTAAACGCCGAGAACACCGTATAAGGCTGGTCTTTCTTATCCCTTTTTTCCTCGATGTTCTGGCCGACCTTACCACGAAACACCAGCTCGCCCTTGACGCAATCCGCATCATCCGTAGCGGCATTGCAGATTTCATCGGCGAACAGGTTGAAATATAGCTTGTCGCCCCGGCGTTTGAGATACATCGTACCCCTCACTTCTACACGGGAGCCGTTCCGATAACCGGCGGCTTCCTCCTGACAGCCCTCCTTGCGGACATCCACCTCGATAGTGTGCCCGCCACCCGTCGCCGGAATCTGTACCCGGAGCGGAAACACCAGAAATTCTTTCTCTTCTTTATTCTTGCGAACCGACGCATCGCGGCCGATAACGCCGCATACCGTAACATTACATTTAATCATCTGTTTTTTGTCTTTAATGATACATGGATCATCCGGACAAGTGATACATGGGTTGATTGATGTTGAACTGTTGTAGAGTGCGGTCAGTCGGGTGCGCGTATCATCGCCCAGACCATCCATCCGGCGATGGCTAATTGCACGCCCACGACAACGAGCGTCCCGATCCATCCCAACAGCAGGTAGCAGAACCGGAGGTGCAACGCAAGGAGGGAAACTCCCGCCAGACACTTGCATAGCTGTATCATCACGCATTTTATCATATCGCCATGCCTTTATCTTCGCAGGTTTTCCGTTTGTCCCTGTTGCCGGGTCATCCCCTGCTCAAAATTCTGTGAGGCCGCTTCCGACAGGATAACCGTATTCAGCATACCGGTTACACGCATCTGTTTGGCCTCTTCCGTGAGTGTACCGTTGTTCAACGTGGCAGACAACCGGTTCAGCTCGGAAGCGGTCAGCTCCCGCGAGACATGCAGTTCCCCGTTGTCCGCTTTCAGAATGGCCTTGCCGTTCTCGCCGATAGTCAGGTCGCAGTTCTTCATATTCGGCAACAACGGCTTCAGGTCGATGGTACGAAGATCCATCGCGGCGGATATCGCCGTCTTCTGTTCCTCTTCCTCCCGGTTATCAATCTGTGTGGCTAAAAGCATCAGGGAGGCGAAAGCGGTCATCGCCATCTCCACAATCGGGTCGTTGCATCCCGATATTCCCACACCGCTATCCTCCGACGAAAGGAGTTTTTTCATCCATCCGTCTGGCGAAAGGTTCTTTTCAGGCACGGTATCTTCCGCCGCCTTGTATTTGACGAGCAGGTCATTTCCGTTGTGCAGCATTTGCAATTTGATATGTCCTTTCTGTGCGATTTCAGCCAGATACGCCGCAGGGTCTATATCCCGTTTCGTCCCGTCGGCATAGATATTCTTCACACCGAAATGCAGATGTTCCCCGGTCGTCCGTGTCCCCGTATTGCCCGATGTGCCAAGCCGTCCGCCTGCCTGTACCGTATCGCCGACCTTGACGGAAATCTCCTTGAGGTGCATATAGGTACATTGTACCTTGCTGCCGTCCGTCCGAGCATATTCCACCGTCAGCGACTTGCCGCCGGGTGTATTCTTGTTCTGGTTTACCGCCACGACCTTGCCGCCGCTCTCCGTAGCCAGTACCGCGTCGGCTTTGCAACGGATATCCACGCCCTTGTGCATCTGTTGCTTTGTGCTGTCCAACGGGTCTTGCCGTGTTCCGAACGGAGAGGTAATGAACAGAAATTCCTCCCGTTCCACCGGGAACGAATACCCCGTTCCATGTTCCGCACTCTCGGAAGTCTGGAGCGGATTGTGTTCCACCCCGAACTGCCGGCCTTGTGCCGTCATCTCCTGCATCACCTGTCTGTCATACTTCTGCAAGCCGTTCTGCTCAATGATTTTCTGCAGGTTCTCGGCATACTTGCCGCCTGTGGCGTAACCGGCTTTCTCAATGCTTTGTGCCCAGCCCTTGTAATCGTCCGGGGAGAGTTTGAAGCAACCGGCATAGCGGCTGTTCTCCTTCAAAAAGCGGGAATGATGCTCGTATGAATCACCCACGCTGTCATAGCTGCAGAACTTTTCATTCGGCTTATCATCGGTGTAGATTCCGTATTTGCCGCCTTCGGCAATCCACGAGGAAGTTGCCTTGATGCCGAAATGGTTGTTCTCGTTCCTTGCCAGACGGCTCTGTCCGTTGCTGCTTTCCAGTATGCCTTGCGCCAATGTGACGGAAGCCGGGATGCCATACCTTCGCATCTGTGCCATCGCATAATCTGCGTATTGCAGTGCATATTCCTGATTCTTGGTCATAATCGTCACTCCTTATCTATGAATACCCCTATGTGTTTCCTGCTCGTCCTGCCGTTTATCCTGTAGCTCTATCTCACTGATGGCGACACGCTCACCAGCACGGACAAGTTTGGGCAGATAGCTGTCCAGTTGCGTCCTTGGGAACTCTGCGAAAGCCGAAAATCCACGTTCCGGATATTTCTTCATCGTAATCCCCAATATATCAGCTCCCTTTGCCGCATCCTCATTATAAAGCCGATAGACTTCTCCTGCACGAATCAGATACAGGGCGTCGGGATGCTTTTCCTTGAGGTTGTCCCAAAACTGCCGTTTCGGAGACATATTTTCATCATTCGTCTCTTCCGACCGATTTTCCGCCACCACCTCATTCTGTTGCCGTACCTGCTCTTCCGCTTTCTGTTCCCCGACGGATTGTCCCTTTTGCAGCACATCGGCAAACAGCGTAGCCGCCAAATGCCGCTTGTAGCCGTCACGGTCTTCCGCCACCCACATCCGTTGCCACTGCTGTGGAGTGACGCTGCGGGGCTGCAGCTTTTGTCCGTCGATGGTTGCCACACACTGGATTCCATCCTGCCTGGTCTTGAAGATGGCAACACGCTGAATACGGTTCAGGTCAATCTCCGGCGTATCGCTGCCGAACAAATCCACTTTCAGGTCGGGTTTGACCTCCGCCAGTGCATAATACTTGTGCGCCAGCTCCATCCGTACCTTGTCGATGTTGTCCATCGCCTGCTTGAGCGTGGAGAAAAAACGGTTCACATCCTCCTTGTCGGGATAGACGCTGTACCCCTCCTTGTTTTCCGGCTTGATATAGAGTGCCCAACGGTTCTTGTCATCCTGAATCATCTGCACGGCATCGAACCCGACCTCATTCGCCCGTCTGACAGCTTCCGACACGTCCAGCGTGGAGAGCTTTTCCAACGTGTAGTTCCTTAACCGGGCCAGTGTCACCATTTTTTCATTGAAATAGCTGTCATCGGGTCTGTAACCCAATGCACCGTCAGTATTATAGAAACGCACCTGCTCGATACCCTCTTTCTGCAATGCCCGTTCGATACGCCCCTTGTTCATGCCGGGAATCTCGTTGTTCGCCTCGGTCGAAGCTCCTGCCGGCAAAATGACATCCGCCGATTTCGCCTCCCGGTCGATGACGAGGACGATGCTTTTCGCCGCCTTGTCCGGGTGCTGGCGGATTTCATTCGCCACAAAGTAATGCTTGGGCATCTGTTCCTGCATGGTCGTGGTCTGCCGTCTGTTTCGCAGGGTGGCGTACTCAATTTTCTCGCCCCGTTCCGCTTTTCGGATAACATCAAGCGCATTGTTCACGTCGCTTTCGAGAGCGTCCATTATACACGGGTTTTCCTTGAACTCCCGACACCAGTAATCCACCGTCTTCAGGCTTGCATCGGACAAACGCGCGGGCAGTCCCAGTTCCAACATCTTGATACCCGAAGCCAGTTCCACAACCAACCTTTCATATTTTACCGCATCCTCTGACGGAGCCACACCATTCTTCATGACCATGCCTTCACGGGCAAGTCGTTGTTGATGTCCTGTGGCACTCACGATCTGCCGCAAGGCTTCCTGCACATAATCGTGGTAATGCTCAAAATCCTTTTGGCGCGGCATATAGACCGCATCTTTGTCCGTCTCGTAATGAGGAACTCCGCTACCGTCCGAGCGCACGGGAACGAGGTTGTCCCGCATCTTCAATAGAAAGTCGTTGAACCGGGTGCGCAACCTGCGGTTGTCCGCCTCGGCATATCCTCTTTCCTGAACACTGCCGTCCTGCTTTACCGCATCCTCGTAAGCCGGCTTGTCCACGTAGGGCAACGTCGTCTGGTCGATATTGAAAAGCGTGCGGATTTCTCGGTTGTGGACACCCTTGAACTGTGCCTTCTGCTCTTCGTCCAATTGGAGATAGGCGGTACGGTCGATGGTTTCATTCGGATTGTTCCGGTTGACATACTTGTTCCAGTTATAGAACAGGAACGGTACGCCCTGCTCATGCTCCCGTACCGCAGCCCCCCGTGCCTTGGTTTCACTGTAAAGCGTGAACAGGTTGGTCTTGCATCCGTTATTGTCCGAATGCAAGGCCATAAAGAGGGCATTGAACGGGCTGGCCGAGACCCCTTGCGGATAGAGCCGGGGAAATCCCTTGCCCGATACGTTGAGCCAATGGCCGCCGGCGTTCGATGCCCCGCCCAGTGCGGCAGACAGCAGTTCCGTCTGCTTTTCTTCGGCTTTTTTTTCGATTTGCGACTTTTCTTTCATATCATCATGCTTTTATTGTTCATGGATTTATTGGATGCCCCGTGTGCGCACAATCGTCTCCCGCTGTCCGTCGTCGTAATTCTGCGAGGCAATATGGCGCAACTGGTCGCTCTTGGCAAGCACGGCGTTCGCCAGCGTGTTCAGCGGCAATGCCCCTGCACGGTAAGCCTCCGCGACGGTCGGCGTGAGCTGGATGGTACAAGGCACACGGTCTATCGTGGCGATGAGCGTGCTGCCTTGCAGTACAGGGTTTACGATACGGGAATTGAGCGGTTCGTCGGGATAACGGCGGTACTGGTTTTCCGTATGCACGTCGGCGGACGGCATGGGACGCCCCAACGCCTCGTGTCCAGCCTTGTTCAGCAAGTTCGCGCCGCCCAGACCGACAAGGAGCATCTTCAGCAGCGGGTTACGCACGAACAGACCGGCCACAATACTCGCTATCGGCAACAGGTTGTCCCCAAAGCGCAACGATTGCGTCTTGCCGGTAAAAGCTCCCAGCAGGATGTCGGGCAGCATGGCCATGACATATCCGAGGTTGCCCGTGATATCGCCCAATCCCTCTAATCCCAATGTACCGAGCAATCCGCTCCATCCGTTCGTGTTGGTCTGCACAGCCTCTCTCTCTTGCTTTTCTTCCTCATGTGGAATAACCACCTGCCGTTCCTCTTTCTCCACTTTTTCCCTCTGTTCCATTTCCGGCTGTGTTGATTCCTTTGTGGATTTTACAGCCGTTGCATTCTTATATTTCTCCAAATGCTTCAAATAGGCTTCTTCCTGTCCGGGAGCGACGATGAGCGGCACATCCTTGTACCGTTCGGCACGTTCATTTTTCTTTTCAGGGTGTCCGGGCTTTTCGGACATTTGGAAAGGGGTAAACTTTGGTGTCTGCATCCACTCCAAAAAATTAAAGTTCATCACAGGTATTTTTTTCTTCAACTGCTCGTTGGCCGCCACAATAAGCGCACTATCACCCGTCTGTACTGTTGCAGCCTCCTTACGGAAGTCCGTAAACACGTTCCGTTCGCTACCGAACACACCTTTGCTGATACATTGCTCCACAGAGAGCTTGGGCGACTTTTCAGGCTCGAAGCGTGAGGCGACTGCCGAGATAGCCACGTCCGCCCCGACAAACTTTGCCAATGTCGCCCACGAACCTGCGCCACCCATCATGACGGCATCCGCCGTTGCGCCCAATACCCGACCCGCACCTTTTTCCCATCCTTTCGGACGGTAGGCCGCTTCGCCCCGTGCCTCGATTTCCTCAGCAAGCGGCGAGCGGTTCAAGGTCTGCGAAAGTCCGAGCAAGCTTGATTCTGCGGCTTTGCGGATGATGTAGTCGGCTGACGATTTCGGCATTCGCTCCTTGACCAGCCGGTCGATCATCAGTTCCTCTACCCGGTAGTCCATATAGGCGTAGGCAAGGTCACCGCCCAATTGTTCCGACAGTTCGTTGTACCGTTCACGCCCGATTTCCCGCACGACGGTATCGCGCCATTGCCCGGCCATGTATGCGAGGTCTTGCTGTATCTCCTTGGAGCCGGTAATCTCCGCCTTGCACATTCCGATGTAGTCCTCCGTCGTCTTCGAGTTCCATTCGCCCGTAACCTTGAGTACCTGGTACGGGTCGCCCATCGGCTGTGCCGCAGACGCCATTGCGCTGAGTATGCCGCCCAATGAGGTGGAATACTCCCTCATTTCCTCGCCCTGCTTCTTCGTGAGGAAAGCCTGCGTTTTCGACATGACGGGAGCGAGATGGCAATGGAAATAATCGCTCACAAGACGTTCTATTTCCGCGAATTGCCGGCTATGTCTGATTCCATCCATGTTGTGTATTATATATTTATCTGTTTCAATAGCTGTTCTTTCGTCTGCTCGATGGCGTTGTGGTAAACCTCCATCTGCCGGGGAAAGAACTCTTCCAGCCATGCGTCCTTTTCGATGTTGTCCTGCATGAACCGTATCGCCTGCTCCCGTTCGATTTCGACGGATGTCTCGCCCTCTTCCCGATTGTTGAACCATGCCTTGGTCCACCAGCGCACACCCGCCCGGTCGGGATAGACCGTGACAAGCCTCGGTATGTCGAAGCTCTGTATGTCGATGTCCAGTTCCGCCAACGGGTCTATGATGCCGCCATAGGTCAGGGCTTCGTCATGGAGTTTTTTTTTATGTCGCTGCTCGCAGTGGAGAGGTACACATCATGCCGCAGGGCGAGGTAATGCAGGAAATCCGCAATAAGGAGGTTCTGCACCTTGCAGGCCAGCGGCATGGCCTTGTGTCCCAGTCCGAGCGGATTGGCCATGCTCGGCATATTCTCGTAGAAATACTCCTTCATCGCGCCCACCGTGAAGATGTGGCGTAGCGACTGCTCCGTATTCCGGGGCAAGGTGTATGCTCCATGCCGCAAATCCTCCATATAGTGCGGCAGGAAGTGCAGCATCAGTTCCTCTATCTCCCTTTTGTCCCGTTCATAATCGGTTTTCAGTTCCATCTCCAAGCCGGATAAATAGTCTGTCTCGTGTCCGCCGGCCTGACGCATTGCCTGTATGTTCCCGTACAGCATCGTCAGGAACTCCAGCGGGTTCAGTTCCTCGCCCTTGAAGCGGACGGTCATGTGCAGTTTGTCACCGCTCAAAGCTACCGTCTGTCCGGCCTTTACACGCTGTCCGAATTGAGCGAAGACATTGGACAGATTTCCGTATGTCACCTCATACTCCCCGTAGCGGATGGTCTGGCAGATGCCGTGTCCGGAATCGTTGCCCACGCCCGACACAATGCCGCTGGCGAGGGCAGAAAGCATATAGCACCGCACGTTGAAGTCAATGCCGTGATGAAAGAATTTCTCGCCCGTCGCCGGGTCGGTCTGTTCGCCGTAGCCGAGCGACAGCTCCACGTCTTTGCCCTGCTGTTCCTCGAAAGGCATACAATAACCGCTATCGGATTGCAGGATCATTTCTTCTGTATATTTCATGCTGTTTACCTATTGATTCATATCCCTATCTTCTCATCCCTCCGCCATGCGTCTGTTCCTCTGCCGGAAGTTCGGGCGTCCGGGTGCGCTGCACGTTTTCTGTCTCCGGCGTTCGGAAGACACCCGCATTGTTGCCGATGAGCATCATGCCGAGGAATGCGCCGGCAATCTTGCCCAGCCAGCCGAAGCGTCCGAATATGAGGAACGCCGCCGCAACCAGCCCGGCAATACTCAGCCCCGACACGTTGCCGCTGCCGAGGTTACGGAAAAAGTTGCCGAACATATCAAGGCCTCCGCCACCGGAGGCTTGGCGCAAAAAGTTCGACACACCGTTCAGCTTGTTGTCGATGCCGGTTACCGCACCGCTGACCGAACTGACGGCTTCCCCGGCCTTGCCCGTCAGTTCACGCACTCCGTCCGCCGTCTCCGCGAGGGTATTCGTTGCCGGTTCGCCGATGACCGCATCGCTCACGATACGCACCACGCTTTTGTCGGTGGTCAGCTTCTCCCAGCCCACATAACCGACCGCACCGCCGATGGTCGCCGTCTTGACGGCCTGACCCGCGCCACGCAAGGTCTGCGAAGGGTGCAGCACTGCCTTACCCATACTTTTGCCGGTAGTCGCTGTAGCCGTACCGACACCTTTCATGGCCTTGCCGCCATATTTCAATAGTGTACTCCAAACGCCCATACGTTGTCTGTTTTTAAGGTCTTACATTTCTTCCTATCTGCCGCCAGCGTCTTTTGGCGGCTTCCACGATATCCCGTTTGTCGGCTGCCGGGCGTGCCCCCTCGTCGATTTCACGCCAGATGTCGCCCATCGTCGTGTATTTCACCGCCTTGGTCAGCCGTTGCAGTTTCTTGTTCATCATCTTGAGCTTCGGACGGATGCCAAATACGATTTCCATGCGCTCCTTCTCCGTCATTTTGTTGTCTGACAGGCACGCCATGCGGATGTCATTCACAATCTCCACGCTGTTCATAATCAGTTCCCGGTAAATGCGGTTCCGTTGCGTGGAGAGAGCAACGGCCAGCGCGTTGGGACTATTGCGGCTTACCTGTCTGGTAAAGTCTCCCATATTGTCCGTCAGCCTTGATATTTCGTGGTAAAAACCGTATATCTGCGCTGCGTAGCAGATTATCGACCGGAAAGAGTCCAAATAGTTGTTGAACTCCCGTTGCAGGTCGGTCGTGGCTTTCACTTCCTCTTTCGTCCACAGGTGTCCGGTGGTCTGTATCAGCATGACCTTCTCCTGGTTCTTCAGCTCCTTTTCCGCCTTGTCGGTATAGAGCAGGATCATCCCGGCAAGCACGGGGTCGTTCTGTGCCCGAACCTTGCCGATACCGATGTACAGCAATAAGATGCCTATCCAAATCGTCCGTTTCATCATTCACCTGATTTTATCGTGCAAGGACGGCAGCCCTGCGCCAACGGGACATGGCCATCCGTGCCGCCTCTCCGTTGTTGCGGTCGAGCATCCCGGCCGTCACGTTGTTCCACACGTCATTGAGGGTATAGTACCGTATGCTCAGGTAGAGCAGGTGCAGCTTCCGGCTGAAAACCGAAAGTTTGTCGTTCAACGCCCACAAGGTCTTGCTGCGTTCCGCACCCGTGAGCATATTCTCTTTGCCGCCCTTGGCCACTGCGTCATTCAGGAGCGTGAAGACCGATACCAGTTCCGTTGCCGTCTCGATATACAGATTGTTCATGCTCATGGAGGCGATGATGCCCTGCGGGTTGTTTCGGATGGCGTTGCCCAATTTCCCTAACGTGAGAAAGATTCTCACGCCGTCGTTGTAGAGATGGGTGCAGGCTTTCAGCGATGAAGCGTAGCCGCTTACCGTCTTGAGATAACTGTTGTACTGCTTCTCCCATTTGTGGATGCGGTTAAACTCGGCGGCGATGCTGTTCTGCAGCATAGCTGTCTTCGTCTGACCATTTATCTGTTTCTCTATTTGGTCATTGATAACCTCGTTGCCCTCGGCCAACGCCATCCATTCCAACGGATTGGACGCCGTGATTTGGGCTTTTGCCCAGTGTGGCATCAGGCAGAGGGCAAAAATGACCAGACTAATGATTCGTGATTTCATATATTCCCTTTTTTCGTTTGTTATACTCGACCCGTTCCCGGATAAGCGTTACCACATCGAAGTTGTGTCTGATGCCTACCAAATCAAGCCGGGGTGTATTCCTGTCCATCGAGAAGATGCGTACCGTCTTTAGGCCGCAAAGCTGCTGCATGAGGCTTTGGTGTTCCACAAAGTCCACGATACGATATTGTTCCATGTAGTCCGTCTTCCGGGACAGCACCCCATGCCTGCTGATAAGCTGCTCGCTACCGATGTGGTAGCGTGTCCGGCGCAGATAGATGAAACGGTACAGCAATGCCAAAGAAAGCAATGCGGCAACCGATACGGCAAGAGCTGTCAGAGGCAGTCCCTCCATGCCACCGTACACCCATGCTGCACAGCACAATACGATTGCGGGCAGCTCGTCGATGACGAACTGTCCGGTGTGCGGTTGCAGCACGATGCTTTGGAAATGTCCTGTGGGTGCATCGGTCATCATCGGCGAAAGTGTGTTTGTTGTTCCTCTTCCGGTGACTGTTCTCTCGCCTGTGTCTCATCGACCGTCTCTTCCTGTTTCTGCCCGGCCAAAAGCTGTTCGTTCCAGTCCTTGTTGGGATAGGTAGGCTGTTCACGGACAAAAGAGGCGTCATTCGCCTTGTCCAGACCGAGGAACTCCCGCAATCCTTCACGGAACTCCTTGTAATTTCCGTTCATGATATCCGTCTGTTCCCGTATGTCGTCCGGATGGCACAGGCCGCTCGAACGCATCGACATGGCTTCTTCCCATGCGGATTCATATTTCCCGTAGCTCGACCGCAAAGCGTCGGGCAGCAGGTCTATGTCACCTTCATCGAGGTTCTTGCCGTCAGCGACGGAATCCAGATAAGGCTTCCGCTCCGGTGTCTCCTCGATGGTGGAACGGACAGCCCGGTACATCTCCTGTTGCAGGTTCTTGGCAAACTCGATTCCCGCAAGGTCGGTATCGAAACAGATGTGTTGCTTGGCAGGAAGCGAGAGCGTGAGGACACCCCGCATCTGTTCCACCGTCGGGTTACCGCCGGTAGATATGAAGACCGCTTTCCGCAAATCCTTGTCGTTGGCCTGATGAAGCTGGTAATAGGCCATCGCGTCGTATGCACTCTCGAACCAGTAGATATGCTTGGCTTCGGTAAGCGTAGTTTTGGCTGGGCTGGCAATCCATAGCCCTTGGCTCGAATTGCTCCCTTCCGCCTTCCCTTTATAACTGCCGCTGCCATCCATGCGAGGGCGCCCTCGCTCTTCCAGACCGACAACCTGTCCCGTATCTTTCGGAACGGTCAGCGGAAAGGCGAGGTTGGTGTATTTCATGCCGTCCTCACGGTGTTTCGTCGCCAGACAAAAGTTCCGGTGGAAGGCGTATTGCGTGTAAAGGTCGATGCCCCGATGCTTGAAGAACGGATAGAACTTCTTTTGTGTCGCCCGATCCTGCGGATTGAACTGGTGAATGTCGTAATCCGCCATGTCAAACGGCTTCACATCCCGTTTAGGCTGGATAATCCGGGTATCCCGGTCAGCGACGGGATGGTTCAGCAACCGGTTGCAGACAAGGTTTACCAGTCGGTCGGGAGACACACCGGCATGGTATTCCGCGAAAAAATGCGGATGCTCCTTGATAAAGGAAATGATGTTATACGACTTCTGCTGTTGCGGTTTGAAACAACATTTCCCTTGCTGCGTGACAATGAATTTGTCGTTGCGGATGCGCCGCCCCTCGCTGTCCAACCGGACATACGAGGGATAGCGCAGGCCGTCACGCCGGTTCAGGTGATAGCCCGCGTCGATAAGCACGTCCTGAATGTTCAGCCTGCGCAGAAAATCGTCATAAGTCAGTTCGCCCTCTCTCATGGTTTACCTCCCCATTCTCATATCATTGATTTCACGGTTCATCTCTGCCTCGAAACAACGGATGGCCACATCCCTCGGCGTATCGACACCCGGCTTGAAGTACGGGCGTGGCGGACCGCCGAAACACTCGCCGTAGAACTCCGGGGCATGGCAGTGATGGTGGATGCCGTGTGCGACACCCGCCGCGACTACCGTACCTGCGGTGAGGGCGGCAAAGATTTTCGTGCCGAGACCCCGCTGTGCTTCCGGGCGTGTTTTCATGTCCACTTCGCTGAAAATCTTGGAAAAGAGCTTCATCCGGTGATAGTCATCCACAGCAAGGAACTTGTCGTAGTCCCGTTGGGTTATCTCATGGCTGATAGCCTGACCGTCGATAACGGCGGTCATCCTGTATTTCCCCTCGGTCTGTGCCGGTTGAACGGCTATCTGGCTCACTTCGACTTCCCGCCCGTGTTTCTCTTCCCGATACCATCCCTTGTTTTCATTCAAAAACTGGAGGTCACGCCCGTCCACTACCGCACCGATATTTCCCTGTACGGATTCCTCTTGCTGTTGCAGCGAGGTTTTCACTGGCATAAAAGCCTCTTGCTCCTGCCGTTGGCGTTGTTTCAAATCCTGCTGTACTTCGGGATGCAGACCGATAGCGATGCGTTGATCGCTGTTGAGAGCCTCCATCGTCACTTTGTCGGAAAAGTCAGCCCCGATAATGCCGTTCAGCAGTTCCAGACGTTTCTCTACGGGCTGCTCCTCGATGGGTGCGGCAACCAGTGTCCTCACTTCCTCTTCCGTCAGGTCATAGACCATATCGGCTTGGACGCTTTCCGACTGCACGGTCAGCGTCTGCTTTTCCGCATCCACGACAAGACCGTGCGAGGCAAGGCACTCCGCCCATTTCTCGTTGGAGAAATAGACCGGAGAGGCTATAAGCTCCTTGTACGGCCGTGCCGGTTCCTTGCTGCGTGGACGGCTGACCATCGGCGTGATAGCCGCCTGCAAGTCCTGCAGCACATCCCGTTGCTGTACGGGCTGCTCCTGTTGATGCCCCTTGTAATAGAAGCCGTAACCGCCTGATTGCAGTTCGCCGGGCTTCATGCGCCCGTCGGGGCGTTCGGGTACGATGGACGGCCCCGGAAAGAACAGTTGGCCGCCGACCCTGCGAAGGTGGAAGCCCAACTGGTTGCGAGGTGTCCAGCCAAGGAACGGCGGGGGCATTCCCATACGCCCCATGCGCCCGTACTCGCCGATGACGATGCGGTAGCCGTGCAGCCCCATAGCCACACGACCGTTGGCATTGCGGGCATGGACGAAGTTCTTGGGCATATAGAAGTCCTTGCCCACGATGCTCGTCAGCACGTTGTAGGCCTTCTTGTTGGCAGTGTTCGTTCCCCAGTCCGTGAGTGCCAACATCTGACGTTCGGTGATCGGATAGACCAGCAGGGGCGAGTCATGTCCCTGCACGATCAGCCGATACCCTGCATCGTCAAGTGCAACATGGGCTTGAAGCCCGTTGCGCATCAGCATATCGCGCATTTCGGGCTGCAAGTCCATCTGCCGGGGATTGGTATTCGTTCGTATCGCCATAGTCTGATTGTTTTCGTTATGCGTCTCCGCTTTCCATTGCTGCCTCCAACTGTTCGTCCTTGAAGCGGACGAACTCGGCGGCGGATTCGTTGCCGACTGCAAGCCCTTTTTCCTCGCAGTAACGGGCGTATTCCTCCTGCCAGTCGGCGGAGAAATGATTGACGTAATCGAGCCAGCCGTATTCGCCGCTCTGCATCTTCCCGACAAGTACGTCTTCGGGATAATATTCGTTCTGTGCCATAATGTACGGATTGATGTTTTACTTATGGAGAGCTGTCGCACGATTGCGCTCGCCGCTCTTCTTCTGTTCGTTCCACAGCTCTTCGGTGTAGTCTTCCTCCGAAACGTAGTCAAGGTTACCGTCATCGTCCATGACCCAGCAGCCGTAGCACCCGAAGGTGTATTTGTCCCACTCTCGCTTGGGTTGGTTGCGCCATTGCTGCGCGTCGCCCGAACAGATGCGGATGCCGGTCTTGGCATGAAGGTCGATGCCCACTGTGGCAGGCTCGCCGCCCACGACTACCGTCAGCGGCTCGCCGTGCTGCATCCCGTTTACCTCCACCGTACCGAGGCGCATGACCTCGGCCAGCACTTTCAGGTTGCGTGCGATGATGGGCGTGGGGACATACATCACCTGTTTCGTCTCGGCGTCAATCTGTACGAAAGCCTTGCTGCTCCGTCCGTCCGACATTTCCACATCGGCGACAATCGCCTTGCCGTCGAGCAACTGTTTCTGCTGTGCTTCGTCATACCGCTCCAGTGGAGAGGATTTCAGTGCCGGATAGAACACCACATCCACCTGACCGTCGTCCATGCGGATAAAGGCAAAGCGGCTGCGGCTCTCGATTTGCCCGCCATGCTCGTCAGTGACACGCACGGGAAGCACGGGAGAATGCCGGCCGTTGCAGATGTCTTCCAACACACGCATCGGCAAGTCCTCGATCATTTCCCTTGTAAGACCGAATCGTTCCAGTGTCGAAAAGGGTAATTCATCAAATTCAATCTGAACTTTTTTCATACTATATTCATATTATAAAATTGTACTATACAAAGATAGAGACATCTTATTATGACGGACAAAAATACAGCTATATAAATGGTTGTAATATGCTGTTTTTATCTTCATTAGTACAATTATCTAATCAAAATCGTACTAATAGACGCAAAATATCAAACCAATACAAGAAATGACGGTAGTTTGTTTCCGACATGAAAATTCCCGTTATAACTTTGCCGAATGAGAAAAATTCTACTGATAGCAATATCGGGTATTTCATTCTGCACGATGCCCGTTCAGGCGCAGTTCAACACGATTGCCAAGACACCAGAAAGATACAAGGTAGAAGCCTTGCAGGAGGGTATGAAAAAGCCGGAGCCGACACCCGAAAGCATGGCTCCTGCACAGGAGACTTCGACAAAACCTGCCGATGAAAGTAAGAAGTTGTGGATTGACCGTTATCTCAGTGTGTCTTATCCATTGCAGCGCATCAGAATTACATCGCCATACGGCTACCGGAAAGACCCGTTTACCGGGAAGAGGAAGTTTCACGGGGGTATCGACCTGCACGCACGGGGCGAGCAGGTATTGGCCATGATGGAGGGGGTGGTCGTCAAAGTGGGACAAGACAAGACGTCCGGCAAGTATGTGACACTGCGGCACGGAAATTACACCGTCAGCTATTGCCACCTTTCACGGGTGCTGGCCGCCAAGGGTACGGTAGTCCGTCCCCGCGATGCCGTCGGTATTACCGGCTCGACCGGACGAAGTACAGGCGAGCACTTGCACGTCACCTGCAAGCTAAATGGCAAGAATATCAATCCCTCGGTTCTCTTCGATTACATCAAATCCATGCAGCAGGAGTGTGTGTCGGCATTAGCTGGACTGTTATAGGGCTGTTAAGCCAACACCTCATCCAGGTGACTGTAATTCAGAAGTTTGATTTCTCCAGCAGTATTTTCGAGTGTACCCGCATAGGCCACCGCCTTACCCAGTATGGTTTCTTTGACCCAGCCGTCCATTTGTTTCAACGCCTTCTCGAAGTCCGCATGGTAGGTCATCGCCGACTTGATTTCAATACCGTATAGCCCCGAATGTTTTTTCAACAGCAAATCGACCTCGTTCTGGTTCGAATCCCTGTAAAAATAGAGGTTGCTTTCCTTGCCTTGGTTATACCGCCGCTTCAAGGCTTCCGTTACGATGAAGTTCTCGAACAACGCCCCACGCATCTTGTCCCGTGCAAGCTGTTCCGGCGATTCGATGCCGAGCAGGTGACAGGCAAGCCCTGTATCCGTAAAATAGAGCTTGGGAGTTTTAGTCAGCCGTTTGCGTGTGTTCTCGAAATAGGGAGGTAGCAGGAAAACAATATAAGATGCCTGTAAGACGGACAGCCATGCCGTAACGGTATGTGAACTGACACCGATTTCGTTGGCCAGTTCAGAGGCTTTGAACAGCGATCCGATACGTCCGGCGCAAAGCCTGATGAATGTGTGGAACTGCATCATGTCCTTGATTTGTAGCAGGTCGCGCACGTCCTTGTCCAGATAGGTTTTCATGTACGCCGGATAAAGAAATTTGGGTATGTTACGGCCCGAATAAATGGCAGGGTAAAACCCGTTAAACAGCAGGTTGTCAAGAGGCGTATCGGTGATCTGCTCCCGTATTTCGGAGTATGACAGGGGGAGCAACTCGAAAACGGCGGTACGTCCTGCCAAAGACTGTGTAACCTTTTTCAGCATGGCAAACTGCGAACTGCCCGAAAGGATAAACCGCCGGTCGGCATCATTGTCCACCATACCCTGAATATACGACAGCAGGTTCGGAGCGTTGTGTACCTCGTCAAGAATCATGCCCTCCGTGTGCTGGTTCAGAAAAGCGACCGGGTCGTTTTCGGCGAAACTCCGGACATCAAGATTTTCCAACGAGTAATACGGTAGGTATGAGAACAAGTTGCGGAGCAGCGTCGTCTTTCCGGACTGGCGCGGTCCTGTTACCGTAATGACTGAAAAATAGCGGTAAGCCTCTTCTATCACGGCGGATAGCTCCCTGTGGATATATTTTGCCTCCATACTGTTTATGCAATTTTGAAATACAACTGCAAAATTACATAAAATACGATACACCGCAAATTTTTCAGGGTATTTTCTCACATCCCAAGCCGTTTTTTCTATCATATACGACTCTTCTTTTTTACAAAATCCTTGCTTTTACCGGCAGGTCATTCTTTACTCTTTTCGTCGGCGAATGTAGGACGAAGCGCATAATCGCCAAGCCGCATTGCATTCGGATGACGAAAACAGACTGTTACACGGTCGGTTTTCTATCCGGGTTTGGCTTATGATGCCACAGCTTCATCCTCTGGCTGCCTCAAAAAGCTGAAAACAAACCTGCACGGCAAACGAAAGCAGGGAAAAAGAAAAATCAGCATGATAGTTCAACCAATTAAAAGTAAACAAGTATGGTAGAAGAAATTAGACAAGACGACAAAGTGATATTATCGAGCGAAGACGGTTTTTCCGTCCCTATGATTTTCAACAACCTTTGTGGAAAGAATTTCATTGGCAAAGAATACAAGGACTATATCAGGCATATAGCCTTTGAGGAAATGGGACTTAAGCCGGGCATCGTGTCCCATTATCGGGACGGTGTTCTATATAAGAACGGCACAATCCCGGAACTTTGAACAGGTAAACCAAAATAGGAACAGCAAAAATCAAAATTTATACAAATATGGAAACAACAACTATTCATCCGGCAGAAGCCTATCTCCGAAACGAGCAGAATTCCACCTCTTTATATGTAAGGATTGCAGGACAACGTAGGCGATTATTCATCAACCGCAATGAAAACGTCATCGGCATTATTGCGCCAAGAAAACGAAAAAGCGGGTACATCTTCACGGATTGGGCAAGCATTGAGAAGATATACTATCCGTCATCCTCTCCCGAAGATGCAGCGGACATAGGAAAGAAACAGGTCTTGAAATACCAGAAACTTGCCCGACTTGCCACGCATACGAATGATTGGCTTCGCAAAATCGCTAATGCCGATTTGGATAAATCCCTCTACGAGAACCGCATCACGACCGGCACACGCATCGACGGCAAGTGTATCGGACTTGCCACCATCGAGAAGTATTGCGGCAGTTGGGATATGGCTCGTTTCAGAACGGCACTGAAGCAAGGCGAAAAGTTTTCCACCGGACGCTTCGACTTTTGTGGCTATGACGGTACGTTATGGTGTGAGCCACGCGAAAATGGGGATATGGCGGCTGGATTCAGCAAGGAGTTCCGGAATTGCGGCAACGGCTACTACTATCTGCTTATCAATGATGAATACATGATAGGTTACGATATTGATTGATTTATGTGAGACTGGAAACAAACCGTATTGGGCAAAGTCTCGGTACGGTTTGTTGTTCCGATCGACCAACGGCCTTTTATAAAATTCCTTTCTCCCTCATATAGCCTTACATCCTGCGGCCAGTTTGCCTCAAGCAGCTTCACGCATTTTGTGTAACACGTTACATAAAGTGCGTGAAGCCCCTTTTGCAAAAGGACGGACACGGACAGACTTAGCATTACGGGGGCGGGATGAATCCTGCCCTCCGCAGTTCCAAGACCGTCCATCGGGAAGTCCGTCCCGGCTGACCGCATTGCCCTTTTATCCATAGTCTTTCCTTTTCTAAAAGATTTCCATTAACCCCAAGTCCGCTGCCGTGCGACCTACGGGACAGAATTTTCCGCAAAGGTAACCGTCCGCTCCAATCTTGACAAGGCCGGCGTGCCGCCGCGAGTGACACGTAAAAATCTTCCTCTCCGTCTGTCGAGCGTATTTTTTCGGATCAGCCTTGTCCAATTGTCCCTCACCACCTTCTGGAAGCAGAAAAAATCCTCCCGGCGGTCGCAAACAGACCGAACAGAGGGGAATAAAAAACAAGGTTAAATATGAGTTACAACAAATTGAAAGCACTGGTGGCAAACGTGGAAGCGATAGAAACGGCAATGCAAATCCACCTTCAAGGCAGACAAGCCACACCAAAAGAAAAAGAGATTTTATCCCTATATTCCGGTTTCGGGGGTATCAAAGAGGTATTGAATATCGGGACGGACAAACCCATAGGCGGCGACATGACAGAACCGATACAAAAGTTGCAGGAGCTTATCGACACCTACCCACATTTCACAGAACCCATGCGTCACAACGTCATGGAAGCCGTAAAAGCCTCCGTACTGACAGCGTTCTACACCCCGAAATTCCTTGTTGATGCGGTAGCAAAGCAAATACACACTACATTCAAGGATAACGGATTGCAAATGCGCTCTTTCCTCGAACCGAGCGCAGGCATAGGTGGTTTCCTGCCCGTAGCCATGTCGAATACCTATGACTATGCCATTGAGAAAGACCCGATTTCAGGACTGATACTTTCCCTGTTGCATGACAACACGGTTATACGGACAACCGAGTTTGAAACGATAGACGAACAGGGCTTTGAACATACGAAATTCGATGTCATAGCCTCCAACATCCCTTTCGGTAACTTCCGTGTGTTCGATGCGGAACTCTGGAAGAAAGGCGGCATATACGAGCAGGCTACCAAGACCATACACAATTACTTTTTCGTCAAGGCTATGGAACTTTTGAACGAGGGCGGTCTGTTGGCTTTCGTCACATCAAGGGGCGTGGCCGACACACCAAGCAATAAATTCGTGCGTGATTACCTTGTGAACCATGCCGATTTGATAAGTGCCATTCGTCTGCCCGACACGCTTTTCATGCAAACAAGCGGTATTGAGGTAGGCAGTGACTTACTTGTATTTCAAAAACATACACACAAGGCGTCACTTTCACAAAGGGAACAGCTCTTTTTGCAGGTCGGCAGGGAAAAGGCAGATACGACAGGCACAATGACCGAATACGCCAACAAACTGTTTACGTTGCCGAAAACCACCCTTGCAACAGGCAGCCGCATTGCGATGAACCAATACGGCAAGTATGTACGCAAATACCAGTGGCAGGGTGATGAAAACGCCATGTCGCAGTACCTCGCCGCATTGCTCAAACTCGACTTTGGCCGCTATTTCCGCAAAAGCCTTTTCACAAGTGAGGGACAGGACGGCATACACACGCAAATGTCCCTTTTCGGCAGTGTGGCCGTTAAGCAGCCACCAAAAGGCAGACGAGCCTATACGGACGAGCCGGAAGCATGGATGAAAGAGGGCGCAATGGTGCTGTTCGAGGGGCAGGTGGGCGTTATCCAATACCGCAAATCCGACCTCTACCAAGAGACGGCCACCGATTTTGTTCCGGTGGACGAGGGCAAGGTGAACACCGACAGGGCAAACGACTATTTCGCTATCCGTAAGGCATATTTTGAACTTGCAATCAAAGAGCAGGAAGAACAGACGGAACAGCCCCTTTTGCGTGAACGGCTGAACGCTTGCTATGACGCATTTGTAGCCAAATGGGGCTTTTTCCACTCCAACGACAACAAGGAGTTTATCATGCTTGACAGCATCGGCGTGGAAGTGTTCACGATTGAAATGCAGGTCAAGGGCGATATATTCAAATCCGACATCATGCGTGAGCCTGTAGCGTTCAAGAAGATAGACACGACCGTGCAACAGACACCGGGCGAAGCGTTGGCAAGCTGCCTTAACTTTTACGGCTGTGTGGATATGGGCTATCTGACACAGACCACAGGCAAGGACGAGGACGAAGTTATCGACGACCTCAAAGGCAAGATATTCTACAATCCTGCCATCGGAGAATGGGAACACAAAGGCAAGTTCATAGCCGGAAACGTCATCGCCAAAAGCAAGGAAACAGGCTCTTATCTTCCCGACCTCAAAGGCAAGGAAAAGGACTGGGCGGAAACCGCTGTAAAAGCATTGGAGGAAGCCATGCCCGAAGCGATACCCTACGAGGAACTCGACATTAACATGGGTGAGCGTTGGATTG